>Ga0164315_10004057_pt1 | contig 11362 bp, 10 predicted proteins | sample GuaBasSedimGuay6_FD_113737 | JGI IMG/M metagenome (GOLD analysis project Ga0164315, IMG submission 113737) | Subseafloor sediment microbial communities from Guaymas Basin, Gulf of California, Mexico - Guay6, Core 4569-2, 0-3 cm | ecosystem: Environmental > Aquatic > Marine > Hydrothermal vents...
CATCCCCCGGTGTGACCGTCAGCATAAATGTTCCCTGGTCACCGGCATCTTGCTTGTAAGTAACCATTTCAACTGAACCAGGCAGTCCTTGCATCTGGCGCCAGTAAACAACGATATCCTCATCGAGTCGTTGTACAACAGATGGTGCGGTGCCGGGGCTCACGCCTTCACCGGCAGTAGCGGCCTCATTGACCATCGAGACATTCCATTCACCATCTGACAGCTTTTGTATATTCGCCTGCGAGTGCTGCGGCAACCTGAAATCATCTATCGGCCATGAAGAGCGGAACGACAAGTCAAAGCTGAAATGTTCTTTGACTGCTTCCTTGTAAGTCCAGAAAGACAATCTCTGCTCATCCACTCCACCATCTTCCAATGGGTATACATACCGGCCGATAGATGAATCAATGTGTACGGGCTGTATATAGACCAGCTTGATACGCACGTCCTGTCCGGCACGGACGGGGTAGACCGAGATATCAAAAGTCCGGTAGCTGTCCTGCTCAGTCAGTGCGGTTTCTCTTCCGGCCTGCTTTTCTTCCTCGTAAATCTCCCGGGCCTGTTGTTTTTCGAGCACTTCACCCGTCACGGCTTGTCCGTCGATCCAGTATGTGAATTCCCCGACCGCGGCTTTTTCCGGAACCGGAAAAGAGTAGATCGCCTCCAGGTCGGTATCATTCGGGTTGTCGAACACCTGCTCGACGCTGGTAATTGCATAGCCATCTTCGATCACGACGTTGACATGGTGCTCCCTGATGTCAAGTTGCGGCAGGTTTGAGCCCGTTGGGGTCATCAGTCCGGCAGCGTGATTGGGTGTACTCCATAAGGTAGCAATACATATTGCCAATAAACTCAGAATGGTCATTTTGTGATTTTTCATGATTTGCTCTCTGTACTCATGGTTGAGAAAGGAAACCCCAGTTGGGGTAACCGGCTTATGGAGCCAATCATGGAAGAAAAGTTATAAAATATGCAACCATTATAGGAATAGTTGTTATATGCAGGTACGGGGGTATTGAAAGATGCTACTTTATTATCTTGACTAGCCAGATCGCGCTTTAATGAACGGCTGAAATAATCCGTATTGCCAGCCACGCATTGCCAGAACCAGTGTTGCGCCGTTTCGCTGTTCCAGGTCCAACGGGGCATCATCGTTGTTCAATAAATCAAATTCCCTGGCCAGGCGTTTGAGTTTGCGCTGAAGTTCCGCATTGCTTTGGGATGAAAACATGCCATTTAGCACAATAAGACATTCGTCATCACGGTTGAAGCGTGTATTGAAAAACTCCTGGCTGATTTTTTTCTGAAAGAATAACTGGATTGGACCATTTTCACGCCAGCTGAAATTGGCTGCGACCAATAATCTGATTCGGTTCTTTGGCAGTAGCTCAATGACCTTCAGGCGATCAAGCTTTGCCAGGTGCTGCACACATTCGGTCTCGCTAATTCGGTAATACGACAGGATATCGTCCATGGTCCACCTGTTGAGAACACATACCGCGACCAGCGTCAGGGTGACGTTGTTGGTGATCTCCTTTTCCTGCTCGATGCTAAGTTGCTGCAAACGTTGTTGTTGCTCGTTCATCATCTGCACCAGGTCAGTGATCTCCATGTCGAGAAGGTGGCAGACCTGATCCAGGCGACTGAGGGAAAAACTCTGCTGCGAGAAAAGACGCTTCACACTGGCCTCGCTGAGTTCGAGTTCAACGGCGACATCGGCGTAAGTTTTCCCCTGTGCCTTCAGGGCTGTCTTCAGCGTCTTGATGAGTTCTCGGGTCTGAGCCATGGCATACCTCGTAAGTATTAACTATTTCTACTATTTCCTTAATAGTACCGTACAAATCACCAATCTGGTGTCCAGATACACTACTCAGTAAAAGTGATGTGATGTTAAGCCTCACAGGCAGATAAATACATAGGTTAGCATTGGCGACTGACAATTATGGTTGGTTTTAGTGACATATTTGGACAGTTGCGAGCAAATTCGATTAGAAGAGCATGCTTTCAGAAATATCCTGATGGTCTGTAAGTATATGTAATAAAAAGAAAAGATATATTTATGCAATGCAACATCAGAAGTCGGCGCGATTATTGCATATATAAGCTTGTAGCAATAAACGTCTCTTAGCATCAGCAGAAAGATTCGCAACGCTGATTGGCCATGAGACTTACCGGAACTAAAAGGGTAAGAGTAGAAAAACAGAGACTAAACGGACGTGTCGGACTTGATGCCAGGGAGGGCGATCATGTTAATACTTACAAGACGAATAGGTGAAAAGCTCATTATCGGTGAAGATGTGACAGTCTCGATATTGAGTGTGAAGGGTCACCAGATACGAGTTGGTATAGAAGCTCCGCGTGATGTACAGATTCACCGCGAAGAGGTTTACCTGCGTATTCAGGAAGAACGCAAAGCCTTAAACGGTACTTACAGCGGTAGGCTCAGTTTACATAAATGAGCCGCTCTGACGCGCCTGGCATGCCCAGGCGCAAGAGCTTGTTTAATCAGAATCCTCATACTCACCAGCTAATAACCCGCAGTACCCCAGTAGTTAAAAGTCGCCGGCCTCCAGCCTGGCAGATACATGGTCTTCATGTCGCTGGATTTAAAACCGGACTGCTCAAGTAAGGCGGGGATGGGCCGGTTCAGGTTGCAACCACCAGCAAATTTTTTCCAAACCGGGTTCAAACGGTTTTGCCAGCGCTGAACACTCTCGTCAGGCGCTTTGCCGTGCTCACAGAAAATCAGTTTGCCACCGGGCTTCAGAACACGTTTCATTTCATCCAGGGCCGAGTGGACCTCGGGAATTGTGCACATCGTGTAGGTCATGATGATCGTGTCAGCGCTATTGTTATCCAGTGGAATGGATTCGGCACCGGACTGGATAAATTCCGCATCCAGATGATGTTCTTCGGCATTCTTCTGTGCGATTGACCACATTTCAGCAGATGGGTCCAGGCCCCACAGGTGTGTAACTTTCTGCGCGTCATAAAACGGGACGTTCAACCCGGATCCAATACCAATCTCCAGCACCCGCCCTTCGGCCAGTGGCACCACCTTTTTTCGCTGGCGCATGGTCGGGTTTTGAGCACAGGTTAAGTGCACGAGTTTTGGTAAAAAGTATTTGTCGTAAATTCCCATGGGCGCCAGAGTACCATTTTGTGAGAAAAGAGAGGAGAGCAGAGCAGAGCAGAGCAGGATTGCCCACAGATTACACAGATTACACAGATTAAGAGCGGGAAATTTTAGGGTGGTGCTATTCACCTTGATACCTTTTCCAGCCTAGCCCTAGCCCTTGTTCTAATTCTTTTTCGCTCTTGCCCTGCTCTTGCTCTTAATCTGTGTAATCTGTGTAATCTGTGGGCAGTCCTCTTTTTTTTTTGCTCTAATTTCTTACTAAGTTAATAAAAGCGGTGACTCGCCTCGGGTTCACAGTTCGGGCAAATTAGTTTAAACTTAAACTAATTATTTGGCTGTGGATTTAAATCAATGAGAATTGCTTGCGTCGGGGGTGGGCCAGCGGGTCTGTATTTTGCGATATCTATGAAGTTGCGCTCGGAAGAGCATGACATTACGATTTTTGAACGCAATCGTCCTGACGATACTTTTGGCTGGGGTGTGGTTTTCTCTGACAGTGTACTGGCCGATCTCGAGAAAAATGATCCACCATCGGCCGCCATGGTCACCGATGGTTTTATTCACTGGAATGACATAGACGTCTGCTATAAGGAAGAGGTGATCACTTCCGGCGGGCACGGTTTCTGTGGTATCGGCCGCCAGCACCTGCTGGATATCCTGTACAAGCGGGCCGCGGAGTTGGGTGTGAAGCTGGTTTTTGAGACGGAAGTGGAGCCGGATCTTGAACAGTTTACCGGCTACGACCTGGTGATTGCCTCCGATGGTATCAACAGTCGCTTCAGGGAGACCTACAAAGAACACCTGGATGTGGATATTGATGTGCGGCCCAACAAGTTCATCTGGCTGGGCACGCGCAAGTTGTTTGATGCCTTCACTTTTATATTCAAAGAAACCCCGGCAGGCTGGATCTGGGTACACGCCTATTGTTTTGATGAGAATACATCGACATTCATTGTCGAGTGCCAGGAAGAGACCTGGGAGGCACTGGGCCTCGGTGAGATGAGCCAGGAGGAATGCTCACGCTACCTCGAGGACATGTTCAGCGAACATCTGGACGGCAATGAACTGATGAGCAACGCGAAGCATTTGCGTGGCTCGGCGTGGATCAGTTTTCCACGCGTGCTGTGTGGCCAGTGGCGCTACAAGAACCTGGTTTTGATCGGTGATGCCGCACATACCGCGCATTTCTCAATCGGTTCCGGAACCCGGCTTGGCTTTGAGGATGCCATCCATCTTGCCAATGCCCTGAATTCAAACACGGATATGGACCAGGCGCTGGAGGATTACCGCGAAACCCGCACGATCGAGGTTCTGCGTTTGCAAAGTGCCGCCCGTAATTCGATGGGCTGGTTTGAGAATCTGCCGCGCTACACACATCTTGAACCGATGCAATTTAACTATGCCTTGCTGACCCGCAGTCAGCGCGTCAGCCATGAAAATCTGCGTCTGCGTGATCCGGCCTGGCTGGAGAGTATGGAGCAGTGGTTTTTAGAGAAATCTACCGGTAAAGGCATGGCTGATGGTGAGACTGTGCCGCCGATGTTCGTCCCGTTCAAGCTCAGGGACATGGTGTTAAAGAACCGCGTTGTCATGTCACCCATGGCCATGTACAACTCGGCGGATGGCATGCCGAATGAATTTCACCTGGTCCATTACGGCGCCAGGGCGCAGGGCGGGGTCGGCTTGATTATTTCCGAGATGATCGGCGTTTCAGCCGATGGACGCATCACACCGCACTGCTCCGGTATCTACGCCGATGAACATATCGAGCCCTGGAAGAGGGTGATAGATTTTGTCCACGGCAACGAGGGCACAAAGATCTGCGCCCAACTGGGGCACTCGGGACCTAAAGGCGCCACCAAAATACTTTCAGAAGGTATAGACCAACCGCTTGAAGAAGGCAGCTGGGAAGTCATGGGGCCATCGCCGATCGCCTGGGCACCTGAAAACCAGGTGCCGAGACAGATGACGCGCGATGATATGGACAGGGTGCGCGATGAATTTGTCAACGCGGCGCAACGGGCGCAAGCCTGTGGCTTCGATATGGTCGAAATGCACTTTGCGCACGGCTATTTGATGTCCTCGTTCCTCTCACCACTGAGCAATCAGCGCGAAGATGAATACGGCGGCAGTCTGGAAAACAGGTTGCGATTCCCACTGGAGGTATTCAAGGCGGTTCGCGATGTATGGCCAGAGCACAAACCGATGTCGGTTCGTATTTCTGCCACCGATTGGGTCGAGGGTGCACTGGATGGTGATGACGCGGTGCAAATTTCACGTGCTTTGGCCAAGGCAGGGGCTGACATCATGGATGTTTCTGCAGGTGGAACCAGCACCCGGGCCAGACCAGTGTACGGGCGGATGTTCCAGACACCTTTGAGTGACCAGATCAGGCAGGAAGCGGGTATTGCGACCATGGCAGTGGGGAATATTTACGAGACCGACCATGTCAACAGCATCATTGCAGCAGGACGTGCAGATCTGTGTTGCCTGGCCAGACCGCATCTTGCAGACCCGTACTGGACCCTGCATGCCGCAGCACAGCTGGGTTATAAGGGGCAAAAATGGCCCGTGCAATACCTTTCCGGCCGCAACCAGTATGAGCGCAATCTTGCCAAAGCCGCCGAAATGGTTATTAACGCCTGATCCCAAAAGCACCAGCAATAGCAGGTTATCCAATATGAACAAAGCAGAAACAGCGATAAAAAAACTGGAGCAGACGCCACGCAGAAAGATGGCCTTGCGTATCTGGTTACGTTTGTTGACCTCATCACAGTTGATAGAAAAAGGGGTGCGGGGGCGTTTTCGTACCGAATTTGACACCACGCTGCCGCGTTTCGACGTGATGGCGGCGCTGGCGCGTGAACCCAAGGGGCAGACCATGGGTGATGTGTCTGAATGGCTGCTGGTTTCCAGCGGTAATATCACCGGCATTATTTCGCGCCTGGTGAAAGACGGCCTGGTAACACGTACCCAATCCAGCGGCGACCGGCGTTCCCACCTCGTGAGGCTCAGTGCCAAGGGACGGCAAGAATTTGAAACCATGTCTAAAAGCCACGAAAAATGGATACGGGATATGCTTTGCGGCCTGACCCGACGGGAGATGGCGACGCTTGATGAATTGCTGACCAAGGTTAAAATCTGCCTGGCAGAAAAGGACATGGTATGACTATTCAGGCATCACACTTTTTGTGGGAACAAGATGGTGATGTAGGTCTGGTTACGCTCAACCGGCCCGAGCGGAAGAACCCACTGACATTTGAATCCTACGCAGAACTGCGCGATACCTTCCGTGCGTTGGCGAGTGATGACACGGTCAAGGCGGTTGTTATTTCAGGCCAGGGCGGAAACTTCTGTTCCGGTGGCGATGTGCATGAAATTATCGGCCCGCTTACAAAAATGAACATGAATGGACTGCTGGAGTTCACCCGCATGACCGGTGACCTGATCAAGGCAATCCGTGCCTGCCCGCAACCGGTCATCGCCGCAATCGACGGCATATGCGTGGGCGCCGGAGCGGCGATTGCCATGGCTGCCGATATGCGCTTTGGAACAGCACAAAGCAAGACCGCATTTTTGTTTACCCGTGTTGGCCTGGCTGGCTGTGACATGGGTGCCTGTGCGATGTTGCCGAGAATTATCGGTCAGGGCAGGGCATCTGAACTGTTGTTTACAGGGCGGTCCATGTCTGGTGATGAAGCATATAACTGGGGATTTTACAATAAGATATATGATAGTAGTGAAGTGATTTCTAGATCTATTGAAATGGCGAAACGACTTGCAGCGGGCCCCAACTTCGCACATGGCATCACCAAGAACCAATTGAATATCGAGTGGGACATGCCACTCGATACCGCCATCGAGGCCGAGGCTCAGGCTCAGGCGATCTGTATGCAGACCGAGGATTTCAGGCGTGCTTACCGGGCTTTTGTAGCCAAAGAGAAACCTGAATTCGAGGGTAACTGATGCCGGATTCAAGTTATTTAAACTGGCCGTTTTTGACGGCGGATCACCGCCAACTCAAGGCTGAACTTGATCAATGGTGTGAAGCAAATTCTGAAGCGCTTGATCCTGGAACCAACAAGCTTGATGCGGCATGTCGCGGACTGGTCAAGTTGCTCGGTGATGGTGGTTGGCTGGGATACAGCGTGCCGGCAGCACAGGGCGATGACAAGCAGACGCTGGATGTACGCAGCCTGTGTCTTTTGCGCGAAACACTCGCCTATCACTCGGGGTTGGCAGACTTCTGTTTCGCAATGCAAGGTCTGGGCAGCGGACCCATCAGTCTCTTTGGTAGCGAGGAGATGAAGCAGACCTGGTTAACACCGGTTGCGGCGGGTGACAGTATTGCCGCCTTTGCCCTGTCCGAGAAGGCGGCGGGTTCGGATGTCAGTGCGATGGCAACACGAGCGGAACGTGCCGGTGACCACTATATTCTCAATGGCCAGAAAACCTGGATTTCCAATGCCGGGATTGCAGATTTTTACACTGTGTTTGCACGCACGGGCGAAGCGCCGGGTGCCAGGGGGCTGAGTGCCTTTGTAGTGGCTGCAGACACACCCGGCCTGGAGGTCAGCGAGCGGATCGATATCATCGCACCGCATCCACTGGGAACGCTGGAGTTTGAAAACTGCAAGGTACCTGCCAGCCAGTTGCTGGGTGAAGCGGGGCAGGGCTTCAAAGTGGCGATGGCTACGCTGGATGTATTCCGCACCACAGTGGCCGCCGCGGCACTGGGGTTTGCCCGCCGGGCCTATGACGAGGCCGTGGCGCATGTACTGAAAAGAGAGTTGTTCGGCGCGCCGCTTGCCGAGTTGCAAATGACCCAGGCATCGGTGGCGGATATGGCGCTGGATATCGATACCAGCGCACTGCTTACTTACCGCTCGGCCTGGGCCAAGGATGGCGGCCAGGAACGCGTCACCCGTGAGGCGGCCATGGCCAAGTTACATTCGACGGAGACCGCGCAGCAGGTCATCGATCGTGCGGTGCAGTTATTCGGCGGGCTCGGTGTGACATCGGGGCAGATCGTTGAACGGCTATATCGCGAAGTTCGCTCCTTGCGTATCTACGAAGGTGCCAGTGAGGTTCAAAAAGTAATTATTGCGCGCAACGAATATAAACGTTTCGCCAGGGATTAAACCCGTTGCAGGAGAACAAAAACCATGACCCATAAAATTCTACTACCGCCCGGATGGCCGAGGCCGCACGGTTATTCGAATGGAGTTTCGGCTGAGGGCCGTATGGTTTTTCTGGCCGGACAAATCGGTTGGGACGAAGATCAAGTGATCCAGACAGACTCCATGGCCGGGCAGATCGAGCAGACACTGAAAAACAGCATCGCCGTACTCGCCGAGGCCGATGCCGAACCCCGGCATATTGTGCGCATGACCTGGTACATTACCTCGCGGGAAGAATACATGGCTGAAATTAAGGAAATCGGCAGAATCTGGCGGGAGGTGATGGGCAAGGTTTATCCGGCTATGGCGGTCATCGAGATATCTGCACTGATCGAGAGTGCGGCCAAGGTTGAGATTGAAACCACGGCCGTGGTGCCGGTTTAAGGCGGTTTACTGCAAGCGGCATGTACCGACCTCCCCAGCGAATAAAATATAAATCTGATCCCGGGTGCCCGCCTTCCGTTAGCGAGGCAGAAAATTCACGGTTATTCAGCCCCATAAGCTACAGAAATCTGCATCTTGAACAGCGTACATGGGTACCGGCAATGGTTCCCTGGCGTGCCTCTGATGATGGTTTTGTGACCGATGATATTCTGGATTGGTATGAGCGCATGGCGCGCGGCAAGCCGGGTGCACTGGTGGTTGAGGCGACCGGGATACGGGATATTGCCAGCGGGCCGCTGTTGCGAATGGGTCATGACCGTTATATCCCCGGTCTGAAAGAACTGGCCGATGTGGTGCGCAGTGCCAGCGATGGGCAAACAAGGCTATACATCCAGATTATTGATTTCCTGGCTATTCGGCGCCGACCCGAGCGTGGCAAATTTATTTCCCGGTTCCTGCGAATCACCGAACAGCATCGACAGCAATTGGATGCTGGCGGTGATCCTGAAGAGGAAGTTCGGGTGAAGCTGCTGGCTTTGACCGATGATCAACTGAAAACAGTGCTTACACCCCGGGAGTACGAAAGCCTTAGCCGGGGTTTCCGCGAACGCGTCACCGATGTTCATTTGCCGCACATCCGGAACCTGCCCGAAGTGCTGCCGGATCTGTTTGCGAATGCGGCAGGCCGTGCGCAGCAGGCGGGAATGGATGGGGTTGAGTTGCACTACGCACATGCCTATACGATGGCTTCCTTTCTGTCTGCGCTCAATCAGCGTGATGACGGCTACGGTGGTTCCAGGGAGAACCGTTTGCGTCTGCCAATGGAGGTTTACGAACGGGTCAGGCAGAGGGTCGGTGATAATTATGCCGTGGGTTGCCGCTACCTGAGCGATGAATGCATCGAAGGTGGCAGTGATGTTGAAGATGCCAAGTTTTTCGGTGTCGAGTTCGCACGTGCAGGAATGGACTTTGTATCGATTTCCCGTGGTGGAAAATTTGAAGACGCGGCCCAGCCAAAACCAGGTTCGGCGGCTTACCCGTACACCGGTTTAAGCGGTTATGAATGCATGCCGTCCTATGTTTCCGACGAGCAAGGCCCGTTCGGTCGTAACTTCGGCCCGGTTGCAGCTATACGTGCGGCCATCCGCCAGGCCGGTTTTGAGACACCAGTGGTGGTTGCCGGCGGTATCCATGGTTTTGAACAGGCCGAGTCTGCCCTGGATGATGAGGTGGCCGACATTATCGGTGCAGCCAGGCAAAGCCTCGCAGATCCCGACTGGTTTCTAAAACTGCGCCTGGGCCGTGGTGACGAAGTGAAAGTCTGTGAATACACCAACTCCTGCGAAGGCCTCGATCAGAAACACAAGCAGGTCACCTGTAAGTTATGGGATCGCAACGGCCTTGATGATGCTGGAGTCAAACTGAGCAAGGATGGAAGGCGGAGGCTCACTGCGCCAATCTGGAAGCCCTGAGTTGATTTAACTGTTTAAGTGACTTAGATCATGGTGAACTATTCTGTCCACGTTAAAGTTTCAAGCTGGGAGCGCTCTTATCTGACCAGGTTGCACTCACAACCAACAACAGGACCCGGCAAGAATGAAAATCAAATGTTTCGCCACTCCCCTGGCGGCGACGGAGGACTTCAACGATGCAAATCAGTGATATTCTCCTGGAAAAAGGGAAAAATGTGATCACAATAGATGCTGATCGGAGCATCCATGATGCTATCGATATGCTAAACGAGCATAGGATCGGCGCACTGGTCGTAATGGGAGAAAGCAAGCAGGTTGCTGGCATCATCACAGAGAGGGACATCCTCCGCAAATGTGGGAACCGCTGTCTCAGCATGAGCGAGCACAGGCCACCAGAACAAAATGCTTTCACATCCCTTGTGCAGGACACCATGACGAAAGAACTCGTTATCGGGGTTCCCGATGACGACCCCAACTACGCCATGGGGGTCATGACGAAAAGCCGTATCCGGCACCTGCCAATTCTGGATCAGGGAAGCCTGGTAGGAATTGTATCAATCGGTGATTTGGTAAATGTGCACCTTGAAGAGAAGGTCTTTGAGAGCCGAACGCTGAAAGAATACCTGGAGCGGAACGCCACAGCAGCGCAGGTATAAAAACGACGTTTGCAGCTTAGCCAGTCACTTTCCTGAGCAGCGCACGGCCCACAAAGCGGGCCTTGTTGCCGATGGTAAAACGTTCCAGGTTTGTTTTTACGATACCTTTTGTAAAACGGGTGCGTTTGGAGTAATCAATTTTCACATCCACGATGACCGGTTTGTTCCGGGTCGCAAACTCGAGGGCTTGCCGGATACCTTCCTCACAGTCAGAATTGTCCTTGATGCTGATAAACTCACAGCCCGTTGCTTCAGCCACACCTCGAAATTGTGCCTCGTGTAGTACAGAGCAGGTTTTTCGGTTGTAGGGTATCTCCTGGGCCTGTGAGATCTGCGATAGCTCACCATCGTTAAATATGAAGTAAACACCGCCGACCCCCAGCGAAGATGCGGTCAGGGTTTCCATGCAGGTCATTAAAAAAGCTCCGTCGCCGATGATGCCGACGACCTGCTTGTCAGGGTTGACCAGTTTGGCCGCGGTGACAGCCGGCGTGGCATATCCCATACAGTTGAAATCGGTGGGAGAGATAA
>Ga0164315_10004058_pt1 | contig 11358 bp, 5 predicted proteins | sample GuaBasSedimGuay6_FD_113737 | JGI IMG/M metagenome (GOLD analysis project Ga0164315, IMG submission 113737) | Subseafloor sediment microbial communities from Guaymas Basin, Gulf of California, Mexico - Guay6, Core 4569-2, 0-3 cm | ecosystem: Environmental > Aquatic > Marine > Hydrothermal vents >...
AATACGTGTATAACCAGCCGGGCCGCTCGGCGGCGTGCCGGAACTTGACGCTCTTAATTGGACATCCGTCACACACTGGGTTAACGAACCGATTGGAGCCTTGTTGGTATACAAAGCCATCATGTAGTGCCCGGTACTGCCATCGGTTCCTTTAGAACCACCCCGATCGACATCCCAATTACCAATACGTGTATAACCAGCCGGGCCGCTCGGCGGCGTGCCGGAACTTGACGCTCTTAATTGGATATCAGTCACACGACTATTGTTATCATGAGCAATAACGGTGCTCACAGCGGCCGTTAAGCCTAAAGAAACAACGCCAATAGTCGTTTGGCACATTTTCTTTTTGATTGAAGTCATTTATTAATTTGTCTCCTAAATGGATTGATAAACAGTGCTTGAACGCTCAAAACAGAGCTTCGTTTCAAGTAATCTTGCACCGAACGAAAGCAATTGTTTGGTCAAGCAAGCACCAAAAAAACATTTAACGTCTTATATTCCTGCTCTAACAAACACCAAAACCGGTTTCGCAGCAAATAACGACACAGTGTAAATCTTTACTTTATTTTATAACGACACCTCCTTTAGATTATCACAAAAAACTAACTAACATTATCACAAAAAAATCGTTCTCTATAAGCGCAATAATTTATATCGGTGCAAAGTATAGAGCAGGTTAAAACGGATACTATCCTTCTGAGCAATAGCATCCGTAAAACCGGATTATCATTTATTTATTTTGTTGGTATTTTCAAATTCCCTGAAAAATAAGGGCGTTCAAATAAAGAAAGGGCGTTCAAATAAAAAAAAACACCTTTCCAAAAATTACTTTACTTATTTCTGATATATGGGGATAGACTTATTAATGTTCAACCCTCTATTTAAAATAAAATTTGTTTGCAGCACATAAGCGTGCGTGTGGACCATCTTTTCAGGTGACCCCGATTTCAAAAACGTCTCATGTCTCAATGCCCTATTTTAAAGGTAAACCAAGTTTCAACAAAAAAAAGTTATAATCAGGTTGGGTAGGTTCGATTAAAAAACGCCCTTAATCAAAATTTGGGCTTAGCATAAGCGTGCGATATATGCTTGTGTTCCTTAAATTACAGGCTACCCTTCTTCAAAAACATATAACAAAACAATGCCCTATTTTCGATGGTCAATAAAATTTCAACCAAAAAAAGTTATAGTCAGAATAAATAATATAATATAAATAAGTTTAAACGGAAAACCATGTCAAGCTAAAAATCAATCCACCGCGTCAAAAATTCGCGCACCAAAAAACTCGCGCACCAAATTAATTAAATAAATAACACTGAGTCGATAGCGCAAAACGCCGGGTAGGCACGATTTGAGTTGTGCGGTGCGAATGAATTTGCATAAATATTCGCTATGGTTTGACGTGTTAACCCTTTTAAACGGATACTATCCCTAAGAAGGGATAGCATCCGTAACATCACTACATGTTTAGGACTACCAAAGTGCAAAGCATCATACGCCAATCAATTATCAAATGCCAGACTTTGGCAAAAAACATTTTTCAAGCTGTAAGGTTGTCTATGCCGAAGTACAACGAATTGACGAAATAAGCGAATTTGGCACTGGGATCGTTGAATGGGATTGATTCAAATCGGTAAATGACTTTAAGGGCAACCATAAAGGATTGCCCCTACAAACAATCACGGAACAATGGGGTAATCCCCCGCGCAAGCCCTTGTGTGAAGCATTCCCATTTAATGACCCCCAGCACCGCGAATTTCCAAATCAGTAAATTCTCGGTATGGAATGGATTCCCCCATTCGTTTTTTTCGCAAATTCGTTGTACTTATTTATATAGTGATAAATCAATCCGCAGCGTCAAAAAATCGCGCACAAAAATAGCACAGACTATAGTTTCAAAAGCCATAACGGATAGCATCCCTCGAAGGGATACTATCCGTGAAGTTATAGCCATAACGGATAGCATCCTGAGATGGGATACTATCCGTGCAGTTATTTTGCGCCCGAAACCCCCGCTTGTTCAAAAGAGGCCATCTCATTCAAAAAATTCACGGCTGCAAGAATGATTGGATAGACTATCGCACAGCCGGTGCCTTCTCCTAAGCGCATTCCCAAATGACACAGAGGTTGTGCTTTTAACTCAGTTAACAGGGTTTGGTGGCCTTTTTCTGACGATTGATGCGTGAAAATGCAGTAATCCAATAGGTTAGGATGTAATTTTGCCGCGACTAACAGGGCGGCTGTGGCAATAAATCCATCGACTAATATCAGCATTTCTAATTCGGCAGCTTGTAAGTAAGCACCTACCATCATGGCGATTTCAAAACCGCCAAAGGTGCTAAGCACTGTCAAAGGGGTGTTGGTGATATTTCGATTGGCAACGGCTTTTTGTAAGATATTGAATTTATGTTGAATGCCGTTGTCGTCTAAACCGGTGCCTTTGCCAACACAGTCTTGAAGCGGTATGTCAGTCAGTAAGTGCATCAAAACCGCGGCCGACGAGGTGTTGCCAATCCCCATTTCGCCAAACCCGATGGTATTGCAACCGTCAGCATGAATTTGCGTAATAATTTCTGCCCCTTTCTGAATCGCTTGTTGACATTCCGGTTCAGTCATCGCCGGTTCAATCAGAAAATTTTTGGTGCCCAAGCCGATTTTGGCATGGATTAATTGCGGGTGGGCGGCAAAATCATGGTTGACACCGGCATCGACGATTTTCAGTGCAATGTGATGTTGCTTAGCAAACACGTTGATAGCGGCACCGCCGGCGAGAAAATTGAAAGCCATTTGATGTGTCACGGTTTGTGGGTAAGGGCTGACACCTTCGGCGGTAATGCCATGATCACCGGCAAAGATCACAATGGTGGGTTTTTCAAGGGTTGGAGATAGCGTGTTTTGTAGACAGCCAATGTGTAAAGCCAGTGTTTCTAATTGCCCTAATGCGCCTAATGGTTTGGTTTTTTGATTAATTTTTTGTTGAAGCTCGTCAGCTTTGTGTTTGGAAATGGGTTTAATGTTGAAATTTATCATTAATTATCAGTTATCCGTTGTCAGTTATCAAGAAATCCGTAAAATCCTTCAATGCGTTGTACTTGTTATAGTGCAAATAGGACATTAAAAAAGCCCCTTGGCTTGGAAACCTTGGGGCTTTTTTGATAAATAGTTGTCACAATCGCCTGCTTTGGCGCGTTCCTGTGTCACAGCTAAAAAATCTCATCTTACCGCCTATCATTTTAGTACTTTGATCCCATAAATAAACGAATAAAAATTGAAAAATAACTGAAATAAATCCTTGTTGGTTGAATCAAAAATTTCTGGGTGAAAAGTATTCTTATGTTTAATCAAATAAAAAATCCGTCTCTCAAAAATCCTTTCTTATATGCAATCTTTATAGTCAATTACCGGCATTGGTGTGTTTTTTTGGTAGGACACGCCGCCTTCGATCCAATGAGAACGATTATCACAATCGGTTACATTGCCGTATCACCTGTCAACATTCAAATTGGAAAGGCTCTTTTGGCATTAAACTTCAATCACAATAACGACAAGGATTGGTAACTACTCAGCACCGAAGGTGCGAATTATTATAGCCTAGGGCAACGCCCCAGGTGCTGAAAGGGCGCATTAAAATTTTAAATCGCACCTGGTGGGCTGGTTCGCGCACTCTGAAAAGGGCGCAAGTTCCCAGTTCCCAGGGCGCTGCCCTGGGCTTTAATAAAGCGCCCTTTCAGGGCTGAGTAGTTTTTTTGAGCCCACCAATGTCCTTTTATTGCCCACTTCAAAGAGTTGGTGGGCAACAAAAAGACGTTGGTGGGCAACAATTGACTACAATTGACGAAACGATGATTAACGCCGAATTTGTTTATTACTTTTTTGGATAGTTGAAGCAAAACATTAGCAAATTATTGGTACGATCCGTTGTTTCAACGGGTTCCCAATGTTAAATGGCGACATTGCCTTAGCTAAAATCTTATCCCAGCCCATGAACCTTGAAAAGTGGGAGCGCATCATACACGCATTTTTTAACAAGCGCAATACTTTGAACATGAACAAAAAATTTTGGGGTTTAAGGTTCATTAAGGAATGGATAATGAAGAATGGGTAATACCGCACTTGGTAAACGTTTTCATCAACAATCAGTTTTTATAAATCCCTTCTATAGTTTCAGTTAGAAACCTTCAAGGTTTTGGAAACCTTGAAGGTTTTGCCCTATTAACTATTAATACTTTCTTTGAAATTCACAATTTGCAATTCGCGGTTTGCAATTCGTATTTCGCAATACAAGCCGATAGTATCCTTTCGAGGGATGCTATCTGTGAAGCTATTATAATAGTGCATCATATAATCATTCCCGATTACCTATTACCCATGACTTAACAATGAAACAAGAAATCCAAATATTTTTTACGGCCTTAATGTTTTTCACGCGCGTCCCTTGTCCAATCAAGCTTGAGTATTCAGACGTTTATTTAAATCAAGCCACCAAATATTTCCCGCTGATTGGTTGGATTGTCGGCAGCGGCGCAGCACTGGTTTTTTTGATTGGCACTTTCCTATTTCCTATTTCAATCGCCATTGTATTAAGTATGATCGCTTCTATTTTAATCACCGGGGCTTTTCATGAAGATGGCTTTGCCGATGTTTGTGACGGATTTGGTGGCGGGTGGGAAAAGGCGCAGATTTTAGCGATTATGAAAGATTCTCGCGTCGGGGCTTATGGCGTGATTGGTATGAATTTGATTTTACTGTTAAAATTTGCAGCCCTTGAAGCGATGCCGATTGATATGGTACCGGTGGTTTTGCTCGCCGGGCATAGCCTGAGCCGATTCGCTGCGAGCACGATTATTTTTACCGGTTATTATGTGCGCGACAATGAGGACAGTAAGGCGAAACCGGTGGCTAAGCAATTATCTATTAAACAATTAATTGTGGCTGGCTGTTTTGGGCTCGCGCCTTTGTTGCTGTTACCCAGTTATTATTGTTTACTTGCCCTGATACCGGTTTGGTTAATGACACATTATTTAGCGCATTTTTTTACGCAAAGAATTGGTGGCTATACTGGGGATTGCCTCGGTGCCACCCAGCAATTGACAGAAATGGTTTTTTATCTCGCAATGGTGACAGCGTTTTGGACATAGGGGAAAGGTATTCATTCCACATTCGTTTCAGGCGAATCTTGCACGTCAAACTGCAATGGTGACAGCGTTTTGGACATTTATTTAATCCGACATACCTCAGTTCAAGTTGAAAGTGGTATTTGTTACGGGCAAACCGATGTGGCATTGGCTGACGATTTTGCGTCGGCGTTTGAACCTATTCAAAGTCAGCTATCGGCATTACCAGAAAACACTGTGATTATCAGTAGCCCTTTGCAACGTTGTTTGCAATTGGCGAAAAAATTAAGCCATGGTAATTCGGTTATTACAGATAAACGGATTATGGAACTGAATTTTGGTGAATGGGAAATGCAAAAGTGGGATGACATTGAACAGGCAGCATTGCAAAAATGGATGAATGATTATGTCAATGTTGCGCCACCCAACGGGGAAAGTTTTGAAACCTTATTTGAACGATGCCAGGATTTTTGGGAAAATTTAATTGCAAAACCGTGCAGTGCAGTTATCGTCGTTACTCATTTAGGAGTCATTCGGGCATTACTGGCTCATGTATTAGAAATGCCGCTGCAAAAATCGTTGTGCATTCAAATTAATCATGGCGCAGTGAGCAAATTAAAATATCATCAAAGTGAAAAAGTGCATCACTATTGGATAACGATAGAATATTTGAATGGGTAAGGAGTGCAAGGCGAACCTTGCACGTCAAACGCCTTATCAGTTTCTAAATAGAGTACAACGAATTGGCGAAATAAACGAATAAAGTATGATGGCATTTTGTGGTACTTTGATATTGCCTATTCAATAGATAAGGTTATTTTTAAATGATTGAATGTATTAAAAAAATAATTAGTTTATTTCGCCAATTCGTTGTACTCAATTAGCAATTAGTGATTTTATGGTTATAAGCCCAGTATATTACTTAACCTGTCTTGTTGCCATTTAAGCCACTGTTGCGATTGCTTATCGTTGTTGCATAGATAGAGTCGCATTTCATCAGTGAGAGGATAACCCTGTTCAACCCATTTAAGCGCGAGCTGACACCAGTGAGAAGAGGATGTTATCGCAGACAACACTAACTCATCAAATGGAAAAGTGATGATTAATTTTTCTGGCAACTTCAACCTGAACAAACCCTTTTTTAGGGTATCGACTATCTCTTTTAAGGGTGTGTAGAGTAGCAAATAAAAAATGTACCCTGATTCAGACTTTTTCAGTTCCCAAATTCGCCCTTCATTTGCAACGCACCAAAATCCATTTTCACTAATACCCATCATTTCAGAATCATAAGGCCGTTCAAATACGGGCACATATTTAAGAATAGAGCCATCAGCCGCTTTCGCTGCCAGAAACTTATCAGGGCAAACCGATTTTAAAGTGGCTATGACACTTTTTCTATTCATTGACTTTTACAAACATATCATGTGTTAGGGGCGCATTCCCAAAAAAAGGGTCATTTATTAATCATACCTTAGTACTTTGGTCCCACGAAATAAACGGATAAGGCTTTTTTTCATTAGAGTATGGTGGGCAAAAAAACACTTGCCTGCCCCCTACAAGAACGACGGCATCAATCAAATTATAAATTATCAATCAGGAGTACAAGGCGAACTTTGTACGAAAAAGTATTTTGGGGCCGGCAACCAAATAACAAAGCCCACCCTACTACAAATAATTAGGGGTACAAGGTTCGCCTGAAACGAATGAGAAAGAACCAAATTTTTTCGTACCAGGTTCGCCTGAAACGAATGAGCAATCAGTTAAAATGTAGGGGGTGGGCAAAGTATTTTTCTTGCCCACCATTACAATTATCAGGTATTTTTGGTGGGCAAAAAAAACACTTGCTGGCCCCCTACAAAAACTGATAGATAAACACCGGCAACTTTTTAAAGCCCCCAAAAGTGTCGCCGTGATAAATTTTCACAAGCCACAACGGATAGCATCCCTAAGAAGGGATACTATCCGTGAAGTTCATTTTACGGATGCTATCCCTTCTTAGGGATAGTATCCGTTTTAACAAAAATCTAAGGTGGATACTTTGAACTCATTTGCCCCTACCAATTCTTTAACGCGCATTGATAGTACCAGAAAACACTAATTCTTCATCCCCATTGCCACCGGGGGGTTTGTCTAAAAAGGGTGACGTAATAGTGATGGTAATGGTTGCCGAGGCTGGCGGTGGATACTCTAAGCGTGTGTGTTCATTGCCATCTTTATCTTTCTCAGTGATACGCTCAGGTGGATTACTCGATAAAGTAAACGTGACAAGTGGCATACCGCGTCCACTGTTATCGCCAAAAGTTAAATCCGTTGTGCCGCCCAATATGCCATTATTGGTTGTGACTTGAAATCTTGTGCCTGTCACCAGCGCATTACCATACTCATCTGCGATATTCTCAACTGTAAAAGTTTGGCCACTCCCATTAGGAATACTAAACGGATCGGTGCCGTCCCAATTCACCAACAGTGGCGCGGTAATCGCAGAAAACAATACCCGCCCACTGTACCAAATGGTGGTATTTTGAGACGCGCCGCCGGGGCCGTCAAATAGGTTATTGCCGTTGTCAAACTGTCCATTGCCATTGACATCAATGTAGAGTTCCCCTTCATCAAACGCATTATTATCGTTGCCATCAATATACGGTTCGCTTAAATCCTTGAACGGTTCGCCAGCGTCATAAAGCCCATTACCATTTTTATCGACCAGACTTTCGCTGCCGGTGGTAAACGCGACGATAGTGACGAGTCCTGGATTACCGCATAACAGTTCGGGCGTTGGGCTATCCACTTCAGCGTAATCGCCACTGCATTGATAGCCCAGATTGCGCAGCGTCGCAACACCGCCTAATAGTGGCACCGTTGGGCTGGCCGATTGTAAGATCGCTGTGGCTTGCCCAAACTCAGTCGTCGTGGTAAAGGCACCGCCACCGATACTTTTGCCGATGGTACCCCCTTCAGTAATAAAACTCACCGAGGTGCCATCAGGCACGATATTCCCAAAACGATCACCAACAAAAGCTGTTATGGTATCCAGTAATCCAAATGTGACACCGCCAGCTATATTGTGAAATTCTACTGCCAAGGACAAATGATCGGCATCCGGCACACCACCGACAATCGTGACTCGTGCAACGGTGCTGATGGTGTTATTGACGGTGGCAATCACATCGATATTACCAGCGACTGCGCCGCTTTTTAAGGTGACACTGACTAACCCATTATTGGTTGTGCCGCTCGCCGTTATCCCGCTTTGGCCTTGTGTCGTAATGGTTTCGCCACCGCCTAAGGTTGTCTTGCCAAGCGCAAAATCCACAGAGGTCCCATCGGCTACCGGGTTGCCCAGATTATCTTTGACCAAAAATTCAAGCGTCGCGCTTTGAACCACGCCGCTGCCACTGATGCCTATCACGTTGGGTTCTATTTTGCTGACTTCAATGGTGCCAGCACTGCCGGGTTGCACGGTGAGCGTGATGCTGTCTGTTGCGCTGCCCGCGGTGGCGGTAATTGTGGCTAAGCCGGCTTGCATGTTGGGGGTAAATTGGGCTTCGGCACTGCCCTTATTGTTGGTTGGCACTAATTCAGTGATGATACCCAGGGTGGTGGTAAAGTTGACATGGGTACCGTCTTTGACAGGATTGCCTTGGGCATCTTTGACAACTGCAGTAATCGGCACATCCGCGCTATTGAATGATAATGAATTTGCGCTGGTGCTGAGTCTCAAGCTACTCGGTTCGCTGGGCTGAAACGCGAATGTCGCTAAAACAATTGGCAAGCTATCGGCTTGTGCTTCAATTTGGGTATTGTCATCAACAGTGTCGCTGGTAACCGTCACTATCGCTCGTCCTAATTCGTCCGTGCTAGGACGAAAATTACTTAAGAATGCGCGTCCACTTGCCACAACGCGAAAATTAACGGGAATGCCGGCAATACCTACGCCCTGTGTATCATTGACAGTTGCGGTTAGCGTCACAGGCGTAGTGCCATCGGCTATACCATGCGCGTCGGTGGGCGATAGGCGAAGGCTGGCACCGAAGTACAACGGGATTTCTTGCTTGGCAGTATCGGCTTTCACCGTGACAACCACATTTTCGCCTATTGTTTCTGACACGATGGCTTTGACTTCCCCTTGGCTGTCGCTGATACCAGTGACTTTGACTTCGCGTTGACTGCTGTTAGTACTTAATGCAACGCGGGCTTGACTGTCTCTCCCATCAGCCAACGCGACCGCAAATTCCACTGGTTGCCCGCCGATTGGGAAATCATTGTTATCAATAATGCGTGCGGTGATAGTTGCTGATTGGTTAACATTTAAGACGGTATCTGTGGTTGTCACCAACAGACGACGATTCTCTCCAAACGCTGCCAAAAATTTCACCGTTGCAGTAGAACCCAGGGTGCCGCTATTGACATTCACCTTAGCGGTGCCACCGTTGTTTTCTAGATCTGTGATTGTCACTTCAGCCGTGCCGTCGGCACCGGTGGTGGCGGTGTTGGGTGTCAGGGTTTCGTTATTATCGCCAATAAATTGGAATTTGACGGCTTGTTCAACAATCGGTGCTTGATTGCCATCTTTTAATAACGCTGTCAGGGTAGCCGTTGAAATCGCATTCACTGATTTGGGCAACAAGTTCAAACTCGCGCCAAAAAACAGTTGTAAGGTTCGCGTTACCGGCCCAGCCGTCACGGTAATAACTGTAGTTTCTTTGCTAGTATTGGTCACGGTAAAACTGGCTTGACCATTCTCATTGGTGGTTTTTTCCACATTGTGTAGTACCGCATTCCCAGAAACAATGGCAGTGAAGGGGGTCTGAGGGAGTAGAATATCCTGTTGAAGTAAGTTATCAAGGGTGTCGCCGCTCAGAGACACATTGTCAAAAAATTTGCTAAATGTTTCAAGGACTTCTTCCAATTCCACTTTTCTGAGTATCGTGACTGTGATAGTACTCGTGTCATTCACCGATAAAACTTCACTGGATGCTCTTAAAACCACTTCGCCAACCGGGGCTGCAAAAGTCACGTTGATTGGCGTATCTTGCACCCCGCCGGCCGTCGCTGTCACTTCAAACGTTTCAGCGACGGTGCTGGTAACGGTGGTGGTAAAACGGCCATTTTGAGTAGTGGTACCGCTCAGTGCTTGAAACAGCGCGAAATCAGAAGTACTTTCCAAATTAACGGGCACATTTGACAAAGGGGTGTTTTTAGCATCACGGACTATCACGGTGAGGGTGATTTCGTCACGTCCATTAGCGGGTTGGGAATCGTTAGTCACAATCAAAGTCACGGTGGAAACTCTTGGATCAATGCTACTATCTATAAAGGTGAGCGTAACGGTTTGTGCCGGCACACCGCCGGCCGTCACTTTGACTTCCACCGTTTCAGCCACACTGTTAGTGACTGTGGTGGTAAAACGGCCATTTTCTTCAGTGGTGCCAGTCAGTGCGTCAAAAAAAGCCGTATCAGAATCGCTCACCAAGTTGACGGCTACGTCTGAAACGGGGACATGGTTTGCATCACGGGCGATCACTGTCAGGGTGATTGCCGCAAGCCCATCGGCCTGTTGGAAATCGTTACTGGTAATGACTTTCGCGGTAGAAACTCTTGGGTCAATGGTACTATTTACAAAGGTGAGCGTGACGGGTTGTGCTGGTATACCGCCGGCCGTCGCCCTAACTTCCACGGTTTCAACCAGACTGTTGGTAACAGTAGTCGTGAAACGGCCATTTTGAGAAGTGGTGCCGTTCAATGGGTTAAAAAGCGCGAAATTAGAGGTGCTTACCAAGTTGACGGCTACGTCTGAAACGGGGACATTGTTTGCATCACGGGCGATCACGGTGAGGGTGATTTCGTCACGTCCATTAGCGGGTTGGGAATCGTTGGTCACTATCATAGTCACCGTAGAAACCCTTGTGTCAATGCTACTATCTATAAAGGTGAGCGTAACGGGTTGTGCTGGTATACCGCCGGCCGTCGCCCTAACTTCCACGGTTTCAACCAGACTGTTAGTGACAGTCGTGGTAAAACGGCCATTTTCTTCAGTGGTGCCAGTCAACGCTTCCAAAAAAGCCGTATCAGAATCACTCACAAAATTAACGGTTACGTTTGAAACGGGGACATTGTTTGCATCACGGGCGATCACTGTGAGGGTGATTTCGTCACGTCCATTAGCGGGTTGGGAATCGTTAGTCACAATCAAAGTCACGGTGGAAACTCTCGGATCAATGCTACTATCTATAAAGGTGAGCGT
>Ga0164315_10004059_pt1 | contig 11358 bp, 19 predicted proteins | sample GuaBasSedimGuay6_FD_113737 | JGI IMG/M metagenome (GOLD analysis project Ga0164315, IMG submission 113737) | Subseafloor sediment microbial communities from Guaymas Basin, Gulf of California, Mexico - Guay6, Core 4569-2, 0-3 cm | ecosystem: Environmental > Aquatic > Marine > Hydrothermal vents...
AAATAATGTTTTTTAAAAATAGAGCATCTAGACGCCAAAGTATCATATATTGGGATAGAACTTTTTATAGATGCTTTACATATCGCCAATATTATACAATCAATACAAGGACATTTAATATCTGTCATATAGTCACCCCTTCTGGATAGTCAATTCTTTTTTCCCAATGCAAAGGTTTAAATAATTTCAGTAGAAATATTCTTTCTAACGAATCAGGATTCATATATCTGTAGTTATAATAGTCGCCGAATAGAGAACATCTAGCTCTCAACCATGCAAACGCAAACTTTTCTTGCATTTGAGCTTTACATATTGCTAATGTTATACAATCAATACAAGGGCATTTAGTGTTCATAGTATTGCCTGACATTATCGACCGCCCATAGATAACGAAGAGCTTCCTCATAACTTTCAAGGTACCCAACAAAACACATCAAACATACAACTGGGCTATACCATGATTCCTTAATATTCTCTTTACGTTTGTTATAGTTATTATGGACAAATAGATTGAATGTTATTTTAAAGAACATGTCAAGATGTCTTTTGAATTTTTCTACTGACTTTGTCTTTCCTCCCAACTCATTGTATACTCTCATTATATTTAGAAACATGCCGTCTGATATAGACACGGGGCATTTAGTCCAATTCAGCCATAGCATATTCTTGTTATATACTTTCAGTGCTTGTGCTTCTTTGTCATGTAGATCATCTTTGTGGGGCATTTTAAATATCATTTATAATCTCCTTTAATAATTTATCTAATGATGCGATCAGTTTCTACCTCTACATTCATGGGAATATATCCCTTCTTTACTTCAAATTCAAGTGGGGTATCTTCAAAATGTATAATATAATTTTCGTTCTTATCTATATTATAATCTGTTTCAAATTTTTTGGCAATGTCTATTGCTTCTTCTTGTGAATCGGATGCAAAGTACCAATATCCATCCCTATAATTTCCTAAATGACTACGGAATCTGTATATTTTCATATCCATTTACAATCTCCTTTCAATAGGGTCAGTGAACACCTTATAATCAATTTTCAAATCAATATTCTTAAGTCTATGTGCAAATGCTCTGTTTGCATTTATCCCCTCAAATTTCAACGAAGGGTTGCTCATTACAGTTTTGATAATTTTATTTGAAGAAGCCAAATTTAAAAAATCAAAAATGTTTCTTAGGTGAGAGTGTGGATTTGTAAGCAAATCCTCATATACAACTGTTGCACATGTTTTACCACATTTATTGATAAAATCAATTACATTGGGGACTGAATCTATTATCTTCTCAAAATCAGGAAGTACAAGATTGCTGCCCTGCCCTGATAATGCAACATCTAATGGATGTCTTAGAATATGAAGGACTCGAGCTTGATGAGGAAAATATTCTAACCACTTGGATATGATTTTGATAATTCTTTTTCCTTTTGCATCACTTTCTCTATGCCCCCAAGGAATCTTCTCACCCCAAGCATGAGTTTTCAAATTTTCAACTTTTTTCTTTGCAAACATCAAAACCCATTCTTTCGGTTTGTCATATTCAATATAGCATTCTTCATTTTCAATCCATCCGACTTGTGGGTGTGCTTTGATGAGTTGATGTAACATGGTCGTTCCACTATGCATGTAACCTGTGATTAATATTTTAACCATTTAATCCTCCAAACAAAGATAATAAGGGGGACTTAGTCCCCCACAAGATTGAGAATATCACCCTCAATCGTATATTATCATACATTAATTTTTTTCAAAAATTCTCTAAATGCACCTTGTGCTTCCTCATTCAAATTATCTTGTAACAGTTTGATCAAGGTTGATTTATCGGGGTTGTCTCCGTATTTTTTATCTGTCCAGCTTTCATAACATGCACGCAGTCGTTCTAATAAATCCAACCCTACAGATTCTTTTTCCATGTGACCTCTTGGCCTCAAAACATCGGAAGAATCGTATAGATGAATTTGGACTGCTGCACCTGAGGAAATCATTTTGTTTATTTCCTCTTCAGACATTTTACGCAGTTTTCTTTTCATCATATCTCTCCTTTAAGAAAATAATGTAAGAATATATTGCATAACCCGGTATTTTCATTTTTGCCAATATTGAATCGTTATTACTATGGATCTTGGTCATATGTTTTTTCGCCGCATTATTTCCAGCGACAAATGCTGCCGTCAGCAGTACACCCCAGAAAAAACCTGTCATCATCTATTCCCCCTTTTTATATAACCATCAAGGAATGCGTCAGTATATTTTCGATATGCTTGAACATCTGCAGTTAATACATTGATAGCTTTATAATATAAAACTCCTAAAGGTCTATTATATTTGATTTCAATATTAAACCTTTCTTCCAACGTTTCTGAAAGATCCGTTATAAGATTTCGAGAATAAGCAGTACCTCTTATTATAATACCTTCATCGTAATCCAAAGATTCATAAAACTCCTTAAAGTTTGTCATACATTTCTCCTATTTCATTTTGATTTTATAGATTTTGTTATCACGGAAGAATTTCAAAATAGTTCCGTCTTTACACAATTGCATAGTTGAATTAATAACAGGATCTTCAATACGTTTAACATCAGGCTTGTTAACCTTATTCAAGAAGATCTCAATAGCATCATCATCTGTCAACATAACACAAACACCATTATCAAGACATACAAAATTGATTGGAGCATAATCAATGTCATGTATATATCGACATCTGTATTTATCATGCTTTTCATCAAAGATAATAACGATTCGTGTAAATCTACTTGATTTGTGACCAATAAGTACACAAACTCCATTATCATATTTTGCATCCATTATTTGAAAATCATCAAGTTCAGGGATACGTTTTGTGATGAATGAACTCTGTGTATATGTGGATGTGGGTATTGCAAGAACCGTTGTACCAAGGGCACTTTGGTATATAACATTGCTAAAGAGTTTTGAAGAATTTGCCTCGATATTCCATGTTCTTTTAATGATTGAATGTACTTTTCCACCCATGACTTTGAAATCCATCTCCATTAATTTATCTCCATTACGAAGATAAAGAATGTTGTTGACGATCATCTTGTCTGTTACTGTAAGATTGATAGATGGATTATCCTGCCCAATACATTTAAACTGGACTTTATCATCAACAATTTTAACAAATATTGGAAGTTGCTCCAATGGAGTGAATACTACTTCTTCATCATCAATTTTATACTTAGTGCTTTTCCCAAGGTATATGTGGGATTGAGTTTTGGTCAAATTCAATTGAGAATTATGATATATAATGTTATCCTCAAACTCAAGAAGTTCACGAATTTCAAAGTTGTCAGTAGATTGTATAAGATGTACAAGTACTCGAATATTGCCAATATCACCAGGAAGATGAGGCGGAAGGGTTCTATTTCCATGTTCAAACATTTTGAAAAACCAATCTTTATAAGAGGAAGGGATTAAATTAAAATCCCTTACGGTATGAGGTAATGATACTTCGGTGTTGAATACTGAAACTCCATCAATAACTCTTGATCGAAAATCATTCTTCTTATACCCCTTATGACTTCCCTTGAATGGATGAATACCAACAAATAATTGAAACGCTATAATAGCAAAAGAGAACCAATCAGTACCTTCATTGAAGTCATCGGTTGACCAATCACGAATTGAAGGCATGATCGCAGTTGCAGCAAAACTTGGAGTTTTCCATGAATTAACATCAATGAAATATGGGGTTACAAAGTCATCATCGACCATGTAATTCAACTCATTTCCATCGACAATAAGACATTTATGTTGGTGTATGAAATGGATTGCATCTTTGATATTTTCAACCAATTCTATCGTTGAATCAGTTGTTATATTATTGGTGTCACGAAACTTACTGGTGAATAGTTTACATAGAGCAATAATATTTCCATCTAACCAATCCATAGTGAAACCGATTAAATGTTTTTGCTCATTATATATGGGGTCATGTGGGTGGACGATTGACGGGTGTTTTAATTGATTCAATTCTCCAATTTTTGCAAGGGGAATCATTTTTCTAAGATCTTCATATATTTTAAAAGCAATTTTACCACTCTTAAATATTTGCCCTTCGCCCCCTTTTGTAACATAATTCTTTTGGGTGAGATTATACGTTTTGGTTTTCTTGCCCTTCACAAAAATTTTCATTTCAAACCTCTATTCGATTATTGTGGCATGTCGTTGACTTGATCAATCCTCGGTATTAAATGAAACGTATATGGATCAAATATATCAAATGCATAGCATATGTCAAAAAGAATGAAATCTCCAACATCAAACTTTGCATTACATACCAGTGGATGATAAATCTCTCCGGTAATTGTATTACCATCAATATGAGTTACTTCTACCCACAAATATGCTCCATTACGTCTAAGTTTAATATAATGTCCAACTTCAACATTACATTTATAAATATCTTGAATGATATTTACATGTGGATATTGTCGTTTTAATTCATGAGGATCTACTAGATCATCAACTACATATGTAGCCATTTGTTTATCCCTCAACTGACATGAATGACCCAACTGATAGGTCATCGTAATGATTTATATGATTCTTGTTCAATTCTTTTAATGCTTTGTTCAGGCGACGCTTTAGATATTCGCCCTTGGTTGTTTTGAAAGTCATAAAGTCTGGTAGTATATCTTCAGCAGGTATTATCCTATATACTTCTGGTGGTTTGGTTATAAATGTGTATATTCCATCAGAGGCGAGCATGAGACAGTCTATATCTTTGATATAAAATTCAAACTCTAACTTATAATCATAAGCATAAGTTTCAGGTGTACCCTTTAAAGTCCTGTCGATTATCATATCATGTTTTGCTTCATAATAAAGTTCATTACGATAATCATCAATCAAATATGATAAATAATATGGAGCATTTCCACTGAAATCGACTTTGATTGAATTAATAACATCTCCACCTTTTATAAAAATAGCTCCATCGCCATACATATAGACTTTAATAAGTCCATCAATAACATATGCAATGATAAGGGTTGCATCAAGACAAGTAAGATTTAAACCCAATTGTCTTGCTGTCATTTCTGCATTGTGTATTATCCAGCGCCCCATTGTCTTGTAATCAAGATCATGAAGGTCATCAACACGATATCGAAGGTATTGTTTTGCCAAGTGACAAAGAATACGTGATCCCATTTCTGTATTCGATGAAGATGAACACCCATCAGCTAAAATGATATATGGATATGGGAGCATGCCACTTATAATATAGTCTTCACAAATTTTATGTTGTGTACCGATCTCCGAGAATACATCAGTAAGTATCATAATTTTACGTCACCTTTCTCCCTTATAGGTTTTTGTTCTGGAAATTTGTCAGGCGAGACATCAGGGGTTTCTAGTGTAATTTCACCTGCTGGAACTATCTGGTTTGGTATATTTCCATTCTCTTTAAAAACAAGAAAACCAGAAATTTCATTTTTATGAGCAAGCAAAACATCATTTTTAACAACATCAATATTCTTGCCTATCAATACACCACGAATGAAATAGATGAAATGAGTTGAAGAATTTTTAATATCATCGTATTCAATAACAAGATCTATTTCAAGACTATCTTCATGTGTTTTGAGATACAAGACAGTTTTATCAGATAAGTCAGAGAGTGTGTCATTGACCTTTATTGGACCCAACATATATGATAATCCGACGCTATATCCAATGATTGTTATTTTCGGTTTTATAGTATGTCTTACCTCATATTTTGTACAACCTACAAATAAAAACAAACATATGAGATATAGTGCAGAGAAAATCATAGAAACTTTTATTTGATATTTTCTTACAAATTGAAACATATTTAACTCCTTACAATTGATTTATAATTTTCGGTGTTGTGAGATTCTTCCATCGTTCCATATAAATCCAGGAATCTCATCAGCATTTCTTTCAAGAGCAGAAAAGTCGATTGGTGAACAGCAGGATGTGGGGTTTATGAAATTTTCTTCAACGTAATATTTAAACAATCCCCTACTACAATCCCCTGAACGATCTTCAGATACATGCACTCTCATATATAAAGGATCGTCTGATCGTATAAAATGCACCCAAGATTTTGATACTTGAATATCATCCACAATTAAAACAGGACCAAGATGATACGTTATTATTACTTGTCCATCATTCTTAGTATTAAGGGTTGCTTTTATGTTGGTCCATATTTCCCAGCCTTTATCCTTTGATATAGACTTTGCTATAGTTTTTTCTCTAGATCTTTCTAAATTCTCTTGCCATTCGCTTGGTGGAGAGCATCCAAACAGAAATAATACTATTAAACAAATTAGAATATTAAATATATTTTTCATGATTTTATCCTTTATAATGTTCTTTTAGATTTTGATTCTGAATCCTTTTCTTCCACCGATTCATTTTCAGGGATTTCAACAGAATCATCAAGAGAACTATCTTCTCTTTCCAACCATTTAAATCCATCTATTTCAAATTCTGCTGCCTGAAGTTTACTTAATGAAATGGGATTTGATCCATAACTACCGTTAATTCTTGATTCATTGAAGTAGTAAAAAAATCCATTATAGTTAGAAGACCAATTATCAGAATATTTTACAACCACATCCAATTCAAATACATCTTTGGTTTTAAATATATATAACGCTTGTGCATCACTTTTTAATGTTATATCATCCAAAATCATAAATGGACCCAGATTGTATTTGATTGCTATTTTGTCAGCAAGTTGGTTGAGTACTTCTGGTTTGACCGTTTGACGAATCTCCCATCTATTGTCATTACCGCACCCTGTCAATAATATCATCGTAAAAACAAAAGATATTAATAAACAAATAGTTGATGAACCACAGAGCATTATCTTTAAAAATTTCTTCATATATTCCTCCTTAAGTTTTGGGAGGGGACTTATTTCCCCTCCCATCCAATTAATTAGTCATCCGATACTGTGGCTGACTTGCTGTATGTTCTTTTCAATAGTGAGATCGAATGTTCACCGACTTTGTCTTGAAACAATTTCAGGCGATCATATTGTGTACGACCTTTTGGCGGAATCTTAAATCCCGATTCCCAATTCACATTTTTGATCCATGCCGGCATACGATCAGGGGCGTTATAATGAGCAAATTCCGATGCCCTGGTCATGAAGCGAAGCTTCGGAATAACAGAATAAACATATTTCTTCCTGAGTTTATATCCTTCAACCAAATCTTTTTCAGTTGCTTTTACTGTAGGATATTCTCCCTTGTATTGTGTTTCCGGCATATAGACTTTCATTTCAAATGCTGTGAATGATTCTCTTTTGGAATCTCCGTATGAAGTTGGAACATATGGTCTTGGCCCTTCACCTTCCGGATATTCCAGACCGGTTGAAATGAGTCTCTTCAATTCTCTGTTAATATGAGCTGCTTGATCTGACACACGCTCCATATACAGACGAGTGATTACATAGTGTTTTCCGAAAACAGAAGTCCAGCGATTCGGATGGATAAAATGTGAAAATACAATTGAACTGCCCGACCACAACTTATTTTCTGTCAGGAAACGATTTTCCTTCAATGTGGGGACAAATTCTATTTTCTTCCATCCATCATACCAGTTACCCGTTTTGTCCGTGAGGGAAAACGATCTGGGTTCACCAACTCTATCTTCACTGACAATATTCTCATCAATTATACTGATATTGAATGAGAAGAAGTCCTGATTGGCACCTACACCAATCAATTTGCCATGACGATTTTCAGCGGATATAACCTGTTGATCTTCCCTGACTTTCATCTGGGTATGACGTTTGTACGTTGGAATGTTGATAACTGAATCACGACCTGTCAGAGCATACAGAAAACATGCCAGGTCAAGATCAGTACCTTTAAAAATTCCATAGTCATCATATGCAGGACTTGGTTTACGGTTCATAAGATCATAACCCCACCATGATTGAATTTCTTCCCCAATGGGAGTCATGTCTGATGTGCGATCAAGAATCTCCTGAACAATTGGTTCTTGCAGAATACTTGTCAGGGATCCTGCTACCTGTTTTGGTGCTGTCATATTAAAATGCTCCTGCTATTGATGATTCTACCTCTACTTCAGGTATGATTTGTGCTTTTACCAGTTGAACTCCCTTGCCTTTATAATATAGTTCACATCTTTGAGCAAATTTCTTTGCAATAGCCATAATACTAGAAGGAACTTCAATTGTGTCTTTATTACTCCACTTTAAAGCTCGTGAAGTAGCCAGGTGTCTTCCAAACCCTGGTATACGATTACCCTGTATAATATCATACTTGTCATTTTTATGACACAGACAGTAACCAATAGCTACTTTACTGTCAACTATACCGGCAGTGATATATCCAATCTGTTTCTTACTGAGAATAGTTTTACCAGTTTTACTTTTATGAATCTTATGGATCTTCTGTGACACTTGAGATGTCAATAAATCTGTATTCATGATATTTACCTCTTTAAAAATTATTTATTGGTTAATGTATCATATGACACATTAACCAATATGTATTAGAAATTCAGAGCTTGTGACGGTGCTCCGGTTCCAAGGGCTTGCGATTGACTGGAGACGCTTTCACTTACAAAACCGGCCAGCTTGGCAAGTTTTTGTGGTGTTGCTTCTCCGATGTCCAGGAATTGTGTTAAGTTGGCATCCTTCTGGAATTTCTCAAGACCTTCTTTGATCTCATCACCCCATGAAGAATTTGGCGAGTGTAGACCGACAAGAACAGTGATGATTGATTCAATTTCTTCTCTCTGAATCGCACCATCAATCTTTTCTTTGATAGAAGTAGGAGTCATGGTGGAACGGTTATCCATTCCATCCGTAATGATATAAACTGCTCCATTACAATCAAAGTCTTGACCGACCAACTGTTTGGCATATTCCAATGTTGATCCAACTCCATCATACGTTGCATCAAATAGAGCTGTCATGTAATCAGGATTCAATTCTTCATAGTCATCTGTTACAATATCAGTCAGGTTTTTAAAACCGTGGATCTCGTATATTTCGCTGTTAAAAGTTAACAGTCGAATCAATAGATTTTCTGACCTTGGGGAGTTCTGACAAGCCCCTACAATTGATTTTATACAATGAAGCAGGTCATCAGCAAAATGAATAACACTTCCGGAAATATCAACTACGATTGTAACCAGAGTATATTCTGTTGCACCGAGGCCTTCAATACGAACCGCTGAAAATTGGATATTTCCTGGTCCGGGAATATTTATAACTTGATCTTCATCTGTTGCCATTAATCTAGGCATATGTTTTGTTCTCCTTAATTGTTAAATGTATATTTGTTGAAATCCTTTGTCAATAGACCTTCAATGATAGCATAGTCTAAAATATGTAATTTTTCTAGTGTAACATATTCTTTAGCATCTTCTATCGTTTTACAGGGCCACAATATGATTTTCCCATCAGTTTCGTTGAGATAAATTACCCAAAACATTTTATATCAGGTATTCAACGGTAGTCGATCTCTGCATACCACGTGCCGTCATGGCCGTAACAAAGTCCTTGCCCATATCTTCGCATCCTGTAACGTCAGAGGTTGCATCATCAAGAAGAACCATCTTTTTGATGTTTTCTTCACCGAAGTTATCAGCAATATCAACAACTGTATTTGCCAGGCAATGTGATCGTGCTTCCCCTGCTAGAAGAATGATATCAGCTTTTTGAAGGACTTCAATCAACGCCCAATTCAACTGTGTACCGGGATCTTCGGGGTCAGGAACATCTGCTTGAACTGCACTGTAATGCTCTGTCCAGAAATTTGATCCCTTGGTTACTGTATCAACCATGGCGAAATCACTTTCCCATGCAAGCAAAGTCTCAAACAGTTCGGGCACGATTGTAGCACCTGGACTACCGATCAGACAATGAGGTGGCCATATACATAAAGGATAACGGCCATTCTTTTCCAGTGTTGCAACATATTCGGTCGCCCGTGCTTGATGTTGCGGGTTGGTTGTTCTGTACTTACCATTGTTGATATCCGCAAGGGTAATGATGGTCGGAAGACCTCCCTCAAATGGAATCGGGTGTGTGCCGGCAGATGTTAACCAGAAAATTGGATGAGCAATGTCAACCAAGTGATGACTGTCAAGTGTGATATGGATATCATTCAACTTATCTTTAAGTCTGATAACCATATCTGCAAGACGCTTCATATCGTCATCTGCGCCCGGAACATATAATGCTCCATGTGGATTACAAAAATCTCTTTGTGGATCAATTATCAAAAGTTCTATTTTCATTTAAATCTACTCCTTTTTATTGTTAATCATGCAAGAAACTATTTAGTGTTCCATGACTATGTCAATGAATCTGCTTCTGAATTAAATTTTCTTAATACATGCTCTAATTTAAAGTTAATACCTTCTCCTACAGAACATGCTTTTGCCTTCAATATTTTCATCTTGGGGTCTTTCACTTTCCATTTTCCTGTAACTTGATTAACGACAAGCGCCGAATCCCCTTTGATGTGTATTGTTTGAATACCCCGTTTTTTAACTTCCTCCAACAGTTTAATCAACGATTTATATTCAGCTTCATTGTTAGTACCATATCCAATTTCCTCAGTGTAGGCGTAAATACGAATCCCATTTGGGTCACGTATCCATCCGCCGATTTTCATTTCACCAGGGTTTGGAGTCGAACCCCCATCAAACGCCGCAGTATATGATTTATTTTTGTTTATCGCATTATCAAGAATGGTAGATATAGTATCTTTCCACTTGGTTGCGATCTTCCATCTTTCTGCTTTAGTTAATGAAAATTTGATACTTCCATCTGATTCTAAAGTACCAATATCAGTTAATATTTGATTGATGATGTCTTTAGATAGTTTTTCTAGTGTGATATTCATCCGATAAACTCCTTATTAAATCTAGACCGGTTTTCTGTAAATGTAATAACAACATGATTAATGATTGATTCAATATCATCTTCTGAATAACCATCAGCTTTTAACATACCTTTCAACCGTTCCATTGCCAATATAATAACATCACTACTAATAAATTCTGCAGCCATACATTTAATAAATAATTGTAATAGTTTTGGTAGTGGATTTGTATATGGGGAATTATCAATGACAACTCTTTTTTTAACATCAAGTCGCCAAGAATTTAATCCCATACAACATCCAGCGCCTTCACTCAACTCTTGTCGATAACCTTCTCCGACCATGCCCGAAATGATCATAAGACCGCATATATAGCGATTTTTTTGTTCATCCCACATAAGTTGGGGACATTCTTTTATTGTCCCGTATAACCGCCGTGATGCATCACAAGGTGCTTTCATACAGCAGAATCCACACCCAACAC
>Ga0164315_10004060_pt1 | contig 11358 bp, 9 predicted proteins | sample GuaBasSedimGuay6_FD_113737 | JGI IMG/M metagenome (GOLD analysis project Ga0164315, IMG submission 113737) | Subseafloor sediment microbial communities from Guaymas Basin, Gulf of California, Mexico - Guay6, Core 4569-2, 0-3 cm | ecosystem: Environmental > Aquatic > Marine > Hydrothermal vents >...
CCTCCGAGACCATTTGCGGGTAGCGTTGAGGCAATTGAAGTAAAAGTTCCTGACCCTGGCTTATGTAATTGGGAATCTGTTGAACAAATTGGGTTAACTGACGGGTCAGCATTGGCACCAGGCCAAATAACAGGAAGAAAAGGCTGGCAAGAAACAGTAGAAAAACCAGTAGTACTGATACGAGCCGGGATATACCAATTTTCTGCAGACGTTCAACGACCGCTTCGAGGAGATAGGCAATGATGATACCTGCAAAAACCGGTGCCAACATCCGCCCCAGGCCGATGACAATCGCAAAACCTACGACCAGCACAATTCCCAGGATCACGACCTGGGGATCGGCGAATGTCCGTTTAAACCAGTTGGTTAATACATTCATTTATGAGAAACCTGGTCTACGCGATGATTGGGGTTGAGAAAATCGAAAACTACTGGTTAGCGTGCCAGGTAGTGAAGTGTGTATATCTTAGAAATCCCAGGTCCAGTTTGCTTCAACTTCAATTTCCTGGTCCAGTTGATCGGTTGTCACACCCAATACATTTCCACCAAAGGCATACTCGGCGGGTGCATAGGCTGCATTGACATTAAAACGACTGGTCATACTCATACGACGGCTATAACCGATCGTCATGGCATTCTGTGCCAGATCACTGTCTATTGCCTGACTCAGAATTTTTGAGCTCGGAGATGGCTGCGACCGTGAGCTGAAATCGATATGCCAGGAAGAACCCTTGTTATCTGCCCAGGTCCAACCTACCGAATACACGGTTAAATCATCCCAGGAGAAGGTCGGACTGGTGGAGTCACCCAACAGGGAAAGAAAACGACCGGGAAGATTGCGACTGGCAAATGCACCAACTTCGCTATACAACACGCGTTCTACAGAGACATTCAACCAGGATTGGTCACTTGCCTGGAATGCAAGCCCAAGCCGTGCACGTGCCGGGATATCAAGATCTGCCGGTTGAGAATAAACACCACGATAGTTGGCAAACTCATTCATATCAATGCGTGACCGGTAGCCGACATCCAGGGTTAAACCATCGCTGATTTCATTGCGTAACGCCAGGCTGACACCAGCACCGTAACCGGTTTCATGATATGGATCATAAACGGACGGACGTAAATTTGCCGGAAGCGACTGATTGTATGCCTGCAAGCCCAGACTGGAAACACCAAAACTCTGGGTGGCAAATACCGCTGAAATACCAATTAACTGGTTGTCATTTAATCGGTGTAACAAACCCGGTGAAATTAATCTGCGCTCGAGGCCCTGGGTGTTTGAACTCATGACCGGATCAAAGCTGGTCATCGCCATCTCGTTAGAGTATTGCCAGTCAACTTCAAGCCTGAGAAATGTTTGCGGCTCACCCAAAATTTGCTTGGCAAAAAACGGCAGAACAACGACAGAGTGCTCGCTCATCCATGAAACATTTAATGGTTCTGTTCCAGGATCCAACATGTAATCAGGGGTCAGTTCCCGGGCCAGGTAATCCTGCCAGGGGCCCAACTCAAAACCCAATACATAAAAAGGTGTCAAGCCAGTGCCACCGGCACTGAAACCGGTCATTGGCAAACCTGAAACTCGCGCAGCAGAAAGTGCCGGAATCATGGCCGCCACTAATAATAATGCTGTCAAAAACCGATGCTTCATTTCAGACGTACTAATCCTGCTCATAGCTATATGCAATTATGCAGAATATGGCAGGAAAACAACAATATGTCAATGTAAAACGGACCAAACGGGCAAATAGGTAGTGCCGTAATATTAAATCCAAGAGTGCCGGGTAACATCCTGTTTTATCAAAAGAAGCAGCATTTATAGCGATTCGATCTTTATTTTTGAACAGCTAACAGACCAGTCAATGAGGAGTGAGTGACGTTGCAGTAACGCAACATTTGGTTCTTCAGGCTCATAAAGTGATCTTTGTACTCATAATTCGCCTTCCATATCCATATCTACCAGTTCCGTATAGCCGCCAATCGGCCTGCCATCGATAATAATTTGAGGCACGGTGGCCCGTCCTGAGAGTTCGCGCATTTGCTGTTCAGCATTGGCATCACCCGATATTGGTATTTCTTCAAACTCCAGGCCACGTTTGGCCAACAGGTTTTTTGCTGCATAACAAAATGAGCAATAATCTTTGGTGTACATTTTAATTTGCATGACAATTCACTTTTTTTTCAAAACAACAGGACTAAATCCGGTTTTAAGGGGAACATTTGACCATCCATGAACTGCTTGTAAATGTATCAGGGGTTCTTTTATCGGAAATCCGATATAAACTAGACGCTTGCCGGGTTTAACCGGTTATCGCGCACGAAAGTCGATTTGACGAACAAAAGAGCATAAGCAGTGTCTCAGCTATGATGATATGAGTCTCAGGGAAAGCATGTTTCCGGTCAAGCAAAAACATAGGTTATTGAAGCAGTTTCTGGTGGCGGTCCTGGTTGCCACCGTGAGCCTGTCGAGTATTGCGCAAACGGGTCGCGTCAACCTGCCTGAGCTGGGCAACTCGGCCAGCAATGTACTCTCAGCCAATGAAGAACAGGAGTACGCGGAAAGCCTGATCCGTCAGTTGCGGGCTTATGAGCTACTAATTGAAGACCCGCTGATCAATGATTTCTTTTCAGACATGGGGTACAACCTTGCCTCACACAGTGATCAGCCCGGGGCCGCCTTTAACTTTGTGATACTCGACCAGCCTGTTGTCAACGCCTTTGCAGCACCGGGTGGGGTTATTGCCCTGCACAGCGGTTTGATACTGCTGGCAGAAACGCAGGATGAAGTGGCCGGTGTGTTATCACATGAAATAGCCCATATTACCCAGCTTCATATGTACCGGGCTTTTGAGAAAGCCAAGACTATGAATGTTATTGCCCTGATGGCGATGCTGGGTTTGATCCTGGTCAGCGGTGGTGATGGTGATGTCATCAGTGGAGCTGTTTTGGGTGCCCAGGGAATGGCGGCACAGGCCCAGATCAACTTCACACGCCATAATGAAATCGAGGCCGACCGGGTCGGCATAAGGACATTGTCTGCCGCCGGCTACGACCCTCAGGGTATGGCTGATTTCTTTGAAAAGATGGGCCAGACCAGTCGAATTAATGGAGAGGGTCCACCTGAGTTTCTGCGTACACACCCGGTGTCTGTCAACCGTATCGCCGAGGCCAAGAGTCGAATTCAGAACATGCCAGAAGTGGAAGTAGACGAGGGCCGGCAGTTTTATATCGTGCAAGCCAGGCTTCGGGCACTGCTTGAGAATGACCCGAATAAGGCTATCAAGCATTTTGAAACCGAATTGAAACCATCTCTCACTGATGCGAGAAGAATCGGCAACCTTTATGGCATGGCTATCGCAAGACAAAGAAACGGTGAATATGAGAAGGCTGAGACCATACTCAGTAATCTCCTGGAAGAGGAATCCTCAAGACTGGCATTTCAATTGCAAATGGCCAACCTGAACCTGAAAAGAGGACACACTGATCAGGCCATCGAAACTCTCGCAGAATTGCACCTGATCTTTCCGGGCAACCAGGCAATTGCATTGGAGTATGGCAAGGCACTTTTGGTCGAAAGGAATCCCGAGCAGGCTGAAATCGCCATCGATGTATTGAAACAACAACTGGTTTCAAGGAAAACCGACCCCGCGCTTTACGCGCTTTACGCACGGGCTGCCAGTATTGCCGGTGATGAGATTCGGGCCACCGAAGCCATTGCAGAGTCCTACTATCAACGTGGTGGAACCGAGGAGGCTATTACTCAACTGGAGAGTCTTGCCAGACGATCTGATCTTGACTATTACCAGCGTGCCCGGGTCAGCGCACGCTTGATGGAGCTACGTATTGAGGCAGGCGATACGGACTCGCAGGCACACAACTAACAGGTCATTCATCAACGCTGGGCTTATGACTTGCTCAGGTGGGAATTGTCGAAGGACCAGTCGTATTTCTAACAAACCCAATTAAGGAACCCGTCATGTTGACCCATAGAAAAACGCGATACCGAATTTTAATAACATTAGCCACGTTGCTATTGCTATCACCTGTTGTCACACAGGCCGCATCCGATGAAGATTTTGCAGCTATGCGTGCCCAGATGCAGGCGCTCAGTGAACGTCTGGATCGGCTTGAAGCTGAAAACCGTGAATTGACGGCGGCCAATGCTGAATTGCAGAAAAGTAACGAGGAGACCGCCGTAACCGTCGCCGCTGTCAGCGAAAAAACCGATGCAGTTGCTGCCGAGGTTAAAGACCAGGCGTCGAAATCAGGCTGGACTGACAAAATGTACTGGAAGGGCGACTTCCGTTATCGCTATGAGAGTTTTGATATCGAGGGCAAAGATAACCGCAACCGCAATCGAATTCGGGCCCGGGCTGCACTTATCGCTGACGTAACGCCGACAATACAAGTCGGGCTGGGATTGGCATCCGGTGGCGATGACCCGGTTTCTTCAAACCAGACGCTAGGTGGAGGTGGTTCAACCAAGGATCTTAGGATTGACCTGGCCTACTTTGATTACAAGGGCCTGAAAGACTCACACATCGTTGGTGGTAAATTCAGCAACTACCTTCACAAGTCCAATAAGAACCAGTTGATCTGGGACGGTGACTGGCGTCCGGAAGGCACGGGCATCAACTGGGACAATGGCATGTTCTTCGCCAATGGTCTGGGCACATGGATTGAAAGTGACTCCAACAAGGATCAGTCATTTGCCTACCTGACCCAGTTGGGTGTCAAGCTGCCAATCGGTGAATCCATGAAGTTAACCGCAGGCATCGGCTATCACAATTTCGAAACGGCGGGTAACGGTTCCTACTTTGGTGACGACAACGACTTTTTCGGCAATAGTTTCAACCCCATCACAAATAAGTATTTGTACGATTATGAAGAACTTGAACTCTTTGCCGACCTGAGTTTCAGCCTCTTCAACCAGCCTGCTATGATATATGCAGATTACGTACAAAACCAGGCAGCCGATGAAAATGACACTGCCTATGCCATTGGGTTTAGTGTTGGTGCTGGTAAGAACAAGGGTGAGTGGAAATTTGCTTACGTTTACAAAAAACTCGAAGCTGATGCCCTTTTCGGATTGTTAACGGATTCAGATTTTGGTGGTGGCGGCACCGATTCAAAAGGTAGCGTTATTAAGGGCAGTTATGCCATTGTCAAAAACTTCAATGCCAATGTTACTTATTTCATCAATGATGTCGGCCTCAAGTCAGGCGACCCGTTCGACTTCAGACGACTGCAGTTGGACCTGAGTTTTAAATATTGAAAACCTGAAATCCGGTGCTGTGTTAACAACACAGTTATCACGGTTAAGAAGACGGGCCCGGTCGGGGCCCGTTTTACTTTAGAAAGTGGCAACATGCCCGATTTTCCATTTTTTCAGCCCGGAGGGCGATTCCACTGGTAGACTAAGCAATCAACCGGCATTCCTGTCGTGACAGGATAATGAACACATGCAAGCTGATCATCAACTTGAGACTTATGCCGCCATAGACCTGGGCAGTAACAGCTTTCACATGCTCGTCGCACGGCGCGAACACGGAGAGCTACGCGTTCTTGACCGTATAAAGGAGATGGTCAGGCTTGGCGGTGGACTGGATAAAGATGGAAATCTCGATCCGGAGGTCCGCCAACGGGCACTGGACTGCCTGTCACGCTTTGGCCAGAGGTTACGGGGAATTCCGGCAAAAAACCTGCGTGCGGTGGGTACCCAGACATTCCGCCGAATGAAAGACACCGGTGAATTTCTGCTTGAATCAGAGTCTGCATTAGAGTGCCCGATCAATATTATCGCAGGTCGCGAGGAAGCCCGCTTGGTATACCTCGGTGTCTCGCAATGGATCGCCGCTCACCAACAAAGACAATTGGTCATGGATATCGGTGGTGGCAGTACCGAGATGATTATCGGTGAAGGTGTTGACCCGATCGAAATGGAAAGCATGCAATTTGGCTGTGTTTCGGTCACCAACCGGTTTTTTGCCGATGGTAAAATCAATAAAAGACGACTCAGAAAGGCGCAGAGCGCGGTCGCTGCAGAACTGCAGGAAATACAGACCGTTTACCGCAAGGCCGGGTGGCAGGTGGCCATTGGTTCCTCAGGCACCTTTCGCTCTGCCGCGGCCATGTGCGAAGCCAATGGCTGGTCCAAGAAAGGTATCAGCCTGGATGCATTGCAACAGCTCAAACGCAAAGCCTTGTCATTCCAGTCGATCTCCCAAATCCAGATCGATGGACTGAGTGATCGCCGCAAACCTGTTTTTATCGGTGGCCTGGCAATTATGCTGGCGCTTTTCAAAGCATTGTCTATTGATGAGTTGTTGGTATCCCCCTTCGCCGTGCGAGAGGGTGTGTTGCAGGATCTGCTGGGCCGGTTGGAACACCGCGACCCGAGGGACACGGCGGTCAAGGCCTTTATGTCACGCTTTGCGGTTGACCCGGCACAGGTGGCACGTGTTCAAAAAACTGCATTGAATCTTTTCGATCAATTATCCGATGACTCGGCCGTAGGTATTTCTCACCGGGCGATGCTCAGTTGGGCTGCTGACCTGCACGAGACCGGCTTAAGCCTGTCACATACCAGTTACCAGAGACACTCTGCCTACCTGGTCCAGGCTTCCGATATGGCCGGTTTTTCACGTCAGGAGCAACTTTTTCTGTCCGTGCTGGTTGGTTTCCAGCGGCGGGGCATAGCGGTTGATTTTGCAAGCATGTTACCAGTGCGTATGCACAGGGCCTTAACGATTACCCTGTTGTGTATGCGAATGGCATGGATTTTCTGCAGGACCCGCGACGATGAAGCCATTCCGGAAATCAGGATCAGGCTCAACAAAAATAAGGTTGACCTGTGCTTGCCAGAAAGCTGGAAAGAAAAACACCCTCTGACCATCGCCGACCTCGAATTTGAGGAACAGGCACTAAAGACCATTGGTTTGCAGTTGGACATAAACTATCCGGATCATGACCACATCTGATAGCTGGCAACCAACAGCAAGTATGGCCCGTCTGAAAGCGCGAGCAGATTTGTTGCAGAACATTCGCACTTACTTTTCCAGCCAGCAGGTTATGGAAGTAGAGACCCCGATACTGTCCAGTGCCGGCAACACAGACCCGGAAATCAATTCGATCAGGACACAAAACGGGAACTACCTTCGCACATCACCGGAATTTGCACTTAAACGTCTGCTGGCAGCCGGTAGCGGAGATGTATATGAGCTTGGCCGGGTTTTTCGTGCCGGTGAATCCGGTCGTTATCATAACCCTGAGTTCACCATGCTCGAGTGGTACCGGGCAGGTTACAACTATCATCAGTTGATGGATGAGGTCGCCACTCTTGTCAGGATTTGCGGGCAAGGAAAGTTCGACAAATGGAGAGAAGAAAGATTTAGTTACACGCAGCTTTTTCTGCAACACCTCGATATCGATCCGTTTACTGCTGACGAACAAACTCTCTCAGCCTGCGCGAAGAAAAACGGCATCGATGATATTGAACTGAATCGCAAGCAATGGCTTGACCTGCTGATCAGCCTTGTCATCCAGCCTGCCCTGCCTGAAAAATGCCTGACATTTGTCTACGATTTCCCGCAAGACCAGGCAGCTCTGGCAAGAATTCGCCCAGGATCACCACCATTGGCTGAACGATTTGAGTTGTATCTCGGACGTACTGAACTGGCCAACGGCTACCAGGAGTTAACTGACGCCACTGAACAGCAACAACGTTTTGAGGCAGAAAACGACAAACGTCACAAACGCGGGCAGGAAGTGTATGAACTTGACCAGCACCTGATCTCGGCACTCCAGCATGGTCTACCCGAGTGTGCCGGTGTCGCCATGGGTGTAGATCGATTACTGATGGCTATCGATGAGCTTGATTCAATCGATGATGTAACCGCTTTCCCATACTCACGAGCCTAGCTGTGTCAGCCTCAGGGGTTTATTGGTAAATCAACCACGACTTCAAGGCCGCCACCTTCATGGTTTGATGCAGAAATCCGGCCACCATGACGCCGTACCGCAGAAGCTGCAATCGCCAGGCCCAGGCCATGTCCACCTGATTTTCTGTTACGCGCCTCATCAACACGGTAAAAGGGTTCAAATATTTTATCGATATGAGTCTCGGCAATACCGGGTCCCGAATCGATAACCTGAACCCTGATTTCCTGATTGGAAGCAACGCTGCCTGTGACCCGGATACCTCCCGCATCACTGCCGTGAATCATGGCATTGCGCAGCAGGTTCTCAAATACCCGCCACAGCAACTCCTTATCGGCATTCAGCAACAAGGGTGAGCCTAGTTGCAATTCAATTTGCCCGCAGTCTTCAGCTATTTCGTAATTGACCGTTTCAACCAGGTCCTGGAGCAACTCTGCGAGATCAAAATGCGCCAGCTTCAATTCGCGTGGGCCCGATAACTCACGCAGCAGGCTTAACACCTCATCGATCAGGTTCTCGAGTCGCTCACCTTCCAGTTCGATGCGGTTCAGTTCTTCAACAACCAGGTTTCTATCCTTGTTTCGGGCAATTTCAAGGGCCACACGCAGACGCGCCAATGGCGAGCGCAACTCATGACTGACATCTCTTAAAAGACGCTGATTGGCTTGTTGCGACTCCTGCAAACGCTTCGCCATTTCATCCATATCCAGGGCCAGCTGCCCGAATTCATCCTTACGCCGGTCAAGTGCCGCCCCTACCCTGACAGTCAGATCCCCGGTGGCCAACCTTCGACTGGCACGGCTCAAATGCCCAAGTGGTGCAGCAAGATAGCGGGCCAGCAAAAAACTGACCAATGCACTGATAAGTGCTGCCACACCCAAACGCATCCCCACACCCTCCGGGCCGGGAGCGAGCAAGGTGCGTGGACTGGGCGGTCTGGGGGCGCTAATCAGCCTATAAGCCCTTCCATTCACATCCTGCAGTTTCTCACTGGCAACTCTTACCCTGCCCTGTTTTTGCCTTTTGAGTAATTTGTCACGACCCAGTAGCTCCCTTCCCTGGTCATCCACTACAAATATGTGATTTCGCAAACCACGTGGCAGACCCTGCAGTGTTCTTTTCACCTCGGCCTCGCCGCCTCTTTTCAAATCTTTGGAAAGTTTGACCTTGAAGCGATTCAAATTGACCTTGAAAGCCTCAGCCGGTTCCTCAATTACGTTGCGCATGATGACCGTCTGGTTGATCCAGCTCACCACCACAGCAAAAGTCATAATGCTCAGCCATAAGGCAAGAAACAGCTTCCAGAACATCCGTGGCATTATCCGTCTCCACCCAATCGGTACTGGTAACCAATACCACGAATGGTTTCAATACGCTCACTGCCATCGGTTGTCGGACCCAGTTTTCTGCGCAGATTACTGACGTGCATATCAATACTGCGATCATAGGCAACTGGTTCCCGGCCCAGTGCGGCCAGGTATAGATCCTTTTTCTCGACAACTTCACCACTGCGCTGCAGCAGTAGTTGCAAGATACTGAATTCAGTACTGGTCAACTCTGTCAACTCACCATCACAGTGTAACTCACGTCCTGCCTGATTCAACACAAGGTCATCGACCTCGAGGAGCGCCACCGCTGAGTGGCCATGGGAACGTCTTAAAATGGCACGGATACGTGCCAGTAGCTCCCGCGGGTTTGCCGGTTTGGCCAGGTAATCGTCCGCACCCAATTCAAGACCAATGATGCGATCCAGGTCATCACCACGTGCGGTTAACATAATCACCGGTAACTCGGATTCCTTACGCAGATTACGCAACACATCAATACCATTCATTAACGGCATCATGATATCCAGCACCATGGCATCAAGACCCGGTCGCCGGGATTCAACCAAAGCCTGTTCACCATCATGCGCCAGACGTACCTCGAAGCCTTCCTGACCCAGGTACTCACGCAGAAGTTCGCACAACTCCGTATCATCATCAGCTATAAGTATGGTTTGTGGCATGTCTTTACCCGCTGTTTCTTTGTAACAAGTTTAACCAACGTTGATGCCTATGGTGTGACTTTACCTTTCTTTACACAACACTAACCCTAACAGACATGAAAATGTTGTCTTATACACCGTAAGCAATCGCTTTCAACGACAGAAGGATAAAACATATGAACAAGCTGATTATTACTGTTATAAGCTCCCTGCTGCTAATGTCTGCAGGTATGGCAATGGCCCAGGGTCCCGAGGGCAGAACTGGCAATAAAGCGCGCCACCATCAAGGTGGAATGCAGGCAATGCCGGCTGTAGAGAAAATCATGCGCGCCATCAGACACCTGGACCTGGGCGAAGAACAGAAAGCGGATGTCAAAGCTGTAATGCAAGGGCTGAAAGAAGATGTCCGTCCCCTCATGCTTGACACCAGGGCTAACCATGAACAACTGAAGGATTTGGTAAAAGCCGGCGACTTTGATCAGGAAGCTGTTGCAACAGTTGCTAAAACCGAAGGCAACCTGGCAGCCAAACGTTTGATGCTCACCAGTCGTGCTTTATCAGACATCTATAATCTTCTGACCGGGGAGCAACGCGAAGAACTTGAAGCCATGGCTGCACAACGTCAGGAAAGATTCGCTGGTAAGCGGCAAAGAGGTGCGAAAGGCCCGCAAGCTGACGAAAGCTAGGAGCCTCAGGGGTGCTAACCGTAACGCCCCTCGATGTAATTGGTGGTTTCTTTATGTTTCGGGGTCAGGAACATCTGGCCTGTTTCCGTATGTTCAATGACTTTACCCATCAGCATAAAGATACATTCCTCACTGGCACGACGGGCCTGGGCCATATTGTGAGTGACAATCAGGATGGTATATTTTCCACGTAGATCCCAGAGTAATTCCTCCACCGCCTCAGTACCCTTCGGATCCAGAGCTGAACAGGGCTCATCCATCAGAAGTACGCTGGGTTTTACCGGCAGTAAACGGGCGATACATAACTTCTGTTGTTCTTCCAGTGATAAACCCGTGGCTTTGTGATCAAGCTTGTCCTTGACCTTATCCCATAGCAACACCTGTTTCAGGGCACCCTCGACAATCTCATCCTGTGTGGCGCGGTCGGCTTTACCTTCATTGTGGATAGTGTGACCAAACAGCACATTGTCACGAACAGAAAGAGGAAGAGGGTTGGGTCTCTGGAATACCATACCCACCTGTTTGCGAACCTGCAGCATTTCCACGTCGGGGCCAAAGATATTTTCTCCCATCACATCGATTTCACCGCTGATTCTCACGTAATCAAGACGTTCATTGATGCGGTTTACTGTGCGAAGAAAGGTGCTTTTCCCACAACCGGAAGGCCCGATCATGGAGGTAATCATTCCTTGCTTGATATCCAGATCGATGTCAAATAAAGCCTGAAACGTCCCATACCAAAGA
>Ga0164315_10004065_pt1 | contig 11351 bp, 8 predicted proteins | sample GuaBasSedimGuay6_FD_113737 | JGI IMG/M metagenome (GOLD analysis project Ga0164315, IMG submission 113737) | Subseafloor sediment microbial communities from Guaymas Basin, Gulf of California, Mexico - Guay6, Core 4569-2, 0-3 cm | ecosystem: Environmental > Aquatic > Marine > Hydrothermal vents >...
AGGAAATTGGGTGCAACGCCATATGGAATGTAAAAATTTGAAATTGTATTTTCGCTGAACTCGTCAAATACCTTTTGTTTTGCCTGGTCTGAATGCCAAAAACTTTTGAGCAACTCCACGGTTTCCACCTGGTTGTCCATCATTTCAGCAACTATCTTCAATTTATCCTCTTTAATGAGTTTTGAAAAACCCCTTAGGAGTAATTTTCTCTTCCTACCATCCGACATTGCGGCAAATTTACTTTAAAATTAATTGTATTTATTTAAATATTTTCACCAATCGTCTTTGACTTTCTCAGGCTCAGGATGCATTTTTTCTTTAAGATTTTCACTCCAGGTATTCACAAACTCTACTATTTGTTCCAGATATGAATCCCATTGTTTATTGTATGCAGGGTCAGATCTGTCCAGCCATTTTTCAACTGGAAGATTAGTTTGCGATTTTAAAATAAGTTCAGTTATTGTGTATCTGTATTTGTCTTGTTTTAAGTCTATTACAAATTTATAATTTATCATACCACCAATATGCTTTACGCTGTCTTCATCCCAATAATAAATCCTAAATCTGTGCTTGCCTTCTATTTTTCCAGTTTCCACATCACGAATTGAAGTAACTCTCACGGGGTCTTTGTAGGTATCGTTGAGCCAATAAATACTTCGATTAAAAAGTTCATTTTTAGTTCCTGGCTCATCAATAACCTCCCGAAATTTAATCTTATTGGTTTCAGAGTCGATTGGGATAATGGGTTTCATCTCTTGCGCCCCTAGCGAAAGACCAGAAAATATTACCATTAATAGAATCAAATTCTTCATGACTTAGTTTTTACAGATTTTGACAAAATTAGATAAAAATGGCTTAAGTCTGAAGATTGGTAGCGTATGATAGAACTAGAGATTATTTTTTCTCTCTGTGGGCGGCCAACCTGCCTGCATATGCATTTCGGCAGGCATGCGGGCTTTCCGTTTTTAGTTGTCTCTATCCGCTTGTTTTTTGTAAGCATACTTGGGTCTTCAATTCTCAGCCAAAGTCTGCTAACAAAAAATACAAGCGGCTCTTCAACAATCTAACACTTCAATCCCTGCCGCATAGGCTACAATGAAATTCACTAACAACATAATACTATTCTGGGCTCAAAATGTGTGTTATGTATTACAACCCGGTTTAAACGTCCACGTTTAAACAAATTTAACTCCAAATCAATTAATTTTACAGCCACAAATTCAGACTCCTTTGTCTGTACTTTTTTCGTAGTTTTATCCAAAATTAGAACTGTCTTCAAATAAATACTGTCATGAATCGCGAGTTGAATATTAGTAAGTTAGACCAAAACAATATTTGGGATATTGTGGTAATAGGAGGGGGTGCTTCCGGACTTGGAACTGCTGTTGAAGCTGCCAGTCGAGGATTTAAAACTGTATTGGTTGAGCAGCATGATTTTGCTAAAGCAACATCCAGTCGTAGTACTAAGTTGGCCCACGGAGGTGTAAGATATCTGGAACAGGGTGATGTAACTCTTGTTTTGGAAGCCCTTAAAGAAAGAGGGATTTTAATTAAGAATGCTCCCCACCTTGTGAGCAAGCAAGAGTTTGTAATTCCTAATTACGAATGGTGGGACGCTCCGTTTTATACAATAGGGCTCAAAGTTTATGATATGATGTCAGGAAAATATGGCTTTGGGACTTCGGAATACATCAATAAAGAGACTACCATTTCTAAAATGCCTAACCTCTTGGAAAAGGAACTCAGCAGTGGCGTAATTTATTATGATGGTCAGTTTGACGACTCCAGACTTGCAATTTCACTTGCACAAACAATAACTGATAATGGAGGGGTTGCCTTAAATTACATGAAGGTAACAAGTTTGGTTAAGAACAGATCAGGGATGGTTAAAGGTGTTCGGGTTACTGATATGGAGTCGGGGGAAGAACATAGAATTAAAGCCCGAGTTGTAATTAATGCAACAGGTGTATTTGCTGATGAGATAATTAGGATGGATGATCCTACTGCGAATAAAACTATTGTTGCATCCCAGGGAGTACACCTTATCGTAGATAAAAAGTTTCTTGGCTCCAACACGGCTCTAATGATTCCAAAAACATCTGATGGGAGAGTTTTATTTGCTGTTCCATGGCACGACAAAGTGATTTTAGGAACAACAGATACTCCAGTTAAGGAAACTTCACTTGAGCCAAGAGCATTAGATGAAGAGGTCGACTTCATTCTTAACACATGTTCACAATACTTAAAATCTACTCCAGGCAAAGAAGATGTACTGAGTGTTTATGCCGGACTGAGACCTTTGGCTGCACCAGAAAGAGAAGAAAAAGAAACAAAAGAAATTTCCCGGGGTCATTACATTAACATTAGTCTTGCTGGTTTAGTCAGTATCATTGGTGGCAAGTGGACTACCTACAGAAAGATTGGTGAAGATGCAGTTAATAATGCCATTTTGATGGGTGGACTAAAGGACAGACCATCAGTAACTATGCAAATGCCATTGCATGGACATATGATGGGTGCTGATGAAAATAATCATCTTAGATGGTATGGCTCTGATGCATTGAAGATTCGAACTATTGTCGACAAAGATCCAAAACTGGGTGAAAAGATAATCGAAAATTATCCCTTTTTAAAGGCTGAAGTTGTGTGGGCTGTAAGAAATGAAATGGCCCGGACACTTGAGGATATTCTTGCACGCAGAATACGTCTTCTTTTTATTGATGCAAATGCTGCCATAGAAGCAGCACCAATTGTTGCCAAATTAATGGCCGACGAACTAGGTCAGAGACGAAAATGGCAGCGATTGCAGATAGAGGCATTTAATAATCTGGCAAAGGGTTATTTGCTGACTTAAGAAATTGATTTGTACTAGTTGAGATTAATAACAGAATAGTTCAATCTGTTCAATCCTGGGAAATTTGTTACCGACAATAAAAAATACGATTGCAGTAAAATAGAAGAATATTTTAATGACAAGATTTAAAAACAAATATAGAACAGAATCAAACAGAATGCCAGGCTGGGATTATTCGGGAGATGGTCGTTATTTTATTACATTGGTTACGCAAAATGGGGAATGCACTTTGGGTGAAGTTCTGGATAATAATGGTCGTGCATATTTATTGTTATCTGATTTTGGAAAAATCGTAAAAAATGAATTTTTAAAATCCTTTGAAATTCGTAATGAATTATCATTGGATGAATATATTATTATGCCCAATCATTTGCACGCAATTGTTATGTTGAAAAAAGACAAAATTATTTTGGATTCCCACAAGTCTGATGTTTTTCATGTAGAGACGCACGGCCGTGCGTCTCTACATGAAAAACATTCTCCAAACCTATCTAGCAACCAACCGATAGAATTTTTCCGCAAACCAAAATCAATATCATCATTTATAGGTGGATATAAATCTTCCATCAACACGAAAACTGATGATTATATTGATGCAAACAATCTTGACTTACCGAAATTTAATAAAAACAACCATTTTTTTCAGGCAAATTACTATGACCATATTATCCGCAACGATAGTGAATATTGGCAGATAAAAAGTTATATCAAGAATAATCCGAAAAATTGGATTTATGATAAATTCAATAAAGATAACAATGTGGAATTATGATTGAGATGAATAGCCATACATGATATCCATCATTCCACTCTTCCGAATAAAAAATAATATGGAGAATAAAAAAAACATGATCAAAACAAAAGCCCCTTTATTAAATAAAATTTCAGCATTTATTCATGATTTACATAATGTAAAACTTGACAGTGAAACCTTGCATCATGCCTCATTGGTTGTAGCCGATACTTATGGAACTGCCTTTAGCGGAATTCAAACAGATGCTTTCAGAACTGCAGTTGAAAGCATAGAATTGTTATTTGGGGAAGATGATTTTGCAGTTTGGGGTACAGAAAATAAAACATCCCTCTTGGGGGCAATTTTTTACAATGCACTTGCCATAAGTTCTACAGATTTTGATGAAGGCCATCGAAAAGCAGTTGGTCACCCTGCAAGTGCAGTAGTACCAGTAGCAATAGTTTTGGGTAAATACCTAAACAGTAGTCAGGAAGATATTTTGAAATCGGTGGTGGCAGGCTATGAAGTAGGGACGAGGTTTAGCATGGCCAGAGTAAAGGAAAAAATAACTACTTATTCTACCGGTCGGTGGGCTGCAATGGCTAGTGCAACAACCGCTGCATATTTGCTTGATTTAAAGCCAGATGAAATTTCTCATGCAATCAGTAATGCAGCAGTGCTTTCACCTGCAATGCTTGGCGGAACAACGGATGTGAGTACAGGTTCAATGTCGAAAGAAGGTGTAGCATGGGCCGTACAGTCAGGTGTGCAGAGTGCATTAATTGCTACTGATGACTTTTCCGGGCCTTATCTGTTTGTCGATGATCATGATGATTACAACACCGATATTCTTTTGTCAGGATTTGGAGATTCATGGCTAATTAATTCTAACTATTTTAAACCTTACGCATGCTGTCGTTGGCTGCATTCTGGAATCAGGGCTGCAGAAGAAATCAGGAAAACTCCGGGTTTTGAGTTTAATGATATTGATGAAATCAAAATCTTTACTTTTTCAAGAGCCATTGACCTTATGGATGAAAAATATCCTGATAATACGGTAAAAGCACAGTTTCATTATTCATTTGTGGTTGCATTGATGCTTTTAAATGGCAGACTGAGCCCTGAGTATTTCCAAAAAGAACATTTAAAAGACAGTTCAGTTTTAGAATTAATTGATAAGATAAAAGTTGAGGAGGATAAAAATTACAGCAATGCCTTTCCCGAAAATTTACCTTCACGTGTTGAGATCAGATACTCCAAAACTAACTTAATTACTAAGGAAATTCTTATTGCTCCCTGGGAATTTGGCTCCCATCCTGATGCTTCAGAATTGAAGCAAAAGTTTGAATTACAAACCAAAAAATTTAATCACACTATCTGGGATTCGTTTTTTTAGAATAAATAATGTTATTTACATTCTAAAATAAAACAAATACTAAATTTGTCATTCTTAAAAAATAATAATGCAGTTTAGAAAAGTAGTTGGTCAGCAGGAGGTTAAATCTAGATTAATCAAGGGGATAGCAGATGGTAGAGTTGCTCATACTCAATTGTTTCTCGGACCTGAAGGAAGTGGTGCTTTGCCTATGGCAATCGCTTATGCACAGTACATAAACTGTAATAACAAATCTGAAAACGACAGTTGTGGCAAATGTCCTTCTTGCGTTAAGTTCGAAAAATACTCACATCCCGACCTGCATTTTTATTTTCCAAATACAACAACAGAAAGTGTTAAAACATTTCCTGAATCAAAACTGTTCCTTAAAGAATGGCGTCAATATTTAGCAAGTTGCTCATCATATGCTATAAAAAATAACTGGCATTCTTTTTTGGGTGTGGGAAATAAGCAAGGACTTATTAATGTGCGTGACGCAAAAGATATTGTGAGCAAAATGGTGATGAAACCATATGAGGCTAAATACAAGGCTGTAATTGTATGGTTAGCGGAGCGGATGAATGCTGAGTCGTCAAACAAGCTATTAAAGACACTTGAAGAACCGCCTTCAAATACTTTAATATTGTTGGTTGCCGAAAGGTATGAGCTAATTATTCCAACAGTTCGGTCCAGGGCTCAACTTGTTAAGTTCAATAAAATAAATGATGACGATATTAAACTGGCCCTGAATTCAATAGGTAATGAAAGCCAGGATGAAAACAATATTTCAAATATCATAAAACTGGCAAAGGGTAACTGGAATGAAGCGGTTACGCTGATGGAGAATAAAGAGTTAAGCAACGATTATTTCTTGAAATTCAGGCAATGGCTCAGATATTGTTTTGTGCCCAAAAACCATGTCGAACTGTTTGTATACAATCAAGAACTGGCAAGGATGGGAAGGGAGAAGCAAAAGAGTTTCCTTAACTTTGGTTTGTCAATAGTTCATAACAGTATTATGGTAAACAATAATAATATTGATTCTGTAAAAGCCAATGGTGAGGAGTTTGATTTTACAAAAAGTTTTGCTCCATTTATTAATGATGCAAATCACATAGAGATTTATAAATTGCTGAATGAGGCTATTTATCACATTGAAAGAAATGCACATGGTGGAATATTATTTACCGATCTTAGCCTGAAATTAGTAAGGCTTCTAGCCTTGGGAAAAGTGGAGGTAAAAAAGTAGATGTTTCATATTAATAATAAGTGATTAAATTTGCTGCGGTTATTACAAAACCACAATAAATAATAAAATGGAAGAAATAGTAAACAATATTCCTGATGATTCAGGAATAAAACAACATATATCATCTGCCCGAGGCTGTTGCTTCGTGGATACTGCACATCCGACTAGTCCAACTGTTAACCAGCAAAACTGCTGTAAACTAAGTACTTTTAATTGGTTAAAGGATTATTCAGATTCAATATCTTCGAAAAATAACATTGCAGAAATTAGGTTTAAAAATGGAAGAAAAGATTTTTTCTGTTTTCAGGATGATATGACTTTGAAAGAAGGGGAATTAGTTGCAGTTGAAGCACAACCTGGTCACGATATTGGAATAGTTTCACTCATGGGAGATGCTGTGAACCTACAAATGAAAAGGAAAGGTGTCGATCCAGAAACTACCGAATTTAAAAAAGTGTATCGTCATGCGCGCTCTATTGATATTGAGAAGTGGTTTGAAGCAATGAAGCTGGAAGACAGCATTATGTATGAAACACGAGTGATGGCAATCGACCTTGGTTTGCAGATGAAAATAAATGACGTTGAATATCAGGGAGATAAAACAAAGGCGATTTTCTATTACACTGCAGAAGAAAGAGTTGATTTCAGACAGTTAATTAAAAAACTTGCCGAATCTTTTCATATTCGTATTGAGATGAAACAGATCGGAGTGAGGCAAGAGGCTGCTAAACTTGGAGGAATTGGACCTTGTGGTCGTGAACTTTGTTGTTCATCCTGGATGAGTAGTTTTTCAAGTGTCTCAACCAACTCAGCAAGGATTCAGCAATTATCATTAAATCCGCAAAAACTTGCCGGACAATGTGGTAAATTGAAATGTTGCCTGAATTATGAAGTTGATTCATACATTGATACACTCAAAGATTTTCCTGAGTCAAAAACTGTTTTGGAAACGAAAAAAGGTTCAGCATCATGTAGTAAGAGTGATGCGTTTAAGAGATTAATGTGGTTTTCCTACCATAACGACAGTTCAAATTTAATGGCAATTCCTGTTGATGAGGTTAAAAAAATTATTGAATTAAATACTAACGGCAAACTTGTTGATGATCTTGAAACTTATGCTGAAGATCAGGAACAAAAATCAAATTCAGGGTCAGAAAATGACTTGGACTTTGTAAATTATCAATAGTTAAGATTTTATAAATCATATTGGTATTTAATACCAATGAACAATAAATCAGATAATTCTGCATTAATTTAGAAACCAGATTAAATGAAGTTGACAAAAATATTATCTTTTACTCTGCTTGTTTTAATAACCGTTTTATCAAGTTCCTGTGGTAGAAATACAGTTTTTGATGAGACAATCGATGTTGATGAAAGTGGTTGGTTTAAGAATGACCTTGCCCGTTTTGATGTACTTATTGAAGATAGTTTAGCCTCCTACAACTATTATTTAAATCTCCGTCATTCAGTTGATTACAGATACAGCAACCTTTTTGTATTTATGAATACTACCTATCCTAATGGAAATATTAGTCGGGATACTGTTGAGTTTGTACTGGCCGACAAAAGTGGAAAATGGTATGGAAAAGGATGGGGCGAAATAAAGGATAATTCCATAATGTTAGTCCGTGATATTAAGTTTCCACTGGAAGGATCGTATACTTTTCAAATACAACAGGCAATGAGAGAAGATACTTTAAAAGGAGTGAGTAATATTGGAATCAGGATTGAATATTCAAAGTAATATTAAATGGCAGAGTCAAAAAATTCAGAATCTAATAAACCAGTTAAAAAGAAGTTTTTTAATTATATTTTTAAACTTTGGCTTCTCTTTATTGCTGCCCTGGCTTTTGTTTTTCTATTGTTTTACGGTGTGGCAAACGAATGGTTCGGACCTATGCCAACCTTTGAAGAACTTGAAAATCCTAAGAGCAACCTTGCTACCGAAGTTTACTCTTCTGATGGTGAATTAATGGGTACATATTTTATTGAAAACAGATCAAATATTACCTACGATGAACTTACACCTGATCTTTCAAATGCTTTTATGGCCATTGAGGACATTAGGTTTCAGGATCATTCTGGTATCGATGAAAGGGCTCTCGCACGTGTTGTTTTCGGACTTATTACAGGCAACAAAGCTGGTGGGGGAAGTACTCTTACGCAACAGTTGGCAAAGAATCTTTTCCCTCGCGGAAGGCTCAATAAGTTTCAGTTGGTGATTAGGAAATTTCAGGAATGGGTTACCGCCACGAAATTAGAGAGATATTATTCTAAGCAAGAGATATTTGCAATGTACCTTAATACAGTTTCATTTGGTCATAATGCCTTTGGAGTAAAATCTGCCACCTCTACTTTTTTTAATAAAACCCCTGATTCACTTAATCTACAGGAGTCAGCACTTATGGCTGCCATGGTAAATGCTCCCACACGTTACAGTCCGGTATTGAATCCTGACAATGCTTTTAAAAGGCGAAACCTTGTACTCGAGCAAATGCATAAATATGAGTTTATTGATAAACAAACTTTGGATTCTGTTGTGCAGTTACCACTAGGCGTTTCTCGATATCGTATGCTTGATCATACTCGCGGAATTGCAACTTATTTCAGGGAACATTTGAGAGGAGAACTTAAAAAATGGTGTAAAACTCATTTCAAGCCCGATGGTACACCTTACAATCTTTACAAGGATGGCCTGAAGATTTACACAACCATTGATTCACGTATGCAGCGTTATGCTGAACAGGCTATGCGTGAGCATTTTGCCTACGATTTGCAGCCGGATTTTTATAAGCATTGGGAAGGATACACTTATGCTCCTTTTGTTTTTGAAGATTTGGAGGATGAAGAAATAGAAATGCAGATTGACAAAATAATGAAGCAATCCATCAAAAGAAGTGAAAGGTATCGTAAACTTAGAAATGCTGGAGTAGAAATGGACTCGATTTACAAGTCATTCCAAACACCTGTAGACATGAGAATATTTAGTTGGAATGGAAGCATTGACACTACAATGACACCTCTTGATTCAATAAGATATTACAAATATATTCTACAGGGAGGATTAATGTCAATAGAGTCACATACTGGTTATGTACGTGCTTATGTAGGAGGTATTGATTACAGGTATTTTCAGTACGACCATGTAGTACAAGGACGCCGACAAGTTGGATCAACCTTCAAACCATTTCTTTATTCGCTGGCTATGAGTGAGGGAGAATATTCTCCTTGTTACAAAGTGCCAAATATTTCCTACAGTGTTGAACTTTATGATGGCACTTTTTGGTCACCTAAGAATTCTTCTGATGCCAGAATAGGGGAGGAGGTTACACTAAAGTGGGCTCTTGCTAATTCAAATAACTGGATCTCAGCATATTTAATGAAGAGATTCTCACCTCAGGCAGTTATTCAGATGACTCGCAAAATGGGGGTTACATCACCAATACCGGCAGTGCCTGCCATTGCACTTGGCACACCCGATTTGTCACTTTATGAAATGGTAGGTGCCATGAATACATTTGCAAATAAGGGAGTATTCGTAAAACCAACATTCGTTACCAAAATTGAAGATAAGAATGGTAATGTGCTGGAAAAGTTTGTTCCTGACAAAACCGAGGCCCTTGATGAAGTAACTGCTTACAAAATGCTGGAACTAATGAAAGGTGTTGTTGAAAGTGGAACCGGTATCAGACTTAGATTTAAATACGGTTTTAATAATCCTGTAGCAGGAAAAACCGGAACAACACAAAATCAAAGTGATGGCTGGTTTATGGGAATTACTCCTGACCTTGTTACTGGCGTTTGGGTTGGTGCTGATGATCGTAGCGTGCATTTTAGGACCATTAAACTTGGACAAGGTGCGAATATGGCACTTCCAATATGGGCTCTCTACATGCGTAAAATTTATGATGATCCTTCATTGGGTATTAGTCAGGGTGATTTTGAGAAACCTTTGAAAGATGTTTCAATAGAGTTTGATTGTGAAGAATATGATCGCCAGAAAAATAATGGACTTGGGGAGTTTGAGGAAGATGAGTTTTAGAGAAAGTCACAGACTTTAACTTATTAAAAGGTTGAAGATACACTAGTCCGCCTCAGGCGGAATCTTCAACCAGGTTTTCACACAAAGTACTGGGTTAAGTTTGCAACTTAACCCTACCTCCAACCACTGTCTGGATCAGGTTTGCAACTTAATCCCCTCCAACTTGGTAAGTTTGCAACTTAAGTTAATTATTTATCCTCCTTCTCTTCCCTAAATATTTCCATCCCCTCCACTGCAAGTTTATTAATAGTTGGATTAAGCATAAATGACGACACATGCCAGTCGAAACCAAACTGTTCACTTATTTCCTGTTCCAGTGTAACTGCCGAAAGGGAGTCGATTCCATATGACATTATATTTTTGTCGAGTTCAATTTCGTCGCGGCGGAAATGCTGATTACGCATTATCCAGACAATCAGCCATTCTCTTATTGATTCTTCAGTTGGTACAATTTGTTTTTTGTCTGTTGACACATTTATTTCATCGTCAAGATTCCAGTCTTTTACAATATTTAGTTCATTGTTAAGGTAGTTGTATTTTGTTTGCCTACGCTGTATTTTCCCACTTGAGGTAAGTGGAATGCTACCTGTCCTGATCAAGGAGATGCTAAAAACTTCTATTTCATGTTCTTCTGAAATAGTTTTTCTGATTACAGAGATCAGTTCCTCATGATTGTCATTTCTCAAAGCACTGCGTTCCAACTCCTGAACTACTGCTAGTTTTTCTTCTCCATCCTTAATAATTGGGAAAACAGCACCTCCATTTTGTCTGAAGTCGGTATGACTTTTTTGAATTGAAAACTCAATGTCGTTGGGGTAGAAGTTAACCCCACGGATAATTATTATGTCTTTTAACCTTCCAGTTATGTACAGTTCTCCATCCCTCAAAAAGCCAAAATCGCCTGTACGTAAGAAAGGCCCTTCGTTGGTGTCGGTTGTAAAGGCATTGAAAGTACGTTCTGTTTCTTCGGGTTTGTTCCAGTATCCTTTTGCAACTGTAGGACCAGAAATCCATATTTCCCCAACTTCATTTTCTAATTTTATTTTAAAGGTTTCAGGGTCTATAATTTCAATTCCTGTTTCCATCCAGGCATGG
>Ga0164315_10004066_pt1 | contig 11350 bp, 6 predicted proteins | sample GuaBasSedimGuay6_FD_113737 | JGI IMG/M metagenome (GOLD analysis project Ga0164315, IMG submission 113737) | Subseafloor sediment microbial communities from Guaymas Basin, Gulf of California, Mexico - Guay6, Core 4569-2, 0-3 cm | ecosystem: Environmental > Aquatic > Marine > Hydrothermal vents >...
ATTAAGGATTTTGGCAGATAGAGAAGGGTGATACCGCAAAAGTGCAAAAGTGATACTAAAAAAAGCGATAGCATCACGAAATACTTTAAAATCAAAGGATTACAATTTTTGTCCTGTACATAGCTTAATGGCAGTGGTGCGCCTGCGTGGGAACGCATTCGGGACGCGCCAGCGTCCCATTTATACTTTCCGAACGCTCACCTTCAAAGGAGAATAAATACCAACATGAATCAAAAAATGCTTACCACCGGCGGCTTGCTCATAGCAATTGCCCTGTTGCTTGCCGTCAATATCATTAGCAAGGATGTGTTTAAATCGGCGCGACTGGATTTAACCGAAAATCAGCTTTATACCTTGTCAGAAGGCACTGAGAATATCCTCAAAGCCCTAGAGGAGCCAATCACGTTGCGCTTTTTTATGTCACAGAAAGTCGCAACCAATCTACCCGGTGTGAGTAGCTATACGGTGCGTGTGCGGGAATTATTAGAAGAATATCAACGCACTGCCGGGGATATGCTCAAGTTAATGGTGATTGATCCAGAGCCTTTTTCGGAGGCAGAAGATCAGGCCGAAGGCTATGGTTTACAAGGCGTACCCGTGGATAATAGCAATACCACGCTTTATTTCGGCCTTGCCGGCACCAGTTCCACCGACGATGAGGAAGTCATTGCCTTTTTCTCGCCCAATCGGGAAGAGTTTTTGGAGTACGATCTGACTAAACTGGTTTATCAACTCGCTAACCCTAAGCAAAAAGTCGTCGGTATTATGAGTACCCTACCCGTGCAAGGCGATAGGACTTCACCTTTTCAGCGAAACGCAGCCCAACCTTGGATGATTGTCGAACATATCCGCCAATTGTTTAAGGTGCGTACTGTAGAAACAGATGTTGAAGAAATCCCGGCTGAGATTGACGTGTTAATGCTGATACATCCCAAAGATTTCAGCGATGCCACGTTGTATGCGATTGATCAATTTGTTCTCAAAGGGGGACGGGCGATTGTGTTTGCGGATCCTTATTCTGAAGCTTACCAACCCCCAAGCAATCCTCAGAATCCATTGGCTGCCATGCAGGCACCGCGTAACTCTGAGTTGAGCGAATTGTTTGACGCTTGGGGGATAGAATTAGTGCCTAACAAAGTGGTGGGTGATCTTCGCACAGCCCAGCAAGTACAAGTGAAAAAAGGTTCTCGTGCGGCCGTCGTGACTTACCCGGTTTGGATGGATTTGAATGGATTGCAGTATTTCAACAAAGAAAGCATTATCACCGGCAAATTAGGCAACATGATGCTGGCAACGCCGGGCGCGTTAGTCGAGAAAGGTGATGTAGAAACCGAGATTATGCCGTTGATTGAATCCGGTAATCAAGCGATGCAGATTGAAACCTCAAAACTGGGATTTTTTGGTGATCCCGAAGATTTGGTGCGTCAGTTTAAACCTGAAGGCAAATTCACCATTGCAGCGCGGGTGACTGGCAAAGTGAAAAGTGCTTTCCCAGAGGGTAACCCTGCGGAAGATGATGAATACAGCGAGGATACGGAAACCGACAGCAAGCACGTCAAAGAAGGCCTAATTAGCGTCATCGTTGTTGCAGACACGGATCTGCTTGAAGATAAATTCTGGGTGCGTACCCAAAACCTCTTTGGACAACGTTTGGCTATCCCTCATGCCGCTAATGCTACCTTTGTTTCCAATGCGTTAGACAATCTTAGCGGCAGCAACGATCTGATTAGTGTGCGTAGTCGTGGCAGTTCCGCACGTCCTTTCACCAAAGTGGAAGACATCCAACGAGAGGCTGAACAACGTTTCCGCGAAAAGGAAACCGAATTGCGTACTCGTCTGCAAGAAACGGATCAAAAAATCAGCGACTTGCAAAGACAGAAGAAAGACGGCAACGAGTTAATGCTCAATGTTGAACAACGACAAGAAATCACCCGTTTCCGCGAAGAAAAAATCAAGATTCGCAAGGAATTACGTGACGTACAACATGAGTTACAGAAAAACATTGAACGTCTGGAAACCCAGATGAAATTCATTAACATTGGACTCATGCCATTGCTGATAGGCTTCGGTGGGATTTTGCTGGGTTTTTTGAGTCGGAGCCGTAGGCAAGTGTTGCAGTCAGTTAAAGGTTAACCGCCTAGAGATTTATCTCTAGTACAGTTTCGCGGAAGGATCGATACCACCCAACGCCAACGGCTAAAGCCGTTGGCGTTGGGGCGGAAACTTCCGCTTTACAGCACTAGTGCCCTGTCAATTTTGTTTTGACAGGTAAAATATTTGGCTCAGGAGTCCAAACTTTAGTTTGGGCCACCCAGCCAAACTAAAGTTTGGACTCCTAAAAAAATATCAGATCACCCACATTTCAGGCATTCTTATAATATCGCGCTTTCTCCCCATGCTGTTTGGATAGAGGCATAGATCAGATTTTGGTTACAAAATCGTGATTGTGCCCTTTCTTCTTACCTCTTATTTAATGTTCAACATTTGTCTGACCACTTTTTTTCCACAAATCATTGTAAATTCTAAATTCAGCACGTTCGTTAAAGGACAAACCGTTTTATTTATGCGGGGAAGCGAATGGGGATGTATTTAGAGAAGGCTAAGGAAGGGCAAATTTGAGGTTGCGAATAGCGAATGGATCATTGATGTCTGTCAATATTCGCTATTCGCTGTTATGCTTAGCTTATCCAAAAAAGTTGGGTTTTATAACGCATTGAATATAAAATACAACAGCATAGCACCGTCACGACGCTCGCGCAAGGTTCGCCTTGCACTCCACGCGCGCCGTTTATTCTCGTTTTAACAAACTGATAGGGGGTAAGACAAAAACCTTCGAGGTAGGCAAACCTCGAAGGGTTAGCGCACAATTTTTCTGGACATCTATAAAGACATCACTTTTTTACGGACCAATGACTGGCGTGCGTCGATTCCATCTGACCACTTGATGGGGCCGCCAAATGTATTTGATTGGCACCGATAAGAAGTGGACAAGACGGGTGAATGGTATCAGCAACACGAGGGCAAACGCATTTAGGATGTGTATCTGCGTTACCATCGGTAAATTGTTGACCAAAGTCACATCCGGCTTGAAGTAAAAAATTGACCACAAGTAGGGAACAGCATACGCTGCATACCAAGAAGAACCCCAACGGTAGAACATGGCGGTCCACACCCCAGTGCCGACCTGAACTAACAAAAATAGGAGTAAGACCATATCCATTGGTGAAGTCACTGCCCTAATACGGGGGTTGTTGACTCGTCTGACGATCAACATAATCAGCCCGCCGAGTGTAAACAAGGCTAAGGTGAAACCAGTCGTTTCCATGAAATACAATCGTATCGGAACCTGATTCCACCACAAGATGGTTTCGGGGATTAAAAAGCCAACCAAATGTATGGTTAGCACGATTAAAATACCATAGTGCCAAGCAACGGAACCCCAAAATAGTTGCCGAGTTTCTAAAAATTGAGAAGATAAACTGGAATAAGAAAATCGATCACCGACGTATCGCCAAACACTTCCCACTATGGCGATGATGATGCACAAATAAGGAAACACAGCGAATAAAAAGTCACTAAATGTCATTTTTTTCTCCTGATTGGGATCGCGCCTCAAATTTTGGTGCACAAAACATTTTAGGCGCGATTGGGTAATCGGTAATGGTTAATCGGTAATGGTGCAAACGTTTTTATGCCAATAATGAGGCTAAACTCTATTTTTGTTCCATTATCAATCGCTTAAGGGACATCACTTACGCCGTTGTGGTGAAAAACCAAGTTTCTTCAAGAAACTTTATTGGCGCGTATTTTCAGCGCTGTCCCTAATTGTTCACAACCACAAATACTATTTCTTGAAGAAATAGTATTTGTAAATAACAGGTTGCAAACTGATTCCCGCATCCAAAAATGTTAACACCCAAATAGTCATTAGTAATCGCAAGTCATCAATTACCTATACCCCATTACCCATTACCCCTGAAGCCCATTAGTAACCGCCCCTTCAAGGACAACTATAGCACTCCTCAGCACTGGCACATAAGGATTTGGTGAGTCATCCTCAAAGTTGGCATTCATTTTTTGAAAGACAGGTATAAGACAATCAGAAATTAACTCGTTGGCGAAAGTGTCATTTGATTCAAGTTCTCCTAAGAATTTGAGTAATAACGGAATGTGATCAGCCAGTTCTTTTCCGGTATCAAAGTCATGTTTTTGATATTCCTCGGTAAGTCCAGCCATGAACGCACCCCGTTTGAAACTTTCACCAAACAAAATATGACCGGCAAAAATATGACACGCCGGGCTGATGTCAAAAGTCCCGGTGTAGACTTCCTCTAAACGACCTAACGGCGTATTTTCTACAAAAGACCGAAAACTTGTCATTTGCTCTGCTGCTTGAGGATAATCGGTTTTGAGTAAGTCCACACATTGACGGGTTTGTTCAACCAGATTTGGCGTGGGATAATCTAACAAAATCGATACGCTTTGATAAATTTGTGGTTGCCGGTTTTCTTCCATTTTTATTTGTTATCACGGTTTGAACTGTGATTGATTTAAGAGCAATGAATTAACTCAAAGGCGGTAATGGGTAAAAGGTAATGGGTAATTAGAACCGATAAGGGACAAGGTTGTAAATATCCTCACCTGTTACAGATGGCCTATTACCATTACCATTAATTTTTACAAACCCCGTTCTGGGGTGCCTTTGAAACCGCCGATACCCGCTTCAGCTTTGAAGGTGTACGGGTCACCCATTAACTCTGCTGTGTATTCACGATGAGCCGGCGGTATCACAAAACGTTCCTCAAAGGTTGGTAAGGAAGTTAAGCGGAATATCTGTTCACAAGCTTCCGCGGTTAAACCGGTTTTTTCAAGCATGGCTTTAACAAGATCTGCGTCGATATCATCCACCTGCTCGGCCCGTTTGTACATACGCACAGCCAGCAGTTTTTCCAAAACACCACGCACTTGTTCTTCATTTCCCGCCGTGAACAAACTTGCCATGTACTGCATAGGCATACGCGCTTTGTCTAAAGAGCCGAAGTAATCGGTGGCATCAACATCATAAATCCCATTTTCTACATGACCTAACACCGGCAACAATGGCGGAATGTAGAAGAGCATGGGCAAGGTACGGAATTCTGGATGTAGCGGTAAAGCTAACTCCCATTCTTTGACAAATCGGTAAACCGGTGATTTTTGGGCTGCTTCAATTATTGAAAAATGTACCCCATTTTTTTCAGCTTGGGCAATGACGGCCGGATCAAAGGGATCTAAAATCATTTCCCGTTGACGTTCCACCAATTCGTCCTCAGGGGCAGAAGCAATTGCTTCAATTTTATCCGCATCATACAACACCACCCCAAGATAACGAATGCGGCCCACACAAGAATGGAAGCAGGCTGGTGCTTGCCCCGACTCGAGTCTAGGGAAACAAAGAATACATTTTTCCGATTTACCCGTCTTCCAATTGTAATAGGTTTTCTTGTAAGGACAAGCCGAAATACAGAAACGCCAGCCACGGCACACATTTTGATCAAGCAACACAATGCCATCTTCACCACGCTTGTAAAGTGCGCCCGAGGGACAAGAAGCCACACACGCGGGGTTTAAACAATGATTACATATCCGTGGCAAATAGAAAAAAACGAGGCGTTCCAATTCAAAAAGTGCTTGTTTTTCGCTCTCGCTGATTTTGTCAAAATTGGGATCATTATTGGCATAAATCGGTGAACCGCTCAAGTCATCATCCCAATTCGGCCCGGCATTGATGTCAATGGGTTTATTTGTGATTAACGAAATAGGGCGAGCCGTCGGTTGATCATCACTGGCTGGGGCATCAAACAAATCACTGTACTTATAAGTCCACGGCTCATAATAATCATCAATTGTGGGCAAATAGGGCTGATGGAAGATATTGGCGAGGCCGCGAAATTTATCGGTGACTCGTAACTTGACTGACTTTTCCTTGGGTTCCCAGCCGCCTTTATACTTTTCTTGGTCTTCCCATTTAGTGGGGTAACCGGTACCGGGTTTGGTTTCTACATTGTTCCACCACATGTACTCAGTGCCTTTACGGTCTGTCCAGATATTTTTGCAGGCAACGCTACAAGTATGACAGCCAATGCACTTGTCTAGGTGAAACATCATCGATGTTTGTGCTCTTACATCCATTCCTATACTCCGTTTACTAATTGTGAATGGTGAATGGTGAATGGTGAATGGTGAATCATTAGCAATTCACCATTCATCATTAGCAATTCACCATTAATCAACCATTCAAATTAAAACTGAGGCTCACCTTGTAGCTTGCGAACCATCACATGAGTGTCACGATTAACCCCAGTGGGGCCCCAATAATTCAAGTGGAAGGTAAACTGCCCATAACCGCCCATCATCAACACCGGTTTGAGGCGGGTACGAGTCAGGCTGTTATGTCCACCAGCGCGTCTACCACCACGCAAAGGGGATTTCGGGATAGAAATCGTCCGTTCTGGGGAGTGGTACCAGATACAAACACCTTGAGGTACACGGGCACTCACCACGGATCTGGTGACAACAACGCCATGATCGTTGTAAACTTCTACCCAATCATTGTCGATAACCCCAATCTGTTCTGCATCTTTAATGCTCAGCCAGAAAGGTTCAATTCCCCGCGAAAGAGTCAACATACGGTGATTGTCATAGTAGGTGGAGTGAATGTGCCACTTACCATGCGGTGTCAAGTAGTTGAGCATGACACTGTTCGCTTCACCCTGTTGCGTCTTCACAAAATCACCGTAGAGCATAGGATCAGCCTTGGGCTTATACGTGGGCAAATGCTCGCCGAAAGCAAGATAACCTTCATGATCCATATAAAAGTGTTGCCGTCCGGTCAACGTGCGCCAAGGCACCATACGTTCGACACTCATACAGAAAGGAGAATAAGCACGACCGTTATTCATAACACCTGACCAACAAGGACTGGTCAAAAGACGACGCGGTTGACGTTGAATGTCTTCATACGTCGTGGTGATACCACGATTCCCTTCTCCCAAGTCCTTAAGCGGCAAACCGACTTTTTTCTCATGTTCACTGAACGCACGGTAGGCCGATTCACCATTGGTTTCTGGCGCAAAACGCAAGATGATATTAATGGCATGAACCACTTCATCCAAGGAAGGATAAGTTTTGCCCGCCCATTGCATGGTGGGATGCGTTTTGAGCGTTTCATCGTACATATCATCAATAGGCCAATGAACGCCATGAGCACCAATACCCTTATTTCTAGCTTCCAAGCCCAATGAGGTGAAACGGTTATACAAATTCTTGTAGTCGCGGACGACGACTTTCATTTTGGGCATTGTCTTGCCCGGAATGGGTTCGCATTCGCCCTTCGCCCAATCCTTAATAGACGGTTGCGCCAGTTCATCCGGATAATCATGCTCTAAGGGGATGCAAACAAAATCTTTAACCGGTTCGGGCAGATGTTTTTCGGCCAGTTGGCTTACCCCTTTGGCAATCGACTTATAAATATTCCAGTCCGTTCGCGCTTCCCAGTTTGGTGCCACCGCTTCCGAGAGTGGGTGAATGAAAGAGTGCATATCAGTGGTATTGATGTCATTCTTTTCATACCAGTGAGCTGTGGGCAGCACGATATCGGAATAAAGTGCCGACGTATCCATGCGGAAGTTGATATCAACCACCAAATCCATTTTACCCACCGGGGCATCCTCTCGCCACACGACTTCCTGCAACATCTCTTTGCTGACTTCTTCATCAGCAATCTTATTGGAGTGCGTGCCCAAGTAGTGATGTAAGAAGTATTCGTGGCCTTTACCACTGGCCATGATGGCGTTACCCCGCCAAATGAACCACAGCCGGGGCCAGTTATTAGGATGATCGGGATCTTCAGCCGCAAAACGTAATTTCCGGTCTTTCAGTTGGTCAACCACGTATTGGACAATTTCTTGGTCGTTTTTCGCGCCCGCTTGTTCGGCATCCTTGACAATCTCTAAACTGCTACGCTCAAATTGGGGATAGAAGGGTAACCAACCCATGCGTACTGCCCGCGCATTGTTATCAGCGGCATGGCCCCCGGTCCAGTCATTATCTCCCTTCACACCGGAATACTTGGCGAAAGGCCCTTCATAACGCCATTGGTCACAGTGCATGTAATGCCAAGTTGGGGCATTTTGTAAACGGGCAGCACTTCCCCAATCCGCCGCCATCGCCACGGTTTTCCAAATAGAAATCGGCGCTAATTTTTCTTGGCCTACGTAGTGAGCCAAGCCACCCCCATTTTTACCGACACAGCCACATAACATCAAAGCCGTGATGGGACCGCGATACATCAGGTTATTGTGATACCAGTGATTAATACCGGCCCCGATGATGACGGTGCATTTGCCCCCGGTTTTTTCGGCAGTCGTCGCAAATTGGTTAGCAAAGTTGATGACCGTTGCCTTGTCAATGCCGGTAAACTTTTCTTGCCAAGCCGGCGTAAACGTCTGTTCAGCGTCATCATAGCTGGTGGGATAGTCTCCGCCTAAACCACGTTCAACCCCAAAATGGCCCATCATCAAGTCAAAGATGGTGGTGACAGCCACTTTACCTTCACTCGTTTCGACATATTTCACCGGAATACCACGCTTGATTGTGGTATTGTCATTTGAAAAGTCTTCAAAATTCACCTGAAAGACTTCATCACGGTTGCCAATAAAGGATAGCAACGGATCAATTGGCGAGTCATCTAAGCCATCTTTTAACTCCAAATTCCATTGTCCGGGTTTTTCTTGCCAACGGTGTCCCATCGTGCCTTTCGGCATCTTGGGTGCCCCAGAGGTTTCATCAAACATCAAGAACTTCCACTCACCATTTTCCTCATCTTGGTAAGTTTCAATGGTGTTCGCCCGTAACAATCGGCCCGCATCGTACCCCGCTTCCCCTTTATTCAACACCACCAAGAAAGGTGAATCGGTGAATTGTTTCATATAGGCATCGAAAGAGGGCGTTTCTTTCTTAACATAATATTCTGTCAAAATGACATGATTGACAGCTACCCAAAATGCCCCATCTTGTCCGGCATGGACGGGTACCCACCAATCGGAATATTTGGCAACTTGACTAAAATCCGGGGAAAAAACCACAAATTTTGAGCCATTATGACGGGCCTCCGAGATGAAATGCACATCGGGAGTCCGAGTCATATTCAAATTGGATCCCATTGAGACGATGAACTTGGAATTGTACCAATCCGCACTCTCATGGGCATCCGTTTGCTCCCCCCACACTTCAGGTTCAGCCGGCGGCAAATCACTGTACCAGTCATAAAAGCTAAGCAGAGTCCCGCCCATCAGTCCCAAAAAGCGTGAGCCGGCTGCAAAACTCAATTGCGACATCGCCGGGATAGGAGAGAAACCGACAATACGATCAGGGCCATACTTCTTAACGGTGTAAACATTGGCCGCAGTAATGATTTCCAACACTTCACGCCAGTCAGAACGCCGAAAACCACCCTTGCCGCGCGCTTGTTGATACGTTTTGCGGCTATTAGGATTACTCACGATGGATTCCCAAGCATCAACCGGATCAGCATGTTTTTGACGGGCTTCACGCCACAACTCAACCAACACACCGCGAACATAAGGATAGCGTACCCGAATCGGGCTATAGACATACCAAGACGCGGATATCCCCCGTTGACAACCGCGAGGTTCATAAGGGGGCAAGCTCTTTTCCAGTTTGGGATAATCCACCTGCTGCATTTCCCAAGTGATTACCCCGCACTTCACGTAAACGCGCCAAGAGCAACCGCCCGTGCAGTTTACACCATGCGTACTGCGGACAATTTTGTCATACTGCCAACGAGTACGATAAAACGGTTCCCATGCACGGGTTTCGGGATTTATAATATCTTGAATCCAACTCATTTTTTGTTATCTCCCAACCAAAGGTATACGAACCCCAGTTAATCGTTTTCTCCAGATGAGGTGTGTGAGGATGTAGAGGAGAATAAATCCTATAATGCTTATCAAACTGATTGTAAAGTTCTGTGACGGTTTTTCATCTTTGCTATTCGTTTCAGCAAAATAAGCAGTTAAATGGGTCGCCTCGTCACCAAGGAGTTTCTTTTTAGAGAAAACCCCTCTCATTGTGGGAAATGACACATTGACCAAGGCCGGTGTTATTCCGCCAAACCGTGAGTTAACCTTTGTCAAATCTGGGCCTAAGGTGCCACCGCCTAAACCACCTACATCGGAAGTTGTGTGACAGGAAATACAAGCAGGCCCACCCTTTTCAAAGGGTTTTTGTCCCTCAAATAAAGCTTTACCAATCGCAAAATCGCCAGCGGGTGCTGCAGGTTCGGCCACAGACGCGGTTTGTTCTTCTGGTTTGGTTTCTCCTTGGGTTGTAACTGAAGGTGGCAGTTCACCCCCACTTTCGGCCGCTATAAAGGCAATAAGACCTTTGGCTTGCTCTTCAGACAGACCATAATTTGGCATAGGAAAATTACCATGTTCCTGCTTCAGTTGCGTTGCGTGAGGGTCGCCTTCAGCCAACATCTTATCGGGCTCTTGGATCCAACGCACCAACCAACTTGGTTCTCGCCTAGATGTGACTCCTTTTAAGTCAGGTCCAACCTTTTTTCCGCCTCCAATCGTATGGCAAGCGGAACAGATCTTCTGATAAATCTCTTTACCATTTTCCGAGGTTTGAGTCGGCAAAATGGATGCTTGAGGTTTCGTTACCGGTTTGGCCGGCATTTCACCGCTACTTTTAGCCGCGATATAGGCCAGAATGTCTTTGGCTTGTGCTTCAGAAAGACCAAAATTGGGCATCGGAATATTATTATATTCCTGTTTAAGTTGCGTTGCGATAGGATCGCCTTCAGCCAACATTTTATCTGGCTCAACTATCCAACGTACCAACCAACTTGAGTCTCGCCGAGAATTGATTCCTTTTAGATCGGGGCCAGACGGCAGTCGGTTTCCAATCTGATGACAACCTATACAATAGGCCTGATAAACCTTTTCACCATTTTCAGGCGATGGCGCAGCCGAAAAGGATGCTTGAGGTAGACAAACCAGCCAAATAAAACCAATGAGTGAAAATATAAACTCATTTCTGGTGATTTTAGTTCGAAAATGTAAACCACTTGTCACATGCATTGGCATTATCTCCATTGCTAAAACAGACACATAGGTAGTCCCTCTAAACCAATGCAGGGGTGTTCAAACAAGCGCATAATATACTAGTACAGCAAACACTAAGTTCGTATAACATTAGAGTTGTCCGGAAATAAGCCTGACGCTGCTTTGCCCCTGAAAGGGGCTGACATACTAGCCTAGGGCAACGCCCTAGGATATCATTC
>Ga0164315_10004067_pt1 | contig 11349 bp, 6 predicted proteins | sample GuaBasSedimGuay6_FD_113737 | JGI IMG/M metagenome (GOLD analysis project Ga0164315, IMG submission 113737) | Subseafloor sediment microbial communities from Guaymas Basin, Gulf of California, Mexico - Guay6, Core 4569-2, 0-3 cm | ecosystem: Environmental > Aquatic > Marine > Hydrothermal vents >...
TATTCCTCAGGTAAGTGAAACATATGGCTACATAAATACTGCATACCCAAGTTTAAATATCAAACAACTTGGTATTGGTGAATCCACATTTGGTGGCAGAGAAGAATTGCAAAGTGATAATGGCTTAATTGATTGTCAAAGACTTTGTTTGCTAATGCTTGAAAGAGAATCAACAGCCAGGGGTGCAATAAAAATAGCCGGAGAACTTCTTAAAGAATACGGCTGGAACGACTATGGTGAAGTACTTACAATTGCTGACAAAAATGAAGTCTGGCATTTGGAAATTGTTGGTCCGGGAAAAGGCAAAACTGGCGCTGTTTGGGTTGCCCAGCGTGTTCCAGATGATCATATTGCTGTTAATGCCAATGCAAGTACTATTAAGGAGATTGATTTGAAAAAATCAGATTATTTTATGGCTTCAGAGAATGTTTACACTGTTGCAATTGAAAATGGCTGGTTTGATCCAAAGACCGAAACTTTTCGTTTTTGTTATGCCTATGCTCCTCATAGTCGTACTTCATTAGCTTCACGTCGTCGTGAGTGGCGTGTTTTTGATCTTTTGGCACCATCACTTAAACTCCATCCAAATCAGGAAAATTATCCTTTCTCAGTAAAACCTGACACGCTTGTAAGTTTAGAAGATATCATAAGTGTTTTCAAAGATTACTATCAGGGAACTCCATTTGATATGAGATACAATCAGGTGGCAACTGACAAAGATGGTAAAACAATTTTGTCGCCTCTGGCAAATCCTCATCAGCCCTACGATGCCAACAATATGTTTCATACCAATGGTGGCTGGGGGAAACTTGGTGAGAGAACAATTGCACGATGGTACACTATGTATGCAACAATTATTCAATTACGCGACTGGCTGCCAGATGAAATTGGTGGAATAGAATGGTTGGCAATGGATAATGTAGCTTCATCAATTTATGTACCTATTTATGGTAGTGTAACTGACTTACCAATAGAATACAAAACTCCGGGACGTGTAAATGGTTACACCATGAAATCGGCATGGTGGATTTTTAACAGGCTTGGAACACTTTCTGCTCAGCGCTGGGGAGATATGCACAAAGATGTGGATGCCAAATGGATGCCAATGCAAAGACAGTTTATTGCGGAAATTCCTGAAATTGACAAGCAGGCAATGGAACTTTTCAATAAAAAGCCAGCTAAAGCTATTGAATTCCTAAATACCTACTCCAACGAAAAAGGCAGTAAAGTAATGCAAGATGCCATTGAATTAGGTGATTTCCTTTGGACTAAATATGATGAGAAGTTTTAGGGTTTTGCTTCAATAACCCCTTAGAGGGTTGAGTATCAGAACCCTACGAGGGCTCTCAGCCCTCGTAGGGTTGTCAAATTATCTCCTCGTATAGCGTAACGCAACGAAGATGCAATATATTCATTGCCTTTTGTATTAATAGCGTTTAAACATAATTTTAGAAATAACATGCATTTGTCCCACCATCCTAGTCAAAAACGAGGACGAGATGAGTGGGCTCTGGCTGTCATGTTGACCGAAGCGATAGCGAAGTGGAAACCTGCCTGCCGGCAGGCATGGGATCTCCTAAGTAAAACCCCAATGTTCCTGTGTAATGTCATCAATTGTCATTATATCTAACCCTTCAAAAGTTAATTAATAGTTAAATTTTAACAATTAATTACAGCAACTGCATTCTTTTTCACATATTCGCACACGGTTAACTAGCATTATGTCAGGATGTTTGTGATATATATTATAAATTTCTTGTCTTCTGATCAGGAATCTTTTAATGGAATTCTGAATATTTTATGGGTTATTTGAAACACTAAAATAGGTGAGTCCCTTGTTGAGTTCTTATTAAATCATACTAAACCACAACTAACTAAAATATCATTAATATGAAAACATCATTTTATTTATCAACACTCATTTGCCTCTGGGCTCTACTTATCAGTCAACCGGTTTTAGCCCAGGAAACCCGGCTATTAAGAAATCCTGATATAAGTCAGGATAAAATCACATTCGTTTATGCCGGGGATATCTGGCTGGCAAATACTGATGGTTCAGATATAAAAAGAATCACCGCTTTTGAAGGTGTGGAATCTGATCCGCATTTTTCGCCGGATGGACAATCAATTGCTTTTACCGGTCAGTACGATGGAAATACAGATGCATATGTTGTGCCGGTTACAGGTGGTGAACCAAAAAGACTAACGTGGCATCCCAGTGCAGACCTGGTAAGAGGCTGGACGCCAAACGGAGCGCATGTTATTTTTGCATCCGGACGCACACGGGCGCCCTATCCATACCCGGATCAATTGTGGAAAGTTACGACAGAAGGCACTAACCCAATACCTTTTGTTTTGCCAAGGGTGGTGGATGGAAAATTCTCCCCTGATGGAAAGCAGTTTGTTTATGCAGAGATTTTTCCCTGGGAGAAAGAGTTTAGAAATTACAGGGGTGGACAAAATAGCCCCCTCCGGATATTCGATATGCAGACCTACGATGTTCAGAAATTACCATGGGAAAACAGCAGGGATATTGACCCTGTCTGGATAAATGATCTTATCTATTTCCTTTCTGACCGCGATTTTGGTATGAATATCTGGTCATATAATTTACAAACAAAAGCATTACAACAAGTAACGTTTTTCAAGGAATTTGATTGCAAAAATCTTGAGGGCGACAATGACAAATTAATTTTTGAAAATGGAGGATACTTACACACCCTGGATCATGGGACAGACAAAGTAGTAAAATTGACTCTGAATGTAACAGGAGATTTTCCATGGACACGGCCTTACTGGACTTCTATAACAAAATTTATTGGGTCATACTCTATTTCGCCAAATGGCAAACGGATAGTATTGTCGGCAAGGGGAGATGTATTTACGGTTCCTGCTAAAAAAGGAAATTCAAGAAATATTAGCAATAGTCAGGGAGTGGCTGACCGGGCTGTTTCCTGGTCACCTGATGGGAAAAATATCAGCTGGTTTTCAGATGAGGGTGGTGAATATCAACTTGTTATTGCTGATCAATACGGTAAGGAGAAAAGAAAGATTGTTATTGAAAACCCAACATTCTATTACAAACCAAACTGGTCTCCCGATTCAAAATATTTGAGTTTTTATAATGAAAACAGGACATTGTGGATAGTAGAAGTGAGTACAGGTATTTTCACGGAAGTGGCAAATGAAGGCTTTGCCCATCCTGTGCATGTGATCTATGGAGAATGGGCACCCGATTCCAAATGGCTCGCATATACCAAGAGACTGACTAATGAATATTCGGCCATATTTATTTATTCACTGGAACAAAACAAATCCTTTCAAATAACCGATGGCATGTCTGACTGCAAATTGCCTGCATGGGATAAAAGTGGTAAGTATCTCTATTTTACTGCAAGTACAGATTATGGAATGAATGTTGGCTGGCTTGATATGTCATCATATGATCATCCTGTAACTAGCAGCATTTACCTGGCAGTTTTGTCAAAAGATGAGGCTTCACCATTGGCTCCTGAAAGTGATGATGAAGAGATAGAAGAAGACGAAAGTTCTAAATCTGATAAGGCCAAATCAAAAAAGAAAAAAGATGATTCCAAAGAACAAGAAGATGAGGAAACAATAATTGAAGATGTAAAAATAGATTTCGAAGGCCTGCAACAGCGAATCATTGCACTACCTCTTCATGCAAAAATTTATGTTCAATTGGAAACTGCAAATGAAGGTGTTATTCTATTTGCCGAACAATTACCGGATAAAGATAGTATTACATTACATCGCTTTTCATTTGAAAAAAGGAAGTCGGAAAAAGTGGTTGAAGGTATTTCCGGATTTGAGATATCCGCAGGAGGTGAAAAATATCTCTACGTAACAAAGAAAGGGAAATACGTTATCTCTAATGTTACTGAAAAACCTGATCCCGCAAAGCAAACAGTAAAATTCGCGAATGTTAAAATTAAGATTGATCCATTGCTCGAGTGGCAACAGATTTTCAGGGAAGCCTGGAGATATCAGCGAGATTATTTTTATGTTGACAATGTTCACGGACTGGATATGGACTGGGCATATAAAACCTATGCACCCTGGATTGATGATGTGAAACACCGTTCGGACCTCAATTACGTACTTGATATTTTGGGCGGAGAAACCTCCATTGGCCATTCTTTTGTCAGTGGTGGCGATTTCCCGAAAGTTGATAAAGTTCCCATTGGTTTACTGGGAGCAGATTTTTCCATTGAAAACAACAAATACAGAATCAGAAAAATATATACTGGCGAAAGTTGGAATGCCACCGTACGATCCCCTTTAAGTGCACCGGGGATTAGTGTTAAATCTGGAGACTATCTGTTGGCGGTAAATGGCATTCCACTCGATACTTCCATTAATCTGTATTCGTATTTTGACCAGGCTGCCGATAAACAAATTAGCATTACTGTAAATAGTAACCCATCCCTGGAAGGTGCAAAAGAACTGACTGTAATTCCTGTTGGCAGCGAGTCTAAGTTGCGGCAACATGATTGGGTTGAAGGCAACAGGAGAAAAGTTGATGAACTTTCTGATGGGAGACTGGCTTATGTTTGGCTACCAAATACCGGAGGGGGTGGTTATTCAAATTTCAACCGCTATTACTTCGCTCAAAAAAATAAAAAGGGTGCTGTAATTGATGAGCGATATAATCAAGGTGGCTCGATTGCTGATTACATTGTAGATCTACTTTCGCGAGACCTTTTGGGATATTTTAATAATCCTATTGGTGAAAAACAAGCATTCACCGCACCCAATGCAGGTATTTGGGGACCCAAGGTTATGATCATCAATGAGATGGCAGGGTCAGGTGGAGATATGTTGCCTTATATGTTTAAGATGCGAAAAATTGGTCCGTTGGTAGGAACAAGAACCTGGGGAGGCCTTGTTGGAATCTGGGATGTTCCGGATCTTATTGATGGTGGTTACATCACATCCCCTCGCGGAGGGTTCTACAATCTGGATGGTGAATGGGATGTGGAAAACATTGGTGTAGCCCCAGATATTTTTGTAGAGCAAGATGCCAAATTAGTTATTGAAGGTCATGATCCGCAATTGGAAAAAGCAGTTGAAACAGCCCTGGAATTATTGAAAGATCAGGAAGTGAAACTTATTCCCCAGCCTGAAGATCCTATTAGGGTTAAAAGGCCAGAAAAGTAAAAAAATATAACAAACGGGAAAGCCGAAAACCGATTAGAGTAGGCACTATTAAAAGCAATACTAAAATGAAAGACGGCAAAATTGCGCAAGAGCAAGATTTTATGGATAATTTGTCCTTTTATCAACAGCTCGGACTTATTCCTGAAGAGTAGAAACAGGAAAAAAACACTGCCAATAAATGGCCTTCATAAGAATGAACAACTACTAATTAAAAAAATGAAAATCTCTAAACTACTCATTATTGGGTTTATATTATTTGCAATTAATATGCATGCCCAAGACAACAAAAAGGATGATAGCAAAAGACCCAATATTTTATTGATAGTTGCTGATGATTTGGGTTATGGAGATATTGGCTGTTATGGTGGAGAGATTGAAACTCCAAACATAGATTCTCTCGCCTCCAAAGGTATCCGATTCAGTAGTTTTCATACTGCACCCATGTGTGCGCCCACCCGGGCAATGTTACTTTCCGGAAACGACAATCATATCGCCGGAATGGGTGGTCAAGGTACAGTTACTGAGGAATTTGGTTATGAAGGGAAATTAACAAATCGGATAGTTCCAATTCCGGCATTGCTTCGGGATGCCGGTTATCATACTTATATGGCAGGTAAGTGGCATCTTGGTAATGAGCCTGAATCGAACCCACATCAGAAAGGATTTGAGCGCTCATTTGTGTTAGTGAATGGAGCGGGAAATCACTATACCAATCAAAGTGCCCTGAAAGATGGATTATCAGACTATACTGAAGATGGAGATTCAACAACATGGAAAGATGGCAATTACTCAACAGATTTTTACACTGATAAGATTATTGAGTATATAGACTCAAATAAGGATGATGGTAAGCCATTTTTTGCTTTTGCAGCTTTTACTTCACCACACTGGCCTTTACAGGTAGATAAGAAACATTGGTTAAAGTATAAAGGGCTTTATGATGATGGATATGAAAAATTGAAAGAGCGAAGGTTAAATAGTTTAAAAAGAGCCGGAATAATACCTGAAAATGCTACTCTGCCTCCCAATCATGAAAAAGTTCAGCCCTGGGATTCACTATCAACAGAAGAGAAAATGAGGGAAGCAAGAAAAATGGAACTATATGCCGGTATGGTTGATAATCTGGATTATAATATTGGCAGATTAATTAAACATTTAAAAGAAACTGGTGAGTATGAGAATACCCTATTTGTATTTATGTCGGATAATGGAGCAGCACAAAGAGACTTTATAAATAATGACAGGTTTTCTAGTCTTAAAGAATATTATAACGATGACTATGAGAATATGGGAAATGCTGACTCTTATGTTTCCTATGGTCCGCAATGGGCTGAGGCCGGCTCATCCCCATTCAGGTATTTCAAAGATTATACAACACAAGGTGGGATAAATACTACTATGATTATTAGTGGGCCAAAGGTTAACAAGAAAAATGAAATTCATCATGGTTTTACAAGTTTACTGGATTTGGCACCAACTTTTTATGAAGTGGCGTATGTTACCTATCCTGAATCATATAATGGAAATGAAATCTATCCACTTACGGGGAGTTCACTCATACCTTTTGTATCAGGGAAAACTAATGCAATTCATTCCTCAGATTACGTATTCGCTATTGAGCATTATGGGAATGCGATGCTTAGAAAAGGGAATTGGAAAATTACGAATTACATACAACCCTTTGAACTCAACAACTTTGCGCTTTTCAACCTTTCTAATGATATAGGGGAGCAAATCGACCTTAAGGAATTTGAACCTGAAAAATATGAAGAATTGTTAAATGAATGGAAGAAATTCTCAAATGAAGTTAAAATACAAATACCGACTCCTTCTAAAGAATAGTTATGAATATCAAATAAAATACAAATAATATGCTTGCTTTTTTTCGAAAAATACGTTTGAAACTTGCTTTTGAAAATAAACCTTTAAAATATTTCAGGTATGCAGTAGGAGAGATATTTTTGGTGGTTATTGGAATTTTGATAGCCTTAAGTATCAATAACTGGAATAATTCAAGAATTAAGAATAATAACGCCATAGCTCTATCTAAAAGATTGTTAGTCGAAACAAAAAAGAATAAAAAACAACTGGAATACCAAATGAATAGAGTGAAAGAACTTCAGGAAGAAACAAAATCCTTACTCAATATGTTTGGGCCGGATTATAAAGAAAAAAGCAGTAAGCTATTAGATAGTTTATTGTATGGGTTAATTTCAACTCCCCTCTACGAGTTCAATGAATCAACCCTTACTGAGGGGTTAAACACTGGTCAAATATCCTCTTTACCATCCGATTCGTTGCGAACATTATTGTATGATATTCCTCGAAGAATGATTCGCATTAATAACTATGAAGAAGAAATGACAAGAGATATTGAAAACAATATAATGCACTTTTTATACAACGAAATCTCATTGCGTCAGGTAGATGAACGCTTTTCTGACAAATTAAAACCAAATGAAGAAAGCCGCTTAAAGCGATTTGATAACAGAGTGATATTGACTATGAAAAAATTTGAAAACATGGTCGATAACAAATACTTTTTATTACAAACCTTACAATATGGATATGATGACATGTTTGTGATTCTAAATAAAACCATAGATAAAATAGAAGAATCTTTAGCTTCAAAAGAAATGGATGATGATTAAATTATTTAGAAATATAATATGATGGAAACACCACATAACTTGTTAATTGAAAAATGTAAAGACTAATAGTAATAGACAACAGACACATGATAAATTTCTTCAGAAAAATCAGAAAACGACTTACTGATGATAACAAGCCAAGAAAGTATTTTAGATATGCAGTAGGGGAAATATTTCTGGTAGTAATTGGTATTCTTTTTGCACTTCAGATAAACAATTGGAATACAGAGCGTAAGAACCGAAACAGGGAAACTAATTTTGTAAACCAACTTGCTGCTGACCTGCAAAACTCCACAGTTGACCTGAAGAAATTAATGATAAGTTTTAGTGATAATGCTATTGCCTGCAGTAAAGTGGTTCATGCATTTTATAAGCCTTCGTTGCAAAAAGAATTTAACCCGATGGTTTTTTTAGATCCTTTGAGGAATCAACGCTATATTCCTATGATGGGAACTGCAAATGCATTAGTCAGCTCAGGTAATATTGATCTTATAAAGTCTATTAAGTTGCTAGATGCCATTGTTGTATATATTGAAAAAACAGAAGCGCTACTCATGGATGTGGACCGGTTTGAAGCGTTTTATTTTCGCGAGGGCATGGAAGCTATAGACAGCCAGATTATTATACTCAACCTAATCGCAAAGTATAAGAGAGAGAATAATTATAAGTATTCAAAAGACCTGACTGACCTGCAACGTGCTTTTCGTCCTATTCCGGAGGATTTTGAAGTGATTCCATTCCCGGTAACGGTGGAAGAGTTGTTCAATAATAAAATTATTTTAGGTGCCTACAGCAATTTACTGCTAGCGCACAGAAATACTTATTTCCGATATAAAGATATGTTAAAAGCAACAGAGGTACTGCTCCAACTCATTCAATCTGAAGGCTATTCTGTTAAGGTTGAAAATTTGAGCAAAAGCAAAGCATTGGTTTTTGATTCAATCGACCTCCAAATAATTCAAAAAGCCGACAGTATTCTTTCTGATGAAACCAAATGGAATAAAGGTGATGATCGTTATTGCTTTGACGACATCCATAATGGTAGGTACAGCCTGTTTTGTGCGCTCCATAAAGCCTCTGTTGCCGTCACTGGTGAATACATCCACAGAAGGGCAGTTATGCAGCAGATTCGTTTTACAATCGAAAAATATGAACAGGACAGGGTGATAAACCATCGGTTGATGGACTGGAATAACCATCCTGAAACAAACTTTGAAGAACTAAGGCAAGTTTTAAAAGAAGTAAAAGACAGTATTGAGTTGCAACTTAATACCAATAAATAAGATGAATTATATTGACGGTTATTGGTCTACTTATCACCCATCATTTTCATTCTTTATTGATAATAAGCATATGTACTTAGATACAAAAACTCTGTGTTGCTTTTGTTAATACATCATCATTAGCGCTGCGCTCAAACAAGGACGAGACGTATTTACCCTAAAAAATCATTGTTAAATGGAACAACATTTCTCGATTTCTTATCCTCGTTGCAAACGAGGACGACTAGATAATTCAATTATTTTTTTAGCCTGAAAAATTCATACAATTTAGCAGCCTTCACTTTCCCAATACCATCAACTTTATGCAATGATATAATTTGAGCAGTTACAATTTTTTCAATTGTTCCAAAATGTGCCAATAACCGTTGTGCCAATTCAGGACCAACACCAGGTAGACCCTGAATAAAAAAGTGTTGTTGCCTTTGCTTATTTTTAGGCTTTTTTCCCATCCGATGAATGAAAGTCGGAGGGTTAATTTGTTGTTTGCCAGCCATTATTATGAGCCTTACAGTATCTTCTTTGCCAGATGACTTTAGAATTGGGATTTGCCATGAAAGGTTAACAGCCAACAAAGCCCCCCTGATTGCTTCCGTTTTAATACTGTGACTTGTTTTGAAGGGATTACCTTCAACGATTATTAAAGGAATCAGGGCTGTTTTTCTTAATCTTGCACATTGATCGAACAGATGCCCATTCATTATTGATTGTACAAAATCAATATTTGTTTTTCTTTCTATAATTATCTTATCCTCAATCATATAATCACCAACAGACAACTGCTTCATCTTCACATCTATATTACTGTTGGACAATAACTCAGGAACACCTGAACCTTTTTCTCGGTTGTCGGCAATTATGGTGGGTTTCATTGCAAAGGTGGTTTTTGGTAAATTTATGAAATAATTACAACTCTACAAAAAAACTGATATTGATTTATCCTGATAAGCATGGATAAAATCATATCTAATCCGCGAAATCCGCGTCTAAAAAAATAAAAAAAACGGGCATCAACAATCAGCTTTATGCTAACGTCAACACCCGTATTTATATCCCCTCAGATATATTTTTAATGATTAAATGCTTCAAGGTTTTGAAGACTCGATTCTAATCATTCAATCATTCTCTCATTTAAGTTATCTTGGCAACCATAAACTCACGATTCATGCGAGCAATATTGGCAACCGAAATTTCTTTCGGACATTCTACCTCACAAGCATAGGTATTCGTACAGTTTCCAAATCCAAATTCATCCATTTTAGCCACCATATTCTGCACTCTTTCTTTTGCTTCAACTTTACCCTGAGGTAAAAGAGCAAGTTGAGAAACTTTGGCAGACACAAACAACATTGCAGAAGCATTCTTACATGCAGCAACACAGGCACCACATCCAATACATGATGCAGCATCCATAGCCAAATCAGCATCCACCTTAGGAATTGGTATTGCATTAGCGTCAGGAACTCCCCCGGTATTAATAGAAACAAATCCTCCTGCCTGAATAATTGCATCAAAAGCAGAACGGTCGACCATTAAATCTTTAATAACTGGAAAAGGTTTTGCTCTCCATGGCTCAATAGTAACAGTCTCCCCATCCTTAAACTTGCGCATATGTAACTGGCAAGTTGTTATGGCAGAATCCTGACCATGTGGTCTTCCATTAATATATAAACTACACATTCCACAAATGCCTTCACGGCAATCGTGGTCGAAAGCAATTGGCTCCTCCCCTTTTGCAACAAGTTGTTCGTTAAGGATATCCATCATTTCTAAAAATGAAGAATCCTTGGAAATATCCTGGATAGGGTATTCAACAAAATTACCTTTGGCGTCAGGTCCTGACTGCCTCCATATTTTTAATTTTAAATCCATTGTTCAGTTTTTTTCGTTGTGCAACTAGGCTGTTTTATAATTACGTTGTTTAACCTCGATATTCTCATAAACCAACGGTTCTTTATGATGAACCGGATCAACATCGTCGCCTTTGTACTCCCATGCTGAGACATATGTAAAGTTTTCATCATCGCGTAATGCTTCACCTTCTGGTGTACGTGATTCTAAACGGAAGTGACCTCCACATGATTCGCTACGATTTAATGCATCGCGAGCCATAAGTTCACCTAGTTCAAGGAAATCGACAACACGAAGTGCTTTTTCTAATTCCACATTCATTCCTGTTTTTTCACCAGGAACTCTAACTCTTTCCCAGAATTCTTTACGAAGTGCTTTTATTTCAA
>Ga0164315_10004068_pt1 | contig 11347 bp, 9 predicted proteins | sample GuaBasSedimGuay6_FD_113737 | JGI IMG/M metagenome (GOLD analysis project Ga0164315, IMG submission 113737) | Subseafloor sediment microbial communities from Guaymas Basin, Gulf of California, Mexico - Guay6, Core 4569-2, 0-3 cm | ecosystem: Environmental > Aquatic > Marine > Hydrothermal vents >...
ACACGCCTAGTTTTTGGAATAAACGTCCTTTTCGCCAGATACTTCAAACAAATGCTTAATTGGTTTTACAATAGCTTCAGCCCTCTCTCTAGAATAACTATCAAATATACTGCTTTGTCGCTCTGATGCTAACGATTTGATCGCTTTATAAATAATATCAACAATATTGCTGTCGGAAACATAAATCTCAGCAGGTAGAGTAAAAATTAAATCATGAGCTGCGGTTTCAGTTAGACTCAACAGTTCCTTGTTGGACAAATCAGAGATCGCATAATTTTCTGGGAAAATAGAAGCTTTTTGGAGAGCTTTTAACTCTAATACTATTTTTTCTTTTAAAAGAAGAACAGCTGCGCTGGTTGGAATTCGAATCTCTATCATAAGCTTCTATTTATTTTGAAATTATTTCTGATAAGTTACTGAATTATTTATAAAATGCGAAATTAATAAATCAATTGCTTAATAAAACAGAATATATTGTTGAATTGTTCTATTGCTAAATTGTAAAAAGAGTCCACAACAGTGTAAAACCAACAATTTAACAATGAAACAATTATGCCATCTGTCTCTCTTTGTTCGTAAATTTGCATGATCAATTATTTAAAATGCCAAACACAAAAACTTTAACATATAAAACAATTCTGATTTTCTGGCTTCCTCTTGCTTTAACGTGGTTGTTAATGTCTGTAGAAGGGCCATTTTTGGCTTCAATTATTGCAAGAATGTCAGAGCCTAAATTTAATCTTGCTGCATATGGAGTTGCATTTTCATTTGCATTAATTGTTGAAGCCCCAGTAATTATGTTAATGAGCGCATCTACAGCCTTAGTTAAGGACTATCATTCATTCAAAAAACTCAGGAACTTTACTTACTTTTTGAATGGTGCAATAACCCTATTTATGCTTGTTCTGTTGATTCCTTCTTTATTTGAATTTATTGCAGTTGATTTAATCGCGCTTCCTGCTCGAATTGAAGAGATAACTTATTGGGCTTTTGTTGCGCTACTTCCATGGCCGGCAGCTATTGGATATCGCAGATTTTATCAAGGTATTTTAATTAGAAACAATCTTACGCGATTTGTAACGTTTGGAACCATAGTGCGCTTAACCACAATGCTTACAACAACAATTATTCTCTTTTTTCTTAGCAATATGGATGGTGCTGTAATTGGCTCAATAGCTTTATCGGCAGGGGTTATTGTGGAAGCAGTGGCGAGTAAAATATTTGCCATAAAAATTTTGAAAAAAATTCGAGAGAGCAAAGAGAACAATTCGGTTGAAAATCTGACATATAAAGAAATATTTTTGTTTTACTATCCCCTTGCTATAACGTCTATTCTTTCTTTAGGCGTCCACCCAATAGTAACTTTTTTAATTGGACAAAGCAGGATGTCAATTGAGTCCCTAGCCGTGCTTCCGGTGATTAATTCGTTAGTTTTTGTTTTTCGAGCTGTTGGACTTTCATTCCACGAAGCATTTATTGCTTTGCTTGGTGAAAATGGGGAAGGCTACAAATCCCTTAGAAATTTTGGATTTATTGCCGGCTCGATAGCAACTCTCTTGTTGTTGGGAATTACAGCGACACCCCTTGCAAACATTTGGTTTCATAATATTTCGGGTTTATCCATTGAGCTTGCTCAGTTATCAATACTTCCGGCAACGATAATGTCCATTTTTCCGGCATTAACATTTTTGGTTTCTGTTCAACGCGCAGTTTTGATTTATTCAAGAAACACTTCTCCATTAACAACAGCTACAATTATTGAAGTTGTTATAATATTGATTGTTCTTTTTATTGGTGTAAGCTATTTTGATTTAGTAGGAGTGTTGGCTGCTACTATTGCATACGTTTCTGGAAGAGTAATCGCTAATTTTTATTTTATTATGCCATACAAAAAAGCAATATCCAACTTTAAAAACTATAAGTAGTTATGAGAAAATTGCTCTCTATCTATTAGAACATAAAAAAGAAAAGACCATTTCCATTATATTTAGCCTAGTTCAATTACTCATTGATTTACTTTCCAATATTATTTTAGTATATTAAAATCGACACAACGTCTCATAACAATTAATGTTTTTGAAAGGAATATATTATGGCAAACAGTAAAGTTATTGCCGTACTTGGAGCTACAGGTGCTCAAGGCGGCGGACTTGTAAAATCAATATTAGAAGATAGTACTAGTGAGTTTAAAGTGAGAGCTTTAACTCGGAATGCAACTTCAGAGAGCGCCAAAGCTCTTTCTGATATGGGCGCAGAGGTTGTTGAAGTTGACCTAGATAATTACGAATCACTTGTTAAATCTTTTTCCGGAGCTTATGGGGTATATGCTGTAACGTTTTTTTGGGAGCACTTTTCTCCAGAGAAGGAGATATCACAAGTCGAATCAATAGCAAAAGCAGCAAAAGAAACCGGAGTAGAACACGTAGTCTGGTCTACTCTTGAAGATACCAGGAAATGGGTTTCTCTTGATGACGAATCAATGCCAACCCTAAACGAAAAATACAAGGTCCCTCATTTTGATGGAAAAGGTGAGGATGGAAATTTCACATTTGCCTTGCCCATGGGAGAGAAACCTCTTCCTGGCATTGCCGCAGAAGATATTGGTAAATGTGCTTACGGAGTTTTCAAAGCCGGCAGTAAATTTATAGGGAAGAGAATTGGAATTACGGGAGAAATTATCACAGGAAAAGCAATGGCTGACGCTCTCGGTAATTCAATCGGCAAACAAGTTAACTATTTTCCTGTCCCATTTGACATGTACAGAGGTTTTGATTTTCAGGGCGCTGATGATTTAGGAAACATGTTTCAATTTAAACATGATTACAATAATGATTTTGTTAGCGCAAGAAGTGTGGAATTATCAAAATCACTTAATTCGTCTTTGCTGGATTTTAGTGGTTGGCTAGAGAAGTACCAAAGCAATATTCCTCTTGAATAATTTATTTGAATTAATGATTTGTCTTAATTATTAGAACACCCAATATGTTTTTAAGAGATGCAAATTATGCATCTCTTTTTCTTATTTTATTAAAATCATTTTTTTACTTTCAGTAAAATCACCGGTTTTCAAAGTATAAAAATATATTCCGGATGTTAAACCAGCAGCATCAAAGAGAACTTCATATATTCCAGGGTCTTGATTTTTGTTTACGAGAATCGCAACTGCTCTGCCGAGGATGTCGTAAACAATCAGCTTCGTTGTGGAAGCATAGCCTGCGCCCACTAATGGTATTGCATATTCAATAGTTGTGCTTGTGTTAAACGGATTCGGGTAATTTTGAGATAAAGAAAACTCTATAGGCAAATCAGGCTCATCAGGAGTTTCTACTAGAAGGGAATCATATCTATCTCTGCTATTCGTCACACTATTTTGTAATGAGTTTAAATCAATTCCTGCAGAGAGAGAGAATGCGACCACCAAAGTCGAGTCAGCCTGGATATCAAAAGGGCCAGCAGAGACAACAGCAGAAATATCGTTTGGACCAGCATCAGTCTTGCTTAAACCACTTGTGAGAGTCAGCCATTTGGATGCATCTGAAAAACCATCATAAACACCAACTCCACCATCCAAGCCATCATTTGCTATTCCATAATATCCGTTAGTCCCATCTGTAAGCAATGCCATACCGATATACGGCTTATCAATGTCAGTATGATAAGCATATCCAAAACCGTTTTGAGAATCATATTTTGTTACGTTCTCGTCATAGCCATCATCATCAATATCCCAGTCAAAATATATACCTGTATAAAAATCAGAATAATCTGAGCCACTGTTGTTTTTAAAAATGTATTTGAGAATAATATAACTGTCATTTCCATCATCTGAAAATGAGAAAGTTCGTAACTCGGTCTCAAGATTAAGTGTTTTTGTTCCCGCATTATTATCATTAAAAGTTGAAAAACCCTCTTGGTCAGCAATTGCCCCAGGGTTATTAATCTGCACAAAGGAGAGAGGGGAAAAGTCTGCGGATTGCAACTCGGCATTTGCATCTCTAACAGAACTAACAAGATTAGTTTCCGAAATTCCATACATTAAACCAGCTTCAAAAAGAAGAGACCTTCCTTTCATAAAAGTAAATCCGTCACCGTTCTGATTAGTAGGATAATCATTAAAAGCGAGCGTTCCCTTGCTTGTAATTGTAAATGAAATATTGTTGCCAGATTGGGTTCTATAAGTTGGATTTATTAAAACAGATATCAACTCAAAATCTGAATAATTCCCGTCAGAGTAAGTTAATTTAAATAGCACCTCATTATCATTTGCTGAGTTTTCATTTACAGTGAATTTAAACTTATTATTCGAATTGTTGAACTCTTCAAGAGTACCCTTTGAAGTAGTTGAGAACTGCGACTGAGAGATTGTTACATCGTTGCTTTCACTAGTTAATTGGGCAGTAAAGACCGAGAGGGGATTAAGATAATTCATAAAACTAATCCTTATTTCAACCTCGTCCCCGGACTCAATTACACCGTCAATATTGTTTGCCTCAACAAACTCATGTGATAATATTCTAACAGATTTAACATTGCGATTGCTTACAGCTTTATAGGCGTTTATTCTTCCAGAGCCGAGCAAATTCTCCTTCCCTGGATTGAGATTATCAATATTGTCTGCATTGATTCTTATCTGTTCAATAATTTGTAAAGGAGTGTAGTTTGGAAATTGGTCTATTACTAATCCAGCAAGACCGGCAGCGAGAGGAGAAGCCATTGAGGTTCCACTTAAATAAATGTAAGGCTGTGCTGAACTTTGCCATGTGCTGTATATTGAACTGCCTGGTGCGCAGACATCCAGATCTCGACCATAGTTTGACGAAGTGCTTAATTCATCATTTCTGTTTGTGTTTCCCACAGAGAGAACACCATCATAAGCAGCAGGAAATATCACATCGTTTTTCCCATCATTACCTGTGCACAAACAACAACAGAACCTTTACTAACAGCATAGTTTATAACTTCTTGCTCTGCATTGGAATATCCAAACCCTCCCCAACTACAATTTATAATATCAGCCCCATTATCAGCAGCATAAGTAATACCCTCGTAGCCATATGCAATAATATTATCACCTAAATCATGGCGCGAGGTTTTAACGGGCATAATTGTTAAGTTGTAACCAAGTCCAGCAACACCAGTAGAATTGTTAGTTGTAGCAGCAGATATTCCAGCAACATGCGTCCCATGACTCGGCGTGTCTTCAACAGGATCATTGTCGGCAGTTCCATCAAGCCCACCAAAATCCCATCCTCTTATATCATCCACAAAACCATTTTGATCATCATCTACACCATTTATTGGATCGTCGTTTAGCCAAATGTTTGCGGCTAAGTCTTCATGGTTCCAATCAACACCAGTATCAACAATAGCTATAATAATATTTGAATTTCCTTTGCTTATATCCCATGCGGCCTCTGCCTGAACATTTGTAAGGCCATGCTGAATTGTTAACTTTGGATCATTTGGGGTGTGAACAATCTCCCGTAGATAAAGGGGTTCAGCCCACTCTATCTCTGAAAGTTTTGCCAGCTTAGCTGATACGTAGAGTGGATCAAAAGGGGAGCTGATTTTCAAACGATAAATTTTATTAATCGGGTTTTCTTCGCTTTTCTCTTGTGGGTTGAAATGCTTTACAATCTCTGAAACCCCAAATCTTGAAAATTGTTTTGAAAGAGCAGTGTTGGATATTTGTTTGTTCAGAAGCGAATGTTGCGATTTGAATTTAACAACAACAACATCTGCAAAATATTTTAATCCATTTTTCTCAATTATATTTACATTTGCAAATAGAGAAGAAGCAATAAAAACTAGAAGTAAATATTTTGTTTTATTCATAATAAATTCATTTTTAGTTTTGGAACGTCTTTAAGTCAACAAATTTGTCGTTTCGAGCCCCTTTTGTTTGTAAGAAACATTTAAAATTGTGGGAGATTTCTCACCCCACCTTGCGGGATTCGAAATGACATGTTTTTCACAAACTGTTAGCCACTAAACCAACCGTACAACCTTTTCAACTTTTTGCAAAAGGGAGCCTGTTTCAACTAACTCTGAAACTTTATCTATATCAAGGTACATTATTCTATCTTTCCCTAAAGGGGGCACATGCTTTCGGATTTCTTTAAATGCAGCGTTTGTTCCTTTTCCACACTTAAGTGGTTTTAGAAACTCAACGCCCTGTGCTGCTGTTAATAGCTCAATTGAAATTACTTTTTGAACATTCTTTAACACCTGAAAACATTTACGAGCCGCAATTGAGCCCATTGAATTGTGATCTTCCTGGTTTGCCGAGGTTGGAATTGAATCGACAGAAGCCGGATGTGAAAGGACTTTGTTTTCAGAGACCAAACTCGCGGCGGTATATTGGGCAATCATAAAGCCTGAATTTAATCCACCCTCTTTAGTTAAGAAGCGAGGTAAATCACTGAGCGAGCCATTGGTTAATCGCTCAATTCTTCGCTCTGAAACATTCGCTAATTCAGAGAGCGCAATACACATAAAGTCCATTGCCAGCGCCATTGGCTGTCCATGAAAATTTCCTCCCTCGAGATGATCCCCAACAAGTTGCTCCCCATCTTCCGGAAAAATTAATGGATTATCATTAACAGAGTTTAACTCAATTTCTACCCGAGAGCTTGCATAATTTACTGCATCCTTAGATGCTCCATGAATTTGGGGAATACACCTGATTGAATATGAATCCTGTACTCTATTGTGATTTGTTAAATGTGATTCACGAATTTCACTTCCGTCAATTAATTTAAGCATATTTTGAGCAGTTGTGGTTTGTCCTTCGAAAGGACGAAGCATATGGATCCGTTTGTCATATGCTTTATCTGTTCCCCGCAAAGCCTCATGACTTAATGCCGCTGCAATATCAGAATACTTCAAAAGTTTCTTTGCTTGGATTGAAATATATGCTGCAAATGCGGTCATCATTTGTGTGCCATTTATTAATGCAAGACCCTCTTTAGCCGAAAGCTTAACCGCCTCTAATCCAAACCGTTTAAATACAGATTTTGATAAAACAGGTTTAGGATTTTCGATAGTTAGATAAGTTAACTCTTTGAATATTTGTACTTTTCCCTTTCCGATCATTGCGAGAACTAAATGTGAAAGGGGAGCTAAGTCACCACTTGAGCCAACAGAACCTTGTGATGGAACAACAGGAATTATATTATTATTAATCATATCAATTAATAATTGTAACGTTGTTAGTCTAATTCCAGAGTGGCCGCGAGCTAGCGCATTTACACGTAAGAGCATCATCACCTTTACAATAAAGGGTGGAAGAGGATCTCCAACTCCAACGGAGTGACTTATAATTAAATTCTCTTGCAACTGCTCTAAGTTTTCCTGCGATATTTTCACATTAGCAAACTCACCAAAACCAGTTGTTATTCCGTAAACCACTTCATCCGTTGCAACCCATTTGTCAACCATTGCGCGAGCTTTTTTGACTCGCTTTTTTGACTCTGCAGTGAGCTCAACTTTTATTTTCCCCGATAGAAACTTTTCAATTTCATCAAGGGTTAATGATTTTCCATCCAATTTCATTTTTGAATCCAAAATTAATTTTAAGAATAACTTTTAATACTGTTGTAAAAGTATTCTATTTTGATGATTCTTGCAAACGGACTAATTTTAGAATTAAAAACACATGTTGCAACATTAGATGTTATAACATATATTGTTGTTGTAATATTTTTTATTAATCGAAAGGATACATGATGAAAAACATAAATAAACTAATTGTTGTTTTAGCTTTGCTAAGCTCAACACTTTTTGCCCAAACAAACTGGAAGTTTGATAAGTCACACTCTAAAGTTGGTTTTACTGTAACACATATGCTAATTACAGATGTTGATGGTAATTTCAAAGAATATAGCGGTTCCATTGTTTCACAAAATGATGATTTCCAGAATGCTAAGATCGAGTTTGAAGCCCAAATCGGGTCAATTTTTACAGATAACAATTCACGAGATAAACACTTAAAATCTGATGACTTTTTTAATGCCGAGAAATTTCCAACATTAAAATTTGTAAGCAAATCATTTACAAAGAGTGAAGGCAAAAACTATAATCTTGTTGGCGACCTCACAATTAAGGGAATAACAAAAGAAGTTACATTTGCAGTAAAGTATAATGGAACTATAACTGATCCTTGGGGGAAAACAAGAGCAGGCTTCAAGATAAGTGGTGAGATAGATCGTTTCGATTATAATCTTAACTGGAACAAAGCACTTGAGGCTGGTGGTTTGGTTGTGAGTAAAGAGGTTGAACTAGACATTAAAATTGAACTTATTAAAAAGAAATAATGAACCGAGCATGTAATCCTGATTTCACACAAACAGAAGATTATATATGCGAGCACCATCTGACCGAACCAATAAAAATATAAGCAGATGAAATTAGAAGACGAAATTAAACAGAGCAAATTTAGAAACGAATATCAAAAACTAGCCGTGAATATATTTTATACTCACGGCTGGTTAGTTACCAAACATGCAAAAATCTTAAAAAAATTTGGTGTTACAACTTCCCAATATAATATTCTAAGAATATTGCGAGGACAACATCCAAACTCTGCACCTATATCTCTACTTAAGAAGAGGATGCTGGATAAAATGTCTGATGCATCTCGGCTTGTAGAGCGATTAAAAATCAAAGGACTATTAACCCGTAAAAATTGCAAAGAAGATAGAAGAAGAGTCAATGTTTTAATTACAAAGAAAGGCTTGGGTTTGCTTGCAAATATGGACGAGTACGAAAAAGAGACGGAAACATTTTTAAGCAGCATAACCAAATCGGAAGCAAAAGAATTAAACGGTCTGCTCGATAAACTTAGAGGGTGAGAATCGAGACGCAAGACGCAAGAATTAAAAGCTAAGAATATAAGTGTGTTATTAATATATTTATACCAATGAGAATTAAAATTATACCTCCGATAGTTTCCATTTTTTTGCCAAAAGAGGCTTTCAGCTTTTTTCCAATACGAATTGAAATTAAAGAGAGGGTCGCTGTAATAATTCCAATAATTACACTCGGATACCAAATATTCACATCCAACATTGCAAGGCTTAAGCCAATTGCCAAAGCATCAATGCTTGTTGCTATACTCAAAATTATCAAGGTAAATCCACGAGAAGGGTCTTTAGCGTAATTCTCCTCTGATGGATTTATTCCAGAAAGAATCATTCGTCCACCAACAAATGCTAAGAGAGCAAAAGCGATCCAATGATCGATGTGCGAGAAATATGAGACAAAACTTATTCCCAACAGCCATCCTATAATCGGCATTAAAAACTGAAAGAGACCAAAGTGAAATGCTAATCGAAATTTGGAACGAGAGTCTTCAGCATATCCCGAAGATGCAGCCACAAGAGAAACCGCGGATGCATCCATTGCTAAGCCAATGGAGATCAATATTATATCAAACAAACTCATTAAATAGAAATATCCAGATATTTAATAGCCTCGAGTTTAAACAAACCAAACTCCATTAGTTAGTTGACAATCAATTGAATCTAATATCATATGAATTACCAAGCCGATACCAACATATTTCGTTTTGGGATGAAAACAAAGCAACACATAAATACCAATTGGTATAAATCCATGTAGCGGGTGAAATCCAATGCTGCAGCGGGATGGATCATAAATTGGATTTGCAAATAGGTGGTCTAAGTCAACAAGCATTGTAGACATCATTATCAATAGAGCAGGCCCCCACTCTTTTCGAAAGAATAAGTATGTTACAATTGCGGGGACCAATAAGTGTAATGTTAAGTGTATAATTTTACCATCCAATTCAATTTTTCATTTGAATAGAAAAACAAAACGTTGTTTTTGTTCTCTCAATTCGGCTATAGTGCTTCGCCACAATATTTGCAATGTTTTGCATCGCTGTCGTGTCCTTCTGCTGAACAACTTCTACAAACTTGAGTTGATATTATTCCTTTCTTACTTTTTACGAGTTCTGAGGTCACAATTCCAGTTGGAACGGCTATTATGCCATATCCTATTATCATAATCATTGATGCGAGCATTTGTCCAATCGGTGTCTGTGGAGAGATGTTGCCATATCCAACCGTTGTAAGGGTAACAATAGCCCAATAAATTGAGAGAGGAATACTTGTAAATCCATTCTCTTCTCCCTCAATGAGATACATAAGTGAGCCAACAATTATAACTAATATTATTACGGTAAAAAGGAAAACAAAAATTTTTCTTTTGCTTGCCCTTAGAGCAATCGAAAGCTGGTTTGCCTCTTTCAAATATTGAACAATTTTAAGAACCCTAAAAATACGGAGCATTCTTAAAAGTCGGATAGTTATAAAATATTGAGACCCTGGAAAAATTAAACTAAGAAAAGTTGGAAGGATTGAAACCAAATCAACAATTCCAAAAAAACTACGGGCATACATCATTGGATGCACCACAGAATAGAGTCGCAAAATATATTCAATTGAAAATAGAATTGTGAAAGTCCATTCTGCCGCAGTCAGGAAATTTCCATACTCAGCCTTAATTGATCCCACAGATTCAAGCATCACTACAACGACACTTGTCAATATTGAAACAAGAAGCAGAATGTCAAAAAGTTTTCCAAGAGGGGTGTCAGCTTCAAAAATTATTTCGTGAAGCTTTAGTCGGTGTGGAGATAAAATATGTTCTTTCTTTCCGTTATCCATTTGTAAATATAATTACAAGATTCAAAGATTCAAAAATTTAGAAAAAAAAGCATAGGGACAAAACAAAAACCATAGGACGCTGATTATCATGATTTATTATGAAAAGGCATGATTAAAAAAACTTGACAATGAATGAACGTTCGTTTATTTTAGAAGCATGAGAATTAAAGATTTAAATAAACAAGAAGCAATTATTGAAGCAACAGTTTTGCTTGTTAACGAAATAGGGTTTGTCTCCAGCTCTGTCTCGAAAATTGCAAAAAAAGCGGGCGTTTCACCAGCTACAATTTATATTTATTACAAAAACAAAGAAGATTTGTTGGTATCAACTTACATCGAAATAAAAAAGAAAATGAGCGTCGCTTTGTTAGAGGGTTTTGATGATTCTAAACCATTTAGAGATATTTTGCAAAATGTTTGGAAAAAAGGATTTAAATTTATTAGCAAAAACCAATCTTTATATCAATATTCTGAACAGTTTTCCAACTCACCATATTCTGATTTGGTAAATCATGCTGAACTTGAAAAGCATTTCGAACCATTAATAACAGTGTTACAAAAGGGAATTGAGCAAAAAGTTATTAAAGATGTTCCATTTGATATTTTGGCAACATTTATCTTTTATCCAATAATGGTTATGTCTAATCCAAAAATGT
>Ga0164315_10004069_pt1 | contig 11346 bp, 22 predicted proteins | sample GuaBasSedimGuay6_FD_113737 | JGI IMG/M metagenome (GOLD analysis project Ga0164315, IMG submission 113737) | Subseafloor sediment microbial communities from Guaymas Basin, Gulf of California, Mexico - Guay6, Core 4569-2, 0-3 cm | ecosystem: Environmental > Aquatic > Marine > Hydrothermal vents...
TCATCAAGTGACGCTACACGACCTTCACTGTTAAATTGATCGCCAGCATATTTCTTAATGTTTACGTGCTCACCAATTTCAAATTCGTGTAGTGGTTTTGGTTCTTTGCAGGTGGTGTCTGCCCTGATGAAATTTAGTTTTCCATCATAACGTCCATCTTCAGTTAATGCTTTATAAGCGGCATCAGTTCCATAACGGTTTGCGTGTATGTCAGCAACTTCTTTCAAAAATATTTGCAGTTCAGCTTCTGTATCAAATGCTGTATGCCAGGTTAATTTTACTTTAATTGGATGGCTCATATTATTTCCCCTTACCTACATAGCATTTACAGATAAAAACATTTTTATTGGAATTTGGGCAAAAACCAACAAAATTAGGACCCATTCTACAAGTACTACAACATAAGATGGGTAAAATTTTTAATTCGCGATCTTTCATATCAGCTCCTTTACGAAGAGTGGATGTACGCACGCCAGACACCGGCTTGCTTATTTTCAAATTCAATTTGCAGAACTATTCCATCAAGTGTGATCTTGCCGCTATCAACACTTAACAATACTTGATTGCGAACGTAGGTTGAAACAAAAATGCCAGTCCGCAGATTTTCAATTTGCTTCCGGCGATTATTAACCATATAAAACCAGTCATATAAATTTGCCCCATCCTGAATATTTTGTTCAAATTGGTTCATATTATTTCCCCAGCTTGTTAGTATAATCAATAAAAGTTTTTATATTTTTTGTTGCCCAAATTACGTGCTTATCTGCATCTACAATATTAATACTACAACCAATATCACTAAAGTTTGAGTGGGTTGCAATTGCTTCATACTTTGGCAAACGTTCTTTATTGAATTTATTAATTACCGCCTGTACTACAGATGTTGGCTTGAACATATCTACTCCTAATGAAGCTCGTTGTAAAGAGCACGTTTGGCTTGATTGCGGGCAATCTTTTTCCACATACGACGATTGCGGACACGATTCTTGCGCTTGACAGAACCACGGTAGTCACCGCCTTTGGACTTGATTTGACCAGTGCTGGTTTTCAGTGCGTACACTTGAATATCCAGCAAATCTGGGGACTCCATGTCCAAAGTGCGGGGTAAACCATAACCTTTCATAACTTTTTCTCCGTTTCTTAATTCTTAAAGCAATTATAGCATAGGTATTCTAAAAGAGCAACCTTTTTCTATATTCATTCGTGGGAAAAGGGCTAATTAGCCCTTTTCATCAATAAAATTAACTAATTACGTTAATTACTTATACATTTTGTTGTTACTATGGTATCTGGCATTATTATTATTGTAGCCATATCCATTGCCATTACCGTAGGCGTGAGTTTTGGCGTTTGTGTTACCACGGCCACGTCCTTTTGCTTTAAATGTGAACTCAAAATCCGCATCCATATCAGCATCCATTGTGCCGTCACCCCATCCACTACCATAAGTAGAGCCATTAGCTGTATTTTGATAGTTATTATTCCAATCATTATTGCTATCACCGTTCCATGCTGTTGCTGTAGTGGTAATTGTTGCTAATAAGATAATTGCTGTAAGTTGCTTTTTCATGTTGTTTTTCCTTTAATTGGTTGATATTGGTTACTTGCCAATGTAACGATTATTCCTGCTAATATAATTTTCATTATTCTAACCGCAAGTTGGTATGACATTTCTTCAGGTATCACTTTCATTTTTGTACTCCTCTTAATAAATTGATTATATTTTCTATATAATACATTACACGAATCTTAATTATTGATAAGAACATATTCTAATCCTGTGCAAAAATTGCTGGATCATACGCATTTTCGTATTGTTCTTTAGTTTGGTAATATCCCACTGTTTGGTCACCATATGGATAACAATTCCACCCGCCATTGGGTCTCTTTTCTACTTTGTGCGCTTTTTGAACTAACACACCATTGGCATATTCTGTGTAATAGTCATCTAAATTACCTGCGTTTGCATATTGTCCTACTGCTATTATAATTATCATTATAACTATCGAAATACCTACTACTTTCATTTTACTTCTCCTGTTTATGTTTATATATATTAACAAACTCTAATATACTTACTGTTAAAAAAAGCACAGAATGTATGTGCTAAAGTAATTATTTATGTATATAAGCAATTGTTAATATACGTATATTATAACATAATTATATAGATAAGCAACCATTTCGGTTACAAAACTTCTAAATAGTTATCTAAGGTTTTGTACAAGGTTATGATTGTTGTTATTTTGGTTGAAAAGATATAGATTGTTCTATCTCGAGTTATAAAATAAACACAATTTATTTTATTAAGTTGCTTATATGTATAACCTGTTAGTTGTGCTTTTAGATTAAATTTATTTGGTTTGTATATCTGTGCCAGACATCTAAACCCCTTATATGTTAAACGAAGATCCTCCCTGTTGGTCCACCACCATTCTTGTAGAGCATCATCAATCTCAATATCAATAGGTAATTTAGCGTCCTTGATGATAGTTTCTGTAAATTCTCTTTTATTCAAGGATAAACAGTTTGCCCCTCTTTTAATAATACTACACTGAACTCCATGGTGTTGAATTGTATATTTAATTTTTTAGCAAGATTAATTGCATGACCTTGGTTGCTAAATGATACCTTTTTATATTTCACTGGGTGCTGAATTAACATATTTTGAGTTTTTAAATTAATAGGACGTTGTTGATAATATACAGCCCAGATGCCATTACTGGCAAGTATTTGGTCAGTCTTATATGTGCTCTTGTTAATTATTTCTACTAATACTTCCGGACGTGGTCGTGACATTAATATTTCCTTATTATTATATTTAGTATAATATACGCATATTAATGATTATCCCCAGTTTTCACCAGAAACTTCTATTTTAGTAGGTGCAGTTGTATTAGATTTAGAATTAGCTAACTCATTGATTGCCAATAATAGCTTGGTAATATCAGCGTGCAAGTCCCTTGCTTCCTGTATAGTTAGGACTAATTCCCTACTGTTTTTTGATTCAACCACTTTTAAACGATCGATATAACGGTTTATATGAATCATTCGTAGAACTTTTCAAACATTTGTGCTGGTTTCGTAGCATACGGTCCGGTGAATTCATTGCGCTGTAATGTAATTAGCTTAGGGCAAAATTCAATAATAGGCTTGCCTTTAATAAGGATAGTGTAATATCCTGCGGCATACCAACTTTTGCTATCTAACTCTTTTGTAAATAATGGCAAGTTATATTCAAGGTCCAGTAATGTATTAAATACTTCTGTATCAGCTGGGTAACCATTGACTGCAGTACTATTATGTTTTTTCTTTTTAATTTCAATAAAGTCGAACATATTAGTATCTTTTAAAGATGCCATTGTCTTGAATGTTGTATCGTGTTTTCCTTTTATTTTTACAGTATACCCGTTATTGCCTATTTCTAATTGTCCTACTTTCTTATTATCTGCGTGTAGTATCCAATACTTGCCAGATATAACTGGTTTAGCTTTAAGTTTTTCCATTAGTTAATACTCCATTGTATCCTTTACATAACCATATAACAATGTCTTTGGGATATTTTGCCAAGTTGAGTAATTGATGTGTATTACAAAACTTCATAAATCCAAAATTAACTTTATTATTAGGTATTACATTAATTCGATTTTCAGTAACAGTCCAATTTATAGTAGCATCTATACTTTCTATGATATTATTAGGCTGTGCTGTGAGATCTATTATATGACAGTTTCGTTCATAATCATCCAACACACGATGTTCTTTGCCATGATGGTCCGTCCATCGCTGAAGCATTAAATTATTCCATGCATATCCTTTCTTTTCTTTATCATCAAATGCCTCCAGTAAGCCTGTTTTATTTTTTGTTCCTTTCTTTCTAACACCAGGATAAGCACTAAAGATGTTATCAGAAGTATCACCACGGATACATTTTTCAAATAATAGCCACTTAGGATCTTCTAACTGTTTGGGTAAATGTGTTTTTTTGTTAACTGTTTGCTTGCCATTGTCATCAAACGTGCCATTTATAGTAATTAGCTCACTTGCTGTTCCTACATACTGACTGACGTTATCTGATATGAGCTGATAAAAATCAGTGTCGTTACTTAAGATAACATGGTCATCATCTGGATGCAAGATGGTAAACCTGGCAATGATGTCATCACCTTCTGCGTCTGGGGCAAGCATTACCGAACAGTTTGTTTTATTAATAAGGTATTCAACAAAGTTATTTAATGTTTCAAAAAATAGCGCATCTTCTTCAACTTCCTTCTCTGTTCGTGCTTGGCGTTTTACTGCTCTTTGTTTCTTATAAGGGGGGTAATAGGATTTTCTCCAACTATTTCCCTCTAATGCGAATACAACGTGATCCACATCAAGCCTTTTAATGACTTTATTTGCTGATGCAAACATCATATGCATAGCCATGCCTAATTTATCATCTAAAGTAGCATTGTATCCAGCCACATGCTTAGCTCTAAAAAATAAGTTATAAGTGTCAATTAATATATATTTCATTTTTTCTCTATTTTCTCACAAGTGTACTTTCCACTAAAGAATGACGTGAACTGACCATTCACGTCACATAATCTAACAGTTATAAAATCATCAAATGCCATTATTACGAATATTAGTAGTAGCATAGATACAAATTTACTTAACATTAAATTTCCTTTATATTAAATTATACTTTACTATATGTGATAACAAATAGTTTGTCCATAATGAGTGTGCATTACTATCAAAATAAGTATTAGATAACATAACTTTTGATGCGTTTTTACTGTGTAAATACTCACTATACGAGGTTTCAAGAATATTGTTATTTAGCGAATACTTAAATCCAATATCATCTTTATATTTATGATTCATAAAAAACAAGTGCTTTATACCTAAATTAGTTAACTGTTCGTCTTCTGTTAGCACTTGTTGAAATGATTCATCCTCAGCAATACTTGGAAAACCAATGACTACAAATATATCACTTGACTGTCTGCCTTCAATCCATTCATTGGTACGCTCTATTATAGATGTTATGGAGGCATTACTACGACAATCATTCATTAATGATAGTTTAGCTAAACTGGCCAATCTACTTGACCACGATACTATTAAATTATCAGGATGAGGTCTATCTTCTAATGCCCAATATGCCTTATCAGCATTAGCCCACACATACGAATTAACTAATTTAGCACCTGCTGAATGTTCATTTCCATTAACATACAAAATCATAGATTAATCTTCGCCATATAATTGTAAACGTTTTATTTCTGCTTCAATATAAAATTTAATTTTATTGGCATCTCTTAATTTTGGAGAATGACTGCATTGTCCGTAACGGTATACTGCGCGAAAAATTTCACCCATTTGTGCATTAAGATTCTTATATGAAATAAGATCTTGAATTTGTTCAGCATCTTTGGGTAATTCATAATACCCAGCTGTTTTTCCATCAGATGTCTCTGTACTCATAAATATTCTTTTCTCCCAGACGGCAAGGCCTTTTCTCTTTTTTCCGGATCAGCTTCTTCTTGCTGATAAGTTTCCAATACAATATCTCGGCAAATCTGGTTAAACCATTGGTCAACTAAATCATGGTCTTCTTTACCTTCGTACCCTGCTTTAATAAGTCTGGTTATGAAATAATCATTCCAATCCAATTCAAAACTGCCACGGTCTAAATTATCATAATCAACATCCAGCGTAAGAATTCCAACCCAGGGTTCATTTAACTTTGTTGCGGCATCTTTTTCTTTTGCTAATGCTGAAAGGTGCTCCAGTTGTCGTTGTAACTTTTTCTTTTTCTTTTTCTTATCTTTCATAAAATATTCCTTTTACATAGTATAACAGGTGTGATTCTGTTTGTCAATCATTTTGATTAGTTATAACACCTTTTAAAACTAAAAATAAATATGCTGTTGGGGTGAGTCTCCTAATTTGAATTTCAAGAAATTGCGGACCTTGACGCACCGCCGTACCTTTATAATACCAAGTTAAAGGCCATATTCTGTCATTGCTCTCGTCACATACTGTTCCAAATAATGTGAAACTTTCCTTCCAAGTGGCTTGTTTGTAAAAATCCTTGTCGTCTTCGGTCATTTTGTTTTCAAGTTTTCAATCATTGCATTTGGAAACGAAGCATAATAACATTGATTCCATATTCCGGACTTTCCAACTAACACATAGGTTAGGTGTTTTTTCGCAACAACAGAAAAAGGCCATAACCAGCGCCCAGTTATGCTACAATGTCTTGGCAGTAGGCCTAATTTGGTTTTGGTCCATAATATTTCAGATGGGTCTTCAAGTAATTTTACAGCGGGATCCTTTTTATAATAATCTATCATATGTTGCCTTTTAACTTCAGAAATGTGTACGCGGGTTGTGAAACCCATCTTTTTTCTATAACAGGCGTGCCTGGTCCAGTCCAAATAGCCTTACCAACCCATACCTTAGTAAACGGCCATAATTGTTTGCTTGTTTCACTACATTTACGAAAACCTAAATGCCATATAAGTTTCCACTCTGCTCGCCTCCAGAATGAAACTCTACGTTTGTCAACTTTAAACTGAACACCTTGGCCTCTTTCCATAACCATTATATGTTGCCTTTTAGTTTCTCGAATATTATATATTCTTCACTGTACCATCTAATAGAATGCCCAAGTGCAAGATATTTATGGGTTTCTGTTCGCCGCCACGCTTTTGTGAATGGTCTAATCCATTGTTCGGTACTCTCACATCGTCTTGGTAAAATGCTTATACGGTGATCCCAGTGTACCACCCATCGAGTATCAATATAGGGACTTCTTGGAACATCCATTAGAGTCTCTCTATTTTTGTAAGCACTTCATAAAATTCTGTGAACTCATATACAATGCCGTGTATTGTGTATTTCCAGTTTGACATTTCCGAAAAGCCATTGACCTCTTGACATTCACAAGACCAATCACTGTGTCCCATTTGTTCTTTTAATGCCCATAACTCAGTTGTACTCATATTAGAATCAATGCTGTTTAAATCAGCGGGCCACGCCATGGTATATCATGTTCCCCATTCATTTTTCCATAAATCAACCTGTAATCTCGGGCTGTATCTATAACCATTCTTCATTGCCAAAGCCGCAACTTGTGGAGCATTTAGATTATATGATTCCGATGTTCCGCCAACCGGCATCAAATATACTTCACCTTCCCAACCTGCTTTCTTATATTCGTATACAAAGGTATGGCAGTCATCAACGTCCCGTGCTTTAGCAACTACAAATTTCAAGTACACTCTTCCAAAAGCACTATACGAGTTAACTACGTCAGGTTTTAATGCGTCGACTGGACCTTCACCACTGCCACGTAATTTTGGACTAACACTAAATGTAATATCCAAACGCTTACCACTAATATGATTTAACATTAAGTAATCATAGAATTCATCTGTAATAGCTTGAGTGCCGTTTGTTTCAAACGTAATGTGTCTATAACCTTCCTCGGCAAGTTTATCTAATAACGCAGGATATGAACGTTGCCATCCAAGTAAAGGTTCACCACCTGTGATAACAATGTGTGATGCTTTTAACCCGTTTGGTTCACCTTTTGGCTCATGTTCAATGCGAGACACTTCAACAGCATGAACAATTTCGTCAATGCCCATCATAGGGCTGAGGTCTTTGAATTTAGAATGCCAGCTTGCATAGGAATCACAACCAGTTTTCGCAAGTGGCAAAGTGTTGTAAGTCCATTCAGGATGATCCTTACGTTGTTTAGCTATGTTATTAGCTTCTTGTGACACTAATAGATTATCAGGACCTACCGTTTCCATTCCAAATCCACTACACGTAAAGTTACATCCGAATGTCCGTATAAAAACACTCGGAACACCCACATATAACCCTTCGCCTTGTAGTGAATGGAAAATTTCTGCTATTTTAATTTTCTTAGTCATTATGGCTTAGCCTTCCACCAATCTTCTATTGGGAAAACTACCCACAAATCATCTTCTTCTTTATTGATCTCGGTGCCTACATAGTCAACATGTTTCCATTTACTTGCTTCGTTATTAACCAATACAGCAACACGAACATTATTACCCAGTATGTCGTTCCAAGCATCATCATCTGGCAAGCATCCACTTACCCAATCATTTTGTATCCACGCTAATGTGTCACCACTATCATTAATGTCATCAATAACAAGAATATTTTTACGCTTTTCTTTTGAAGAGGCGTCATCAATATTTTTACGATATTGTGTGTCCACATAACCAAACGCATCTTCGGCCATCCAACAATTACTTGTTGGCTCTGATTTACTATCACGCAAACTTACGTCCAATGAATGCATTGGGACATTGATAAAGTGACTAAGTAAAGTAGCAGGCAATAATCCTCCTCTACCAATTCCTACAATATAGTCTGGTTGCCAATCGCTAAGTAGAATTTCTCTACCAATAGCACTAACCAACCCTTCTACATCTTCATAATTCAAATACATCTTATTGTTATCTATTTTCATTTTTATTCCTTATTAGAATTTATAATTCACGTTGAAGCCTAACTGATAATCACCAGTAGCATCTACAGCACTGTTTAATGACGCAGTCAGTGGCTGACCGTTAACATTAAACTCTTGATTATAATTAGCACCAATGAAGCCTATTGCGTCACTTTTTATATTACTATTAACACTATTATAACGCATAATGCCATTATTGTCAACTGATTCTGGTATATTTAAATTTAATTCACCTTTAATAATTGTTGGTTTTATCCCAGCATATACATTAGTGTGTTCAGTTTCTATACCAGCCACCGCATACGCAGAATATATTGGATCTATATCATCAACAATACCAGGATCAAGATCGGATACTGTCACCATTGTGCCTAATTGAACATACATATTTTCAAAGGAGTGAACGATACTTGCGTCCAGTGTTTGAGCTCTGCCTGTATCACCCCACGCCCCTGACAATTCAATCCAGGGATTATCTGTTGTTGTGCTGTATGTTACATTCATTTTCGTGCTATCTGTAAAATTATACGTATACCCAAGTGCCACATCTGATGTTATTTCATTAACTGCTAAGTTGAAGTTGCCAACTGTTTGAGAATTCGTGCTAACAAATTTACTTCCCCAGGGTTGCCCTGAATTATGCTTTATCATATTCAATGATGTTGACAAATTCTTTTTATTTACCTGAACTGATATATCAACAAGATAATTACGGGCCAATGAATCAACTGCTACTATTGAACTGAGTGTTTGCATAGCTTGATTATCTAAAGCAACTCCGCTAAGTGTGCCACCACCAAACTGCATTTGTGCGCCAGTTCTACCTGTTAAACTAATGCCTAAATTGCCTATTGGCATTGTTGCTTTATTTAAGTCCAGTAACCCTTGCCCATGTGTTGTTGTTTTATAATTAGGCAAATTTTTATCTGCGGTTCGTAATAACACTTGAGCAATACTTGAGCCTTTCATAAACGGCCACATTTGATGAATAATGGCTACTGCGCCTGCTACTGCTGGCTGAGCTTGACTGGTGCCGGACATAGACTGTTCATCAGTATCATTATCTTTGCCCGCACCGTTAACTGCCATACCAGGTGCTAAAATATAAAAATCACTTGTTCTGAACGTATCATTACATTGTGTGGTATAATCTTTACACACATGCCCGGCCTTAGCCCCTTCTACTACGTTGGATTGATGATTCCAATTACCAACTACAATCATTCTACCATCAAGTATCAATGCGCCTGTTTCATCTTGAGCTGTCGCAAACACTGCTGGATTTTGAACATACGGCAGATTGGTATTACCTGCAGACACTGTTAGAACCATTTCTGCAGGTAACGCATTACCCCATACTTTGGGATCAGCCATATTATAATAATTATTACCACCATAATGTTCATGATTATTGGTATAAATTCCAGAACCTTTATTTGTAATACTATTTTTATATGCCGTACTATATGTTGTATTTGCACTTAAACCAGCAACAACAATATCTGGTTTATCTTTAGCCCAATTCAAGGCATCAATTGTATAAGAATATCCAAATCCATTATCTGTTACTTTAGCAATAGCAAGATCCGCATCATACGCGATACCGTGCGAACCTTGTCCATTTTTAGCACCGGCGGCTACACTGGCCACATTTGTTCCGTGTCCATGTGTATCTGCCATACCGTTTTCGTATCCTGGATGCCATTGATATTTAATTTTATTAGCAAAATCAACATGGGTTTCATTAATACCAGTGTCCATAATCATAATTGTTGAACCTTTACCAGTCCATCCTCTTGCATAAGCATATTGAGCATTGACTAATAATACAGAATTGTTATCAGCTTCATCTACCTCGTAATAAGTTGGATTATGACTTGGAACATTTGTTGGTGACCCTAAGTATGGGTTGTTATTGTAATATGCTTGAGCATTATACGTATCTGGATCATAATCTAATACTATGTCATTATCTACAATTACTGTACCGCCATCTGGAACGTCAGGTGTTTCTGGTGGAGTTACTGTTTGGCCAGCAATATTTCGTCTGACTGATGTGGAGGTTGTATCATAACTATCAATAATAACATCTACCACATCGGTTGTTACTACGTCACTTCCATCACTATAATTTTGGGTAGTAATAGTGGTAGTGGTTTCTGTTACAGTTGTGGTTGTTGTCCATGTATCATAATATATTTCCCAGGAGGTTACTACGGTATTGCCGTCAGCGTCAGTGGTTGTAACGGTATCTGTATTCATAATAGTAGTTAATTGAGGCTCATCAACTACAGTTGATTGAACTGTGTTAGTTGTAACATCTGTATTAACTAAAGTTACTGTATATGGAATTAATGTTGTGCTTGCTACTGCTCGTCTAACAGAAATGCTTTCTGTGTTATACTGTTCTATTAAATTATCAACTGAATTACTTGTTACGTTTGTGGTACCATTGCTATAATATAGCGTAGTGGTAGTAATTGTTGTTTCCATTACCTTTGTTGTAACAGTGCTTGTATCTGTATACACATCGTATACTGTTGTAATAGTATCATTATTGGCATTGGTTGTTATCACCGTATCTTGTGTTGATTGTGTTGTTATTACTGGATTACCTACTATTGATTGAGTAGATTTTGAAGTAGCAATAACGGTATCAACTAAAGTCACGGGTGCTGGTGGTGGCGCAACGACAACGGGTGCTGGTGGTGGTGTAACTGCTACTGGTGCTGGTGGTGGTGTAACTGCTACTGGTGCTGGTGGTGTAACTGCTACTGGTGCTGGTGGTGTAACTGCTACTGGTGCTGGTGGTGTAACTGCTACTGGTGCTGGTGGTGTAA
>Ga0164315_10004070_pt1 | contig 11345 bp, 7 predicted proteins | sample GuaBasSedimGuay6_FD_113737 | JGI IMG/M metagenome (GOLD analysis project Ga0164315, IMG submission 113737) | Subseafloor sediment microbial communities from Guaymas Basin, Gulf of California, Mexico - Guay6, Core 4569-2, 0-3 cm | ecosystem: Environmental > Aquatic > Marine > Hydrothermal vents >...
ACCCAGCTGGGAACAGGGTCACTGTCGTAGAATTTCGGGTCCAGATTTTCAAGCCCTTTGGGCTTGTAAGGGTGCAACATTCCTTCGGATTTGAATAGTAATAACGACGATCCGGACATCCCCCAAGCAAGATCGGCTTGCGGGTTGTTCTTCTCCGCCAGCAGCTTAGCGGTCATAATCCCGGTTGAATCTCGAACCCATTTAATATTGATATCCGGATGATCCTCGTTAAAGTTGGCTGCATACTTTGGGAGATCCTCTGCCTCAACCGCTGTATAGACGATTAGATCTACTGCAAGCGCTGTGTTCCCAATAGCGATCATGGATACCGCAACGACACATGCTCCTATTACAAACTTCTTCAACATCGTATGTATCATGGTGTTTCTCCTCCTAAAAATAGATTTGTTGGGTTACAGTGTGCAACCATTTGGCCCACGGCCAATGGTTGAGATTCCTTTGCCTCCGAAACTTATACCTTTTCTTAATGAGATCTATTTATAGTTAAATCTTTTCGTAAAAGCAATCAGTTTGTGAGGTTGATTTATTTTTTTAAAAAACAATCAACGTCGAACGACCAGGTAGCCATGGGGTTATTATATTTATGACAACTCCTTTGAAAGCACGTAGGCCAGGGGCAGCGTGGTAAGGGCGGTGATTCCGATAACGACAACCGTTAACGCTACCCCCACGGCATCACTGAGCAAACCGAAAACCGGGGGAGCCAAGGCAGCCCCGATGATGATAGCCGTGTAAAACAAACCAAAAACACGCGGTGCATGGGTCTGTGAAATAAAATCGGCCACTGTCCCGTATAGAACGGATGAGGTCCCGTTCAGCGCGATGCCGAGCACCGGCAAGAAGAAAAACATACCGGACAATGTTGAATCATACAGGTATATGATGCCCAATCCCGTAATAGCTTCGGTAATAGTTATAGAAGGGATAATACCGATCTTTTCAGCCATGATTCCGCAGATGAATTTTCCCAAAGCCCCGCCAATAAAAAGCAAAGACAGCGCCAGGCCGGTAGATTCCATCTGCATGCCCTTGCCGATGAGCAGGAATGGCAGGAAGGTAATCAGCGCAGAACGCACGGCTGTATCGATAAAACCGATTGCTGATAGTGTGAGAAAAGCCTTTTTGTTTTCGATGCCCCACCCGCTGAATTTCCCATGCACCTTGCTGGTCTGAATATCCATGCCTCCGGAATGATTCCTGCGTAAAAGCAGGTAGAGACCCCCTACCAGAAAGAGGCCAAAGATACCGTACCCAAAACAGAGAGTCCGCCAGCCGGTAACGGACAAAACAACTGTGGCGACAACCGGGAAAAGGAATTTGCCCATGTCGCCGGTAAAATTGTAAGTCCCAAGGGCAATGCGACGATTACCGGAAGTATATGCCTTGGAAATCATGGATGAGGCAAGGGGGTGCTGCACCCCGCCCCCCAGCCCGCCGATGACAAGAAGAACACACAGGACGTAGATGTTGCCGGTGAAAGCGATGACCATGAAGCTCAGGGTCGTAACAACGGTTCCGATCGTTAACAGCCTGCGCTCTCCGTAGCGTTCCCCCAGAAAGCCCGCAGGTATCTGGAACAATGCCGTAGCGCCTTCAAAACAGGCCATAAGCAGGCCGACCTGGGTCAGGGAGAGCTGGAAGGCAATTTTCCAGAATGGGAGTAGAACGGCCAGCCCGTCTGCAATGCTGTCGTGGAAAAGGTGGAAAAGGCACCCGCTGACGAGGATCTTTCTGTTACGAGTATTTTGGGTTGCCATGGGACCTGCCTGATAACGAATGAACATCGAACATCGAACGTCCAACATCGAATGTTGAATTTGGTATATGAAGGAGCAATCAAGAGTTGTTTTGACGAATGCTATAACACAACGCTAGTTTTCACACCAGATAATTTAAAGTGGAATATTCGGGTATAGGTGGACACACCCGAATGTTTCCCGTAGTGAGGTTGCTGCATCCGCAAGGCGTCAGGCCATGAAGCCCTAGTAAATCTACTGCGAATGGTCTGCAACACAGCGGATGCAGCAACCTCGCTACGGGAAAAGGTTTAGCCGCCGATATCCGACATGTTATCGTAAATCCGAAAGGGGCTGCCCGGTGCAGAATGGTGGGATTCGTGTTTATGCTGGACCGCACGAAGGAACACGTTTTTCAAGTCGTCGTCACTGCAACCGCTCCTCAAAGGGCCCCTGATATCCAGCTGTTTATCTGAAAGCAGGCAGGGACGAAGTTGTCCATTGGCAGTCAAACGTAACCGGTTACACGTATGGCAAAAATGATGGCTCATGGCTTGAATAAACCCGATCTCACCCCTGGCACCCTTGATTCGATAACGCTGTGCCGGGCCATCCATCCGTTTTCTCGTAACCGGGACCAAGTCACCTAAGACGCTGAGAATCACCCGGATATCATCCGCCAGAATATAATCGCTGCTCTTCATTTGAGCATTTCCGATGGGCATGTATTCTATAAAGCGGATGTGAAATGGATATGTCAAGGAAAGCCTGGCTAAATCGACAAATTCATCGTCATTGTACCCTTTCAGGGCAACGACATTCAACTTGATGGGATTAAACCCGAGTGCATAGGCTTTTTCGATACCTGCCCAGACCTGGTCAAAAAGATCATATCCCGTGATATGTTTAAATTTTTCGCGATTCAAGGTGTCCAGGCTGATATTGATCCGTTTGATGCCGGCGGCCTCTATTTTTTCAATATTCTCAAGAAGCATCACCCCATTGGTGGTGAGAGAAATGTCAGACAACCCGTCTATAGTGACCAGTTCCTTTATAAATTCGTAAACACCTTGCCGCATGAGCGGTTCACCACCGGTGAGCCGGACCTTTGAAATACCCAGGCGGACACCGAGCCGGATGATCCGCAGGATTTCTTCGTAACGCAGGATTTTATCGTGGGCCAGCTTGGGCACCAGGCCCCCCGGTGCACAGTACAAACAACGCAGGTTACACCTGTCCGTAATGGAGATACGCAGGTAATTCAGATGGCGATTGTATTTGTCGACCAGTTCAGTCATACGGTGATCTTCTCCAATACAGCTGTCAATAGGGCCCAAGGGGTCAAGCGATAACCCTTTAGGTGTTTAGGCTGTAGACTATTAGCTGCCAACGGCCTAACAGTCTAACTGCCTACAGCCTAAACAACTGCAATTGCTTTATTCTGGATTTTGATTTCTGTCTTCTGATGTTTTCCATTCAAATAATTTATGATAACACGCCTAATAGTGGCAATCCAGAGCCGGGACTTCTGGGTTCGAATACCTACTTCGGACCATAATGACCTATTAAGGCATCCACCAGCCCGGGGATGGTGTAGGTGTCCGCAACCAGGTGAACATCGAATCCCAGTTCTCTGGCCGTGTCTGCCGTGATGGGTCCAATGCAGGCAACGGTCACTGGTGCCAAGAGTTGTTTAAAGGACGCTTCCGGTATGAGCTTCTTGAAATTTCTGGCCGTGGAGGAACTGGTAAAGGTAATACAGTCGATACGTTGCTCCGCCAAGCGGGACAGAAGCGTTGCCGTGTTGTCTTCAACAATCCGGGTAATATAGACCGGGATCTCATCCACCTCTGCTCCCATCCTGGACAACTCTTCCGGAAGGATGGGCCTGGCTTCCCTGGCGCGCGGGAGCAGAATTTTCTTTCCCGTGATCTCCTGGTGTTTAAACGCTTCCACCACCGACTCTGCACGGTAGGACTCCGGAAGAATATCGCAGGTGAGACCAAAATCCTTCAGTCGTTTTTCCGTTGCAGGTCCGATGCATGCAGTCCGGAGATGGTGAAGCGCGCGGGCGTCCTTCCCGAGCACATAAAGACGATTGAAAAAGAACCCCACCCCGTTCACACTCGTAAATACCAGCCAGTGGTAATCCGACAGACTTTGGATAGCCCGGTCCAGTAGCTCCCAGTCGTCCGGCGGGGCAATCTGGATGGTGGGACACTCCAGACAATCCGCTCCCGAAGCATTCAATAGATGCAACAGATCACTGGCCTGCTCCCTTGCACGGGTCACGACGATACGCTTTCCCATGAGAGGCTTTTTCTCAAACCATTGCATGGTTTCCCGCAGTTCCACAACATCACCAACCACAATAATGGCGGGTGCTTTGAGTCCGGCTGCTTCGACCTTTTGAACAATATTGCCGAGCGTACCGGTCACGGTTTCCTGCCGTGTGGTTGTGCCCCATCGAATGAGGGCAATCAAGGTCCCGGTTGACATGCCATGCCGGGTAAGCTGCTCGACGATACGGGGTAGGTTCTTGACACCCATAAAAAAGACAAGGGTGCCGATACCCGTGGCCAGTGCCTGCCAATCGATACGCGATGATTCTTTTTCCGGATCTTCATGCCCTGTAACAAAAGCCAGGGTAGAAGTGTATTTTCTATGGGTCAGCGGGATGCCGGCATAAGCCGGGGCAGCCACGGCCGAGGTCACACCCGGAACGATGTCATAGGGTATGCCGGCTTCTATCAGCGCTTCCACCTCTTCGCCACCTCGCCCGAAGATAAACGGGTCACCGCCTTTGAGCCGGGTCACAGCCATACCTTTCCCGGCCTTTTCCACAAGTAGGTGGTTGATTTCTTGCTGCTTCAGGGTGTGGTCACCCCCCTTTTTACCCACATAAATGCATTCGGCGCCCTCTTGGGCATAGGCCAGAAAAGACGATGCGGCCAGGTAATCGTAAACCAGGACATCGGCTTTTTCGATACAGGCTTTTCCTTTGAGGGTAATCAGTCCGGGGTCCCCCGGGCCTGCGCCCACCAGATAGACATGACCGGTTGTTTTTTTCATTGGCTTTCGCGTTGTAGTTTTTCTATGATGGCCATCGCACCCTGACCTATCAGTTTCTCTGCAAGTTCAGCCCCTATGGTCCCCGATGACGCTGCAGGACCCGCCAGATCTGCCCTGAAGACCCGGGAACCATCCGATTCTGCAATTAACCCACTCAGTTCATAGCGCCCGCCTTCAATCCTGCCGTATGCGGCAATAGGAACCTGGCAACTGCCTCCGAGCCGATGCAGAAAAGTCCGTTCCCCCAGTACCACGGTTCGGGTCTCTGCATGATCCAGTTCCCCGACCAGAGTGCCTGTATCTTCGTCCCCTGTCCTTACCTCGACACACAGCGCGCCCTGTCCGGCAGCCGGCAACATGATACTGCTGTCCAGGTATTCCGTAATCCTGTGTTTCAAACCCAGTCGTAGGATGCCCGCGGCTGCAAGCACGATGGCATCCATGTCACCCGCGTCCAGTTTCTTCAGTCGGGTATCCAGGTTGCCCCTCAGGGGGTGAATATAAATATCAGGTCTGGTAAATAATATCTGCGATGCGCGACGAAGGCTGCTGGTGCCAATCCGGGCGCCTTCCGGGAGATCCGCCAGGCACCCTCTTTTTGATACCAGGACATCTTGAGGGTTTTCTCTTTGGGGGATTGCACCGATGGTTAAGCCCTTGGGCAATTCTGCCGGCATGTCCTTCATGCTGTGAACCGCCAGATCGATCTTTCCCTCGAGCAGTGCGTCCTCGATCTCTTTCACAAAAAGACCCTTGCCCCCCACTTTTGCCAGGGGGACATCCAGTATCTTGTCTCCCTTTGTTTTGATGATGATGATTTGAACAGATAGGTTAGGATGGGTTTTCAGCAATTCTGATTGGACCCAGTTGGCCTGCCAAAGCGCCAGCTTGCTTCCCCGTGTTCCGATATGGATGTTCCTGTCCATCAATGACCACAAGTTGAGCAACTTGATGCCGCACACCCGCTGCAGGAAGATGCTGACGCAGAGGCACGGGTTGTTTCTCCGCCGCCTCCCTTGCTGACAAAACCGCAGGAAGACATGAGACGGGTCACTTTTTTGCTGCTGCAGGAAGGACAATCCGGTGTCTCGACTCCGAAAACCAGCTTTTCAAAGCTTTCTTTACAGTCCTCGCAACAGTATTCATATATCGGCATGGGCGTTACTCCAAAATGATACAAGGTGTTTGGTGTTTGGTGTTTGGTGTTTTGTGTTTTGTGTTTGGTGTTTTGTGTTTGGTGTTTGGTGTTTTGTGTTTTGTGTTTGGTATTTGGTATTCTGTCTTCTGTCTTGGTTGATTCGGTTCACCGAAATTTTAAAATAATCACCGGGTCATCAAAGTCAACTGCCGGCTCCATTCTCCAGCAAGTGCTCACGCACTGTGGCCAGCTCCGATTCTGCAGGATAGCCCAGGTCCATGGCTTTGTTAAACGCTGAAAGCGCTTTTTCGGACTGGTCCTGACCAAAGTAGACCTTTCCCAGACGGAATTGAAATAAACCGTTCTCGGGAGAAATCTCAACGGCTTTCTCACAAAACAGGGTCGAGATCTCGGGGTTTTCCGCTTTTTCGTTATACAGAACACCCAGCGCTGACATGGCGCACGCATCTGTGGGATTCTTTTTTATCGTTGTTTCGTAATGCGTGACAGCTTCGTCGGTCATGTGCAACGCCTCACAGCACTCACCCAGGTGCAGGTAGGGGATCCAGGAATCCGGCTGCAGGCAGACCGCCTTTTCCAGATAGGTTTTTGCCGCATCCAGATCACCTATATCCAGATACAGCTTCCCGAGCTGAAAAATTACTTCAAAAACATCTTCCCCTGTGGCCTCTGCCTTTTGATAATATTTCAACGCATCTTCTGTCTGGTTCAGCATGCTGTGCACATATCCGGCATTATAAAGGGACATGACCTCTTGCGAATCGAATCTGGTGGCATCCCTAAAAGCCTCGAGGGCCTCTTCCAGTGCGCCCTTCACACCATAACAAACACCCAGACTATTGAGGACATTGACATTTCCCGGATCCAGTTTTAGTGCTGTTTTCAGTTCTTCGATGGCGCCCGACACATCCCCCTTCTGATACAGTTCGTCCCCGCTGATATTCAGACTGACGGCATCGAAAAGAACGGCGCTGTTGGCGCCAAAAAAGAAGGCATGGGTCAACGCCTTTCCGGCATTGCCAAAGATCTCTTCTTTTTTATAATTACCCGTTGGATGGGAAGCCACGCCGATGGACACCGAACCATTGGCAAGCCCATCGACTCTGCCCTGAATATCTTCCGCCAGTTGTAAGGTGTCGGCATCGTTCTTGCCGGGGAAAAAGCATCCCAGAGAATCTGCTTCGACCGGCCCCCAGGTACCGTTTTCCATCCTGCACAATTCGTCCACCACCCGGCTGACACCCAGGATGCAGAGCGTATTGTCGTGGTCGCCTGAATTCCCGGTGTTCACAACACCATCCGTCCGGATAATCATGCTGCCAAAGCATGAGACGTTCTGCATCTGTTCCACGGCGTACCGCAGGAACTCGTCGCCACAATAAATTTCCGGGAAAGCCTGTTGCATGGCTTCGATTGACCCATTTTCTGCAAAAGGAGAATCCCCATTGTCTGGTGCTATTGCAGGGGGATTGAAAAGGAAGTGGCGGGTTGTTCCGCGTTCGGAAAAGATAATCGGTTTTGGCTTGTTTGCGCTTGGTGTCATTGGCGTTACACTTCTCCCAGTAGTTGCCGAAAAGCTGCTGTTATGGCATCCGGTTCACTCTCCTGGATGGTCCGAACATCCATCATGAAAAAATCGTCTTCAATTCTGCCGATGACTGCCGGCGTATATTCCCGCATCCATCTATCGATGCGGTTCGCTGATATGTTCTGAATCTTGACACCCACACATCTGCTGGGCAGCTTCAGCAGCGGCAGAGAACCACCCCCGGCGCGGGAGGTGGCATCGAAAGATTGCACTTCGAGCCTCTCATTCTTTATATCTTTCAACAACACCATAAATCTTTCGGCTTTCTCTTGAATGATCTGTTCCGGCATGGTGAGCATTCTCAGTGTCGGAATCCTGTTCAATGCAGCTGCTTCATCACGGTAGAGACGCAGGGTGCTTTCAAGAGCGGCCAGGGTCAGTTTGTCGATCCGGAGGGCCCGGGTAATGGGATTCTGTTTGATCTTGCGGAGCATCTCACCGGCACCGGCAATCACACCCGCCTGGGGCCCGCCAAGAAGTTTGTCGCCGCTGAAGGTTACCACATCCACGCCGGTGGATACCGACTCTTGAACCGTCGGCTCTTTCAGGAGTCCATAATTGGATAGATCGATGAATGTCCCACTGCCGAGATCTTCCATAACCGGCACATGATGCTTTTCTCCAAGTACGACGAGTTCCTTTAAAGATACGCCGGCGGTGAAGCCCACCACGCTGTAGTTGCTGGTATGGACCTTCAACAGGAGCCCGGTGCTATCGTCGATGGCGTTCTCATAATCCTGCAGATGGGTTCGATTCGTGGTTCCGACTTCTTTTAAAACGGCCCCGCTTTTTGTCATGACATCCGGAATTCTGAAGGATCCGCCGATCTCCACCAGTTCCCCCCGTGAAACGATGACATTTTTACCCTTTGCAATCGTTTCCAGGCACAAGAGAACAGCCCCGGCATTGTTGTTGACCACCATGGCGGCTTGGGCCCGGCTTATCTCACAGATAAGGTCCTCGACACTGCTATAGCGGGAGCCTCGCTGTCCGGATATCAGGTCAAATTCCAGGTTTGAATATCCGCCGGCGATTTTCTGCAAGTTCTCAAGGGCCTCATCTGCCAGCAATGATCGACCAAGGTTAGTGTGAATGACAACGCCGGTGGCATTGATCACCTGTTTCAGATTCGGCATCATGGCCGATGTGACCTGCTCCTTGATCCGTAGCATGATTGATGATTCGGAAAATATTTCCGCAGGCAGTTCTGTGTGCGGGTCAAGAATCTTGGCCCTGAGCACTTCGATGGCAGATCGGGCTGCATCAACCTGTGTGGACCTGGGAACGTCTGCAAAAAATGGATCAGCCTTGAACCATTCAAGAATGCGGTCAACACCGGGAAGAGATCGCAACAGGGTCTGGTTGTCAGTTGTCTCTTTCATGGGGTTCTCTTTTCAACTCCGAATAAAATCGTAGGAACGATTTTATAAAACGCGACCTTGTCGCTATCTGATATGATTTTGGCCCGCACTGGAACCAGTGCGGGCCAAAATCATATTGTGGATATCATTATCGTATTTCATCATAAAATTCAAGGCTTCTAAATTGAGCGATTATATAGGGTGCCGTAGTTACAAGGAAGATCCATCAGAAGAGGGCAGGTTTCGTATGACAGGTCGGGAAGAATGTGGTATTGAAACAGTAAGCAGTAAGCAGTAAGCGATAAGCATTTAGCTCGTGACAACTGCCTAAAACTTAAAACCTAATACTTAACACCGCAATGACAAAGGCTGAAATTCCATGAACAATATCCTCGTCACCGGCGGAAGTGGCTTTATCGGCGCCAACTTCATCCGCTATCTGCTGTCTGACACCGACTACAGCGGTCGTATCGTCAACATGGATCTGTTAACCTATGCCGGAAACCCTGAAAACCTATCGGGATTGGACGAATTAACAGACGATCGCTATGCTTTTGTACATGCCGACATCTGTGATACCAAGGCCGTAAAAAACGTTTTCGAGACCTATGAAATCGATACGATCTGCCATTTTGCAGCAGAATCCCACGTGGATCGATCCATCGTAGCGCCGGATGCCTTTGTTAACACCAACATCCTGGGGACATTCACACTTCTCGAAGAAGCGCGACGCCATCTAAACCGCCTCAAACGGTTCCACCACGTCAGCACAGACGAGGTTTACGGATCTCTGGGGAAAGACGGGTTCTTTTCGGAAACAACCCCCTACGATCCCAGCAGCCCCTACTCCGCATCCAAGGCTGCTTCGGATCACCTGGTGCGTGCCTATCATCGAACGTACAATATCCCCGTCACCATTTCAAACTGCTCCAATAATTACGGCCCTTATCAATTCCCGGAAAAATTGATTCCCCTCATGATTCTGAATGCCCTGGCCGGCAAACCGCTGCCTGTTTACGGTAAGGGGATCAACGTTCGGGACTGGCTCTTTGTGCAGGACCACTGCAGGGCTGTCTGGACGATCATACAGAATGGCCGGCCCGGGGAAACCTACAATATCGGCGGGGAGTGTGAGATACCAAACATCGAGCTCGTTCAAACCCTGTGCGATATTCTGGATGAGATGGTCCCCTCCAGCCATAACCGGCCACGATCAGATCTGATCACCTTCGTGAATGATCGGCCCGGGCATGATTTTCGCTATGCCATCGATTGTACCAAATTGAAAACCGAGCTCCTTTGGCAGCCAATGGCGTCCTTCGATGCAGGCATCCGAAAAACCGTTCAATGGTATCTCGACAACCCTGCCTGGGTCCAGCATGTACAGAGCGGGGAATACAGGGAGTGGATAACGGATAATTATGATCGGAGAGGGTAATGGAAGGGTTGAAGGGTTGGAGGGTATAAGAGCAGGGTCCGATGGCCCGAGGATTCGAGGGAAAGCCCTAAGCTTTAAGCATCAAGACTGTAGGCTGTTAGGCTGTTAGCAGTCTACAGTCTAACAGTCTAACTAGCCTTATACCCTCCTGGCTTCCCAGCATCCTATCCTTTGAAAAGATTGAACAATAAATATCGAACAAGGAACCGATGAATGATGAAGGGCTTACTTCGACATTCGATATTTCTTGTTCTACATTCTGCGGTTTAAAACTAGCATTTTGTACGAGTTTAATGGTTTAATGGCTGGAGCGATGTTTGGAAGTTCGCTGAAAGCGACGAGCGATAGGCACCTATCAGCCTACAGCCTGAGCCCCTAAAAGCCTAAAAGGGATCTGTTAAAATGAAACACCCCAAAGACTATCTCATTTTTCCACTGGATGTTCCTACCATCGATGAGGCCGGACGCTATGTCTCATTACTCCAGGATAGTGTGGGTATATTCAAGGTCGGTCTGGAACTCTTTATCAAGGCCGGGCCCGACATTGTGCATGAAATTCGAAAAATTTCAGCGAACGCCCGCATTTTTCTGGACATGAAACTTCACGATATTCCGGAGACCGTTTACCGGGCCATGCAGGGCATTGCCTCCCTGGGTATCACCTATGCCACGGTCCACTGTGGTGAATCGAAAAAGATGCTCGAAGCTGCCGTCAGGGGCGCTGACGGCAAGGTTCATCTCCTCGGTGTTACCGTATTGACGAGTGTCGCAAAAGAGGACATCCGGTCGGCAGGCTATGATGAATCCTTCGCGGATGATATCAGCCGCCTGGTGCTCAAAAAGGCAGACATGGCAAGAAATGCCGGGTTTGCGGGCGTGGTCTGCTCCGGTCATGAGGCCGGACAGATAAAAAAAGTGTGCGGCAAGTCATTTCTGGCGGTGACGCCGGGCATACGACCTGCGTGGGATA
>Ga0164315_10004071_pt1 | contig 11344 bp, 9 predicted proteins | sample GuaBasSedimGuay6_FD_113737 | JGI IMG/M metagenome (GOLD analysis project Ga0164315, IMG submission 113737) | Subseafloor sediment microbial communities from Guaymas Basin, Gulf of California, Mexico - Guay6, Core 4569-2, 0-3 cm | ecosystem: Environmental > Aquatic > Marine > Hydrothermal vents >...
AGGGATATTATTTATTACATCACTGATTGTTCTTGCAGGATATTTCTGTTCTACAAAATTTTATAACGTTGAATGCAGCAAATTAGTTTATTTCTGGTCATACTCTTCGAATATTTTTATACCGTTCTTCCCGGATTTTATTCCTCTTTTATCTTACTTTAATAATTATAAATATACCAAACGCCCAGGGAAAAAGCAAGAGTTTAAAAAATAGGGGTACATCCTATTTTTCTATTAATTTATTTAGCTCTCTTAAAAATAATCCATACCCCGATTACCATTAATAAAATTCCTACTAAAAGTCCAAAATTGATAAAAAATAAATTATTAATTAAAAGAAATAAAGAAATAGCCCCTAATATCCCTATAGGAATTAAAAGTCCCTTTTCTCTCTGCCCAAAAAGATAAAGCTGGAGCAAACCTATTGCAACACCCAAGGGGAATATAGGCCACAAATCTTCCATTAAGCGCCAACCATAGATGACATTAATTAAAAATAAGAGGCCGTAAGTAATGAGTATCCCTCCCGGAACCAAAAGACCTGCATCCTTTCTGTAAATAAAATAACTTAATTCAAAAACAATCCCGGGTATTAATAAAAACAAAGGCCACAAATTCTCCCAAATAATTTCTATTACCCCAAAGTTCGATAAAATTAATATCACTCCTATAAACAGGAGTAAAAAACCAAATATATAGTTATTTTTTTTCATCGACTTCCTCCTTCTTAAACAATATTTCTTTAACTATTTAAATATAATTATCTTTTTATTTATTTAAAGATGCTATTTATCTTCTGCAAGTCGATTTAATATCCATACCCTCACTTTTTTCTTGCCCCAGTTTAGGGCTCTTTGCTCATCTCCCAGGTTAAAACATACATCAATCCGGTTGCCCTTAATTGCGCTCCCGCAATCATTAGCTATACCGATTCCGTAACCTTCTACATAGAGCACATCTCCATAATGAAATGTCCCGTATTCCGGGTCAATAGCTATACTTTTATATCCGGCTTTATAATTAGTCGAAGTAAAACCATCGGCATAAGGCCAGCAAGACCTTTCATGGGGTGTATAAGCTGTTGCCACTACCGTAAATTCCGGATAGGATATATTTTTACCCTTTCCGGCTGATAAAGCTTCTTCTATTTCTTTGGCTTGTGCTTCTGCTTTTTCCCAATCTATTTTATTAAAACCATAGGGATCTGTTGTTTGGGGGGAACTATATTTTTCAGTAATGGTGAAGCCTGCAGCTTTCTCTTTGCTAGAAATCTGATACTGAGAGGTAAAACGTATAATATTTCCCTCTTTATCCTTGACTACGTAAAATTTACCATCTACTGAAAAATTACTTAGCCAGAAGAATATATTTAAGATCAATATAAAAATTATGGAAAGACTTACCTTCTTTTTTATAATTTTCTCCCTCAATAAAAATTTTATTTTTTCTATCTAAAAGTTAAACTTAATTTATAATTCTATAAATACTTCTAAAAATCCTCTTTTTTGCAGAAAAAAATAAAAAGCTCGCCTTGCTATTAGCAAAGCGAGCTTGTAAAGGAGGTATAATTATGAAAAAGATTGTTTTGTTGTTTGTTGCTTTAGTTTAGTACATCATCCAAACAATTATTAATTATACACTAAGTAAGTATACTCATTTTTTTTATAATGTCAAGCAAATTTTAAAAAAATTTTAAAATATTTTTTTTATTTTTTAAAATGCAAAAATTTATCATATATGGAGTAGATTATATCTAGATTAATAGGTAATTTTATCCTCAGGAAGATAAGGAGTTTTAATAAATATCAACTTTACCTCTTCCTGTGTATCATTTATAATATTGTGTTTTTCAAGTGGTTCCAATCGAAGGGCATCTCCTTCTTCTACTCTATATTCCACATCATTAACCAGCATTTTAGGGGAACCTTTTATAAAATAAAAAGTTTCCTCCACTTCTTGATGCCCATGAGCACCCGTAGTTTTACCTGGCTTTAAAAGAATTATCCCCCAATCGATACGAGGTCCTCTCATAATATATTTTACTCCCCAATCTCCTTCTCGATATTTACATTCATTCTCATTTATTCTTTCCATATATCCATCCCTCCCGCCAAAAAAGAACGGAGAACCGTCCCCTGTTCTTGTTCTAAAAACGTCTCCAAAAATCCTTTGCTTGCTCCTTTACTCTTCTTATAATTCTTTCGTAATCTAAACCGCTTATCTCCCGGTCTTCCATTAATATTTTACCGCCTACAATAGTAGTATCAACCATATCTCCGCTCATGCCGAATAAAATATGGAAATAAGCATTTTCACTAGTAATTGGAGTAGGCGGATAATAATTTACCACTATAACGTCAGCCGGCGCTCCGGTCTGAAGGACTCCCAAAGTTTCACCAAAAAACCTGGCAGCAATCTCACGGTTATTCTTAAAAACCATCTGAAAGACTTCTCCCCAACCAGCCTGAGGATTATGTGACTCGTGTTTTTGTAGGAGATTAGCCACTTTAATACTTTCAAACATATCGGTAGTATAGCCATCAGTCCCCAACCCTACCGTTACGCCTTTATCTATGGCAGCCTTAATTGGAGCAGCACCTACGGCATTGCCCATATTGGATTCGGGATTATGAATTAAATAGCTATCATTATTTTTTAAGATTTCTAATTCTTCTTCCTGAAGATGAACCCCGTGGATAGCTAAAGTACCGGGTCGCAAGATATGAAAACGATTTAAGCGTTCTGCTACTCCTTTATAACCCCGGGTTTTGCTTTCATAGAAATCAGCTATTCCTTCTGCGACATGGATATGAAAAGGCACTTCCAGCTCATCTGCCAGAGCAGCCGCTTCAGATAAGGTCTCATTACTCAAAGTAAAGGAAGCATGAAGTCCGATCATCCCTCTCAGGTAACCATTGCCTTCTTGTTGCGTCTTTTTTATAAATCTTTTGTTTTCCCTGATTCCATCTAAGGCTTTTTCGTGACCGTCCCGGTCGGAAATCTCGTAAGATAGATTAGCTCGAATACCAGTCTGGCGGACTGCTTCGGTAATTATATCTAAACTACCATCGATAAGATTGCTGCTGGCGTGGTGGTCAAAAATAGTGGTAGTTCCTTTTTTAACACAATCCAAGAGAGCATAAATTGCACTACAATATATATCTTCTTCGTTTAAAACTTTATCTAATCTCCACCATAATTTTTCCAAAATCTCCACAAAATTTTTAGGTGGCTGGTCAGTTTTAAGGTCCATACCCCGGGCAAAAGTGCTATAAAGATGCATATGGGTATTAATCATTCCCGGCATTATTATCTTACCCTGAACATTTTTATATTCTGCTTCAGGATATTTTGAAATTAATTTTTCGGTCTCTCCGATAGCAATAACATTCTCTTCCTCAATTACTACTCCACCGTTAGAGATAACCCGTGAATCTTTATCAAAAGTAAGAACTGTTCCGTTTCCGATTATCAACATTTTCTCCCCTCCTCTATCCTTCAATCATTTTTTGGGATATTTTATTGGCTTTTTTCGCCACTTTATCTTCATCGATATTAACTAATCTTCCATCGCGAACTACAATCTTGCCATTAACTATAGTAATATCCACAATCTGAGAATCACCGGAAGTTACCAGAGCAGAAACAGAATCGGACAAACCACCGGCAAGTCCTAATCTTTTTGTATTGATTAGAAACATATCTGCCGCTTTTCCTACTTCTATGCTTCCAATTTCTGGCTGATTAAGGACGTCCCGGCCGCCATTAGTAGCCATAGTCAGCACCTCTTCAGCAGACATACCGGAGATACCATAAATTAACCGATGCATTAAGAAAGCTGCTTTAAGTTCGGCAATCATATTAGAGGAATCATTACTGGCACTGCCATCAACCGCTAATCCCACTGCTACTTTCTTTTTTAACATATAAGGAATATTGGCTGCTCCGGAAGCCAGTTTCTGATTGGATACCGGACAATGTGCCACTCCCGTCCCTGTTTTAGCCAATAAATTTATTTCTTTTTCGTTTAGGTGGACACAATGAGCAAACCAGACATCATCTCCCAACCAGCCGACTCTTTCCATATATTCCAGGGGACGCGAACCAAAAGTTTCCTGACAAAATTCATCTTCATCTTTAGTTTCTGCCAGATGGGTGTGACTCCCTACTTTATAATTCCGAGCCAGTTTAATCGATTCTTTTAAAAGATTTTCAGTAACCGAAAATGGGGAACAGGGAGCTAAAACCACTCTTTGCATGGCAAAGGGCTTATAATCGTGAAATTTTTCGATAACCCGTTGAGAATCAGCTAGTATCTCTTCTTCTGTCTGCACTACCGAATCCGGAGGTAATCCCCCATCTTTTTCACTTAAAGACATGGAGCCTCTACTTCCGTGAAATCGGATGCCAATTTCCTGAGCTGCCCTGAATTCTCTATCTACAAGTTCTTTCGGTTGGCTCTTAGGGAACACATAGAACTGGTCCACTGCAGTGGTGCAGCCGGTCTTTAGAAGTTCCCCCATAGCTACCAGACTACTGTAATAAACCGCTTCGGGAGTTAAGCGAGACCATATAGGATAAAGATACTTTAACCAATTAAATAGCTCTACATTCTGTACTTGAGGAATATTTCTAGTTAAGGTTTGATAAAAATGGTGGTGGGTATTAATCAGGCCGGGATAAAGGAAATAATCAGAACCGTCAATTATCTCCTCAGTCGGGAATTTTATGTCACCGGCGATTTTACTAATTTTATTATCTTTAACCAAAAGACCATAACCTTTTAGTCTGGTTCTTTCACTGTCCATAGTTACAATCTCTTTTACATTCTTAATTAATATGGAAGACATTTCAAAAATCTCCTTCCTTTAAAGGTTCAGGTCTCAACATTTGACATAACTTGACCCTAAATAAGATAAACAGAATAGTTATGTCAAATGTTGAGACCCCCTATTCTTTATTTAGTTACACTTTCAATTGCCTCAATAATCTGTTCATAACCAGTACATCGGCAGAGATTGCCCTCTAAAGCTGTTTTAATCTCTTCCCGACTGGGATGAGGGTTGTGTATAAGCAAGGCTTTGGCAGACATCAGCATCCCTGGAGTGCAAAATCCGCACTGTACAGCTTGATAATCGATAAAGGCCTGCTGTAAGGGATCAAGCGTTCCATCTGTTTCCAGACCTTCAATCGTTAAAACTTCACTCCCTCCAATCTGCCCGGTAAGAATCAGGCAGGAAGAAACCGCTTTTCCGTCAAGGATAACCGTACAGGCTCCGCATTCACCAACACTGCATCCTTCTTTGGTCCCGGTTAGTTTTAATTGCTCTCTTAAAGTATCAAGTAAACGCTCTTTGGGACCCACCTGTAAGGTTACTTCTTTGCCGTTAACGATGAAAGTTACCGTAATCTTATTCATTGGTCTTTACCTCCTCAATAATTTTTTTCAGTGCTCTCCTAATCAGGACAGCGATAGTCGGTTTTTTGTAGGGAGTAGACCATCTTTCTCCGGTAATGGAGACCATTTCCTTGCTGGTTATTTTGCCAATCTCTTCTAAATCAATATTAAATACCGATTTACCCTTAATAGCTCTTTCGGTCTCCGGAAGGGATTGGGGATAAGGTGTAGCAGAACCGGGTGTAACTCTGGTATCATGAAAAACGCCTTCTTCGTCTATTTTAGTAACCAGAGCAAGGTTCAAACGAGCAATTGATAATGCTTTTCTCCGGCCAATTTTTTGAAAATCGGTATAATAATTATCACCAAGTAGAGGAATTTTTATTTTAGTTAACAATTCATTAGCTTGTATTTTAGTTTTATAAGGACCAGCTAAAAATTCTTCCAGGGACAATACTCTTTTGCCTTTCCCGGAAGTTAATTCCACTTCAGACCTTAAAGCGATTAGAGGGGGCAGAAGATCTGCTGCCGGTGAAGCATTCACAATATTACCTCCGATAGTACCCCGGTTCCGAATCTGGGTTGAACCGATAGAGCAAGCTGCTTTCGTTAATACCGGAAAATTATTTTTAATAAGCGGCTCGTTAATCAATCGGGAATGGGTCACCAACGGCCCTATTTCTATAAAGTTATCAACTAAAGTAAGAAATTTTAATTCTGAAATATTGCTTATATCCAAGAGGTAATCAAAGTCTGGTAAGCGAGGGCTCTCTTTGTAAAGGTTGACCAATAAATCTGTCCCTCCGGCCAATATATGAACTTTACCAAATTTATCTAAGTAATTCAGAGCCTTTTCTATTTTTTGAGTGGTTAAAAATTCGTAGGATATCATTTTTTTGTCCCCGCTTTACTTAAAGAATGTCCCAGTAAGACCCGTTCCAGATTAAGGGGTAAATGTCTGATTCTTTTTCCGGTTGCCTGTGCTACTGCGTTGGCGATGGCAGGTGCGCCCAGTTCTAAGGTTGGTTCACCGATAGATTTAGCTCCATAAGGGCCATGAGGGTCGGGATTTTCTACAATAACCGGACTAATTTCTGGCATATCTTTTACTGTAGGAATTAAATATTCATCAAAGTTAGTATTTTTAATGTAGCCATTCACGGTTTCTACTTCTTCCATGATACCATAACCCAATCCCATCATTACCCCACCGTAGATCTGCCCTTTAAGGCAGGCAGGATTAATGGCTCTACCCACATCATGGGCGGCAGTCATTTTTAACACCTCTATCTGCCCGGTAGCTATATCAACTTCCACTTCAGCTATCTGGCAGCCATAAACATAGGTAAAATATGGTCTGCCCTGACCAATTTCTTCGTCCCAGGATATATCGGGGGCTTTGTACCAACCGTAGGCAGATAAAAATATTCCCTCCTGATTAGCCAAATTTACAGCTTCATCAAAAGAAATAATCTTTTGTTCTTTATTTTTCTCATATATATTCTCGTTTTTAAAAACCAATTTACTTGCTTTAACTTTAAATTTATTTTCTATCATATCGGCAAGAGTTTCTTTTAATTGATGGGAAGCATTTTTTACTGCATTACCGCCCAATATAGTACTGCGAGAGGCTACTGTAGCCCCACTCTCGGGAGATACCGAAGTATCAACTTCCATATAGTTAATTCTTTTAATATCTACTCCCAATTCTTCAGCAGATATCTGGGTAAAAACAGTCTTTAATCCTTCACCATTTTCCGCTAATCCACAGGAGATTAAGATACTCCCGTCACGCTGAATGGCGACTATAGCCCCGGCGGCATCGGTTGCCTCAGCTCCCAGACTGCAGCCTCGAAAACTGACAGCCATACCAATTCCTCTTTTTTTATCTCCTGATTGGGATTTGCTGTATTCTCTGTATTTCTCTTTATAATTACTGGCTTCAACAGCCTTGTTAATTACCTCTTCCAGACTCACCTGGTGATTATCCAGTTTCTGTCCACTGGCAGTAATAGAATTATTGTGATATATATTTTTCAAACGCAATTCCATGGGGGTCATCTTTAGTTCTTCGGCCAATTCGTCCATTAATGATTCCTGGGCAAAGATAGTCTGTGGTGAACCATAACCTCTCATCGCCCCGGTATACACATTATTGGTGTAATATCCGTAAGTATCTGTCTTCACATTAGGCAATTCATAGGGACCGGTTGCCTGGACAACCGAACGCCAGGTGACAAAGGGAGTCTGGCAGGCATAAGCTCCGCTATCGGCTAAACACTTAATTTCCATTGATACCAGCTTACCTTCTTTGGTGGCACCTACCTTATATTTCATTTTATATGGATGGCGTTTATAACTTTCGAGAATCGACTCATCTCTGGTATTAACCATTTTAACCGGTCGGTCGGTCTTTAAAGCCAAAATTGCAGCCCGGGCAGCCATAGAAGACATAACTTCATCTTTACCTCCAAATGACCCACCCATATGATTCTGAATTATTCTCACTTTGTTCAAGGGTACCTTAAGCACACTTGCTACTGCATTCCGGCAGGAAAAAGGATTCTGAATCGAACCATAGATAGTTACTAAAGTATTATGTTCATGGGGCACCGCCACGAGTGACTCAGTTTCGATATAACCGTGTTCTACAAATTGAGTGGTATATTCTCTTTCCAGTATTACCTCTGCCTGAGCAAAACCCTTTTCTGTATCTCCTTTTCTTAGCCGATGATGAACCACCTGATTATTTTCTAACTCTGAATGGATTAAGGGAGCATCTTTTTCCCCGGCTTCTTCCGGGTCAAAAATACCCGGTAATTCTTTATATTCTACTTCGATCAATTCTACAGCTTCTGCAGCTGCTTCTTTAGTTTCGGCCGCAACTGCAGCAATACCGTCACCGATATAAAAAACCTGTTGTCGAGCTAAAACCTGTTGATTTTGAACAATTACTCCAAATTCATTATTAGGTATATCCGCCGCTGTTATAATCGCTTCAACACCCGGACAGGCCAGAGCTTTTTCAATATTTATCTTCACAATTCGGGCATGGGGATATTTACTTCGCAAAACTTTACCATAAAGCATATTGGGGAAGAAAAGGTCAGCAGCAAATTTAGCTTTGCCGGTAACCTTTTCGTAGGCATCAACTCGTTTTATCGATTTATTAACCTCGTTAAATTTCATTCTTTTCATCTCCCTAACTGTGTCAGGGGACGGTTCTCTGACACATAAAAGAGAGATAGTTGACCGGTAAATTGTGTCAGAGAACCGTCCCCTGACACAGTTTCTATTTTAGTAAACCGGTACTTTGGTTAAATTTTTCAATAAGCTCGTCTATTTTTCCTACTTGCCGGTGAATATTACCCCAATAATTCTCACTATCATACCATTGAGCATTCAGTTCTTCCATATCTTTCCCTTGTTGTTCTATCCAGGTAAAGTATTTGAGGTTATGGATTCTTTTCTTATCATAGTAGGTTAATTCTTGCATATAATCAGTAGTAAGTGCCTGCAGGTTACGATGAAAATCGATAGCTGCATCGGTTTCATCATAAGGACCAAATTCTTCTTTTAATTCTTTTAATCGAGAGCTATACATTTCCATTGAATCGGTAAAGACAGTTAAGACTATATCTTTTTCAGTAAGTTCATAATATTTGGCAAACTTAATAGCCATAATCATATTGGCTACACTGGAGATCCCCATTAAAGGTAATTTTTCAATTATTTCTGCAGGAACACCTTTTTTACTTAAATATTTCTGGCCAATAGGTTCATTAAATAGTCGGACTATCCCCATACTGTTGTTATCGTCTACGGCAATCACCATATCAGTGTTTTTTGCATTATGAATCCAGGGGACATGTTTATCTCCTATGCCTTCAATACGATGAGCACCAAAACCATTAGCTAGAAGTGTGGGGCATTGTAAGGCTTCACCGGCAGCTATCTTACTGGTAGGGAATTTTTCTTTCATATAATCTCCACAACCTAAAGTACCCGCAGAACCGGTAGTCAAAACTACTCCTGCATAATTATCTTTTGAACTCATAATCTGAGATAAGACCTCTTCCATGGCATGACCGGTAATATCATAATGCCACAGGTGGTTACCGAATTCATCAAACTGATTAAATACCACTACATTATCCCTGGTCTTCTTTAATTCCCAGGACTTATCGAAAATTTCCTTTACATTACTCTCAGTTCCCGGAGTAGCAATTACTTCTCCAGCTACTTTAGCTAACCAGTCAAAGCGTTCTCTACTCATCCCTTCCGGAAGGATGGCAATCGATTCACAGGAGAGAAGGTCGGCATCATAAGCGCCGCCTCGGCAGTAATTACCGGTAGAAGGCCAGACTGCTTTCTGAGAAGTGGGGTCAAACTGGCCGGTAATTAATCTGGGAACCAGACAGCCAAAAGTAGCTCCTACTTTATGGGCACCGGTGGGAAACCATTTACCCACTAAAGCAAATATTCTGGCTTTTACTCCGGTCAATTCGGAAGGTAATTCTACAAAATTCACTCCATCAAATTGACCGCCTTTTTTTACCGGTTCATTCTTCCAGGTAATCCGAAAAAGATTATAAGAATTAATGTCCCACAATCCTATATCCTTCAACTTATTTTTAATTTTTTCAGGAATAAGTTCTGGATTTCTCATTTGTTTAAAAGTGGGAATGATAATATTTTTTTTCTTAGCTCTTTCTATAGTTCTCTTAAGTTGTTCTTCATTGATGGTTAAATCGATCATTATTTTTTCTCCTTTATATTTACTCGTTAGTGAATAGTAATCGTATCGCGTATTGCGTTAAAGAAACTAGGATTCAGGTGTAGGGGCACAATGGATTGTGCCCTTCCTGTTTTATTGTCTTTTGTTTACTTTTGGGCACGATGCATCGTGCCCCTACAACACATTACTTATTTCGGTCAGACACAAGGTCTGACTCTACATTTCACACATTACTCATCACTGTATTTTTCTATACGCTGTGCGCTCCATACTAAAGCATCATATACTGTTTTCGATACTAAATATGATTGTTCTTGTCGTTATTTTAAAAACTCAACAAATGTATCAACTGCTCGATAAAGAGATTCCAATTCAATATATTCATCATTTTGATGGGCCTGGGCTATATCACCAGGACCAAAAATAATGAAAGGCATCTTCTTTTCCGGGATGATAGTTGCTCCATCTGTGCAGTATTTGGTAATTATCACTTCTCTTGCTCTGGCTGCCTGCAGAAACTTTTCCACATAATGATTATCCGGACTGGTAAAGATTGGGGGGTGATAGTTAAAAATCTCTTCCTCAAACCGCACCTTATACTTTTTTGCAATCTCCTCACCGGTCTTTTTGACCAATTCCACTGCTTTCTCTTTATCTTCTTCTGAAATTACCCTAAAATCCAACTGTATTTCCGAATAATTAGGGACAATATTTACCTGCACTCCGCCGTGAAACTGCCCAATATTCATTGAAGTTTTACCCCAAAAAGGGTCTACTGCGAATATTTGCTTATATCTTTCGGCCACTTTTACAACAAGCTCACTCCCCGGGATGATTGTATTTACTCCCACCTCAGGAGTTGAACCATGAGCAGACTTCCCGTAAAATTTAGCTTTTATCCACAATTCTCCCTTTTCCCCGGTAGAAACCTGAAGATTAGAGGGTTCAGTAATAATAAGAAAATCAGTCCGGTAAAAATAACCCCCGTCAACTAAATTTTTTGCTCCTCTGTATCCCCACTCTTCATCTGCGGTAAGAGCTAATTGAATAGTTTTTTTAGGAATAATTCCCTTTCTTTTTAAAAGTGCCGCTGCGTAAAGGATGGCAGCCACTCCACCCTTCATATCCGATGCCCCCCTGCCGTACATTTTTCCGTTTTCAATTAATCCTTGAAAGGCAGGTTTAGTCCAATCTTCTTCTTTTACCCT
>Ga0164315_10004072_pt1 | contig 11344 bp, 15 predicted proteins | sample GuaBasSedimGuay6_FD_113737 | JGI IMG/M metagenome (GOLD analysis project Ga0164315, IMG submission 113737) | Subseafloor sediment microbial communities from Guaymas Basin, Gulf of California, Mexico - Guay6, Core 4569-2, 0-3 cm | ecosystem: Environmental > Aquatic > Marine > Hydrothermal vents...
AAGGAGATTTTAATGGCAGTAACACACTCAGATTTTTTCAGAAAAAGAATTGTACATGAATTTAGAGCTGTAAACAGTTCTGTGCTACAACGTAGCATTTATAGGGAAAACTATTTAATACACCCTATTTATAAAGGCTCTCTAACTACAACTGAATTTGAACAGTTAAAGCTGTTTATAGTCAAAAAAATAATGGAACGATATCCAAATACATTTAAAGTAAATGTAAAAGAGAATGACTGTCTCTGTTTAAAGATTATGTTTTAATGACTCTTTATCAAGTAAAATCCACTGAGAGCTTTTATGTGGCAAATGATAAGTATATTTATTAGAAGCTCTTAAATGGACTCTCAGGGGCTAATTAGCTATATTATTTTTTAAAGGTATTTATTATGTATGAAGAAATAGATGAACAGTTTTATTGGGATGGTGATTATAATGGAGTATGATCTATCTACTCATTTTATTAGCTATAATATCTTGTAAAGCCCCTAACCTAGGGCACAGAACTGGTGAATCTAAATATTTTCCAGAAAATTCATTAGAACAGCTAAATAATTCTTTACTTTATTTGGAACACCTGCCACACTTTAGATATTGGGAATTCGATGTACGTGAAACTATCGACTCGGTTCTTATAGTATTCCATGATGAGTCCTTAAAAAGAATGACTGGAATAAAAGGTAAAGTATCTAAGACAAAGTACGCAGAACTACCGCTTTTATGGGGAATATATAAAATCCCTACGTTACAAGAGGTATTAGATCAACTCCACAATAGAGCTACTAAACCTATTATGGTCGAGATCAAAAGAATTAAAACAAAAGAAGCTAAACATAATTTAATTAATATGGTCGATAAGTTGCGTGACAATCACAATATTTATTATTTAGCTTTTAAAAAGAACTTTAAAAGAAGTTTCAAAAACAGGAAGTATTGGTGTCCTCTTTTAAAAGTAGTGAAGCAAGCTAGAAAGCATAAAAAAAATCTTTGTCAGAATTATAAATAATTCATTATTTTATGTAGTATATATTGTGAGGCGAGTCTACCAGCTAATGCCATTGCTTTGGTTCTCCACCTATTTGAATTCGATTCAACTCGCCTCACTTTTTCTTTTAATAATTTAGTAATCCCTTTGTATAATATAAAATACGGAGGATCATATGGCAGAACATGCAATAGCTAAATTTTCAGGACATTTCCTAGACAACTTAAAGATTAAATCAGACATGGTACGTATCTGTGCCGAGCATCATTTAAATGTATTAAATATTATAGAACATGAGTTTTGGCCAGTAGGGTATACAGTAATGTTTTTATTGGCAGAATCTCATTTCTCATTTCATTCAGAGCCAGAGAATAATTTAGCTTATTTAGATTGTTTTACTTGTGGAAGTTCTATTGACCCGGTCAAAGTGCTGGAAGATTTAGCTCAATTAATGGATGCAAAGGTACTCTCTAAAACTTTATTACATAGGAAATAATATGTTATATGTGAAGGCCACGGAAGGCCATTCTGATACTTATTTAAAAGTAGATGAACTACTTACCACCAAAACTACAAACTACGGCACTATCTCTATAGTGAAATTAAAAGAACTCGGTAAAACTTTAATGCTAGATAATGAATTACAGTCTAGTGATTACTGTCAAGCTGATTACCACCAAAACCTAGTGTTCCCTCACAGTCCTTTAGAGGGAGAGAAAGCTTTAGTACTAGGAGCAGGAGAAGGTGTCTCTACTCATTTATTGACTATATGTGGGTATAAGGACATCACTTCAGTAGATATAGATGAAACAGCTATAAAACTCTATGAACACTATTTATCAGATTGGAATAAAGGTATATACAGTAAAGAAAGACAACATGAATTTAAATTAGTAATTGATGATGCTCTCTCATATATAAAAACAATACCCAAAGCAACGATAGCTTATATAGTATTTGATTTAGACTCTAAAGGAATAGGACAATCTACTGACGAATATTTTAAAGAGTTTGCGAGGGTATTAATACCTGGTGGTGTAGTTTCGGCTCAAGATGGCCCACACTATTTAAAATCACTTACATTAGAATCCGCTAAGAAATATTTTAAAGAAGAGAATATTAATTGCTCCTTTTCTAAAGAAGAAGGATGGAGATTTTTACACAGTTCTAAATGTAATCAGCCCGAAACTAAATCATGTGCCATCTGTAAAAATCAAAAACTTCACAGTGAATTTAATATTATTAAAAGCAGTGGCTACTTACACTCTTATTGCAAACCATGTCTTAAGAATTATCGAAAAGAAAAATTCGGCCCTGATTATGATAAGAACTATTATCTACAAAATAAAAAAAAAATAATAAAGTACCAAAGAGAATATTTTCAAGAAAATAGAGAGAAAGTGTCTACTCGCACTAAGAATTATTATTTTGCTAATCAAGAGAAAATGGCCGAGGCTCGAAAAGCATGGAGAGCTAAAAACCCTGAAGCAGCAGTAGCTCACAGTATAGTCAATAGTGCTCTAGTCAATAAACCTGCTGCTTGTTTATGTTGTGATGCAGACGTGAAACTAGAACTACACCACCACAAGGGATATGCAGAACCATTTAAAGGTCTTTGGATATGTAGAACTTGTCATAAAAGGCATCATGGTAGTTGTGAAGAAACTACTGCAAAACTAGATATTATATGGGAGAATTTATATGAAACTAAAGATTAGAATCTTATCTTATTTTAGAATAGGGTATCCTGGTAAAATAAGAAAATACATTTCTAAACATAATCTTAAACCAAGTCATAATAGTGAAAATGTAATGGCCGAATGGTTAAGGCAGAACTTCTTAATTGATTATCCTGAAGAAAGAGAAAATGACTTACAAGCTTTTATAGAAAACACTAGCACTATACTAGAATATAGTAATGGTGGGGAGGATGGTTACTTTATTATCAATAAGGAGTCTGGACTTTTAAAAAAAGAAACCCCTATTACTAATGAAGAATATAATAAAACAAAATACCCTGAAGGGTGGGATCAATACGATCTTATGTGTGAAGAGAACCCACTGTATCATCAATAATTCAATAATATAAACACAGAAGTAATACTATCTTAAGGACGTATTACTCTAACCTACGAAAGGCGGTAAAAGAATGAAAGAATTAGAAACCAAAATGCTCAATGAGCATATTGTCGCACAATCCACAATCCTAGAACTATTAACAGTCGGAATATACCAAGGGCAACAAGCCGCAGGTGTTTTTAATGCTGTCCAGTACATGACTCCTATTAGAGATTCTTATATTGATGAGTTTCTAAAAAGAGATGATGCCGAATCTACAGCACCAGAAACCTTCACTCAAGCTAAAAAGTATTTAGAAGACAAGGAAGCTAAAGCCAATGAGCAAAAAAATTGATGACAGAAACTTAGGAATTTTAAAGTTAATGAAGATGGGCCTAATTACTACTCAGCAAGGAGAGTCTAGGTTCATCTACAAACATAAGTCTAAAAGATTAAGAGAAAAATATATAAAGGATCTCTTAATTAAGTTGCCCAAGTGGGACAATCAAAAAGAGGAAGTAACAAATGGCCAAGAAGAAAGTAACGAAGAAAGTGTCGAAGAACCCTGTACTAGAGACAGCACCTTCGAGTCCTACCATGACATCGAATTCGAAGACTGAAGAAGAATATACCGCTATAGGTATGTATAGGAATAATAAAGGGTGGGTGTCTTTTGAATTAACTATTCAAGGGGATAAAGTAATTAAAAGGATTGAGAAAGCTCCTTCAATGAAAGCAATGGCATTTAGTAAATCAAAAATAGATTTCATTAGATTGTTTTGGCGAGACCGTAGTAGGAAAATACAGTAATGGAAATTATAGCTACCACCACTATAATCTGTGGCACTATTATAGTTCTCTTAATACTTACTCTTAAATGTATTACTCAAACAGTAGATAAGTATATAGCTTCTAAGCAACCTCCACAAGTAGAGATAGATAAAGCTATACAAGTACAGATAGATAATCTTAATTCTAAACTCACAGGACTACATATGGCTTCAGGGTTAAGGAAGAGATAAGTGGACGATGTACTAAATCCTGAACTAGATATGATTAACAATGAGATAAAGAGACTTACTAAAAAGTCACTAGAACAAGCTTTAACTAATGATGATTTAAGAAAACTAGAAAGTCTTATTAAGATGAGAGTAATCATTCAAGATAAACCCACTACCATTTATATACAAGACTATGATCATATATATGATCGTACCGCTCTAGCTACAGTAAGAAGAGGAGAACGTATAGCAAACCCTGATAAGATTCAATACTCCTTTGAAGGGAAGTCTAAAAATGGTAAGAAGTTAGGTAGACCAAAGAAAAGTTTGAGTACTCAAACTAATTCTACTAATATCAATAATGAGGCTAAAAAGACTAAGATTAAGGCCAAAAAATAGAAGTACAACAAGATATCAGTAGCTTACAAAGTCATGGAGGACGCTTGGAAGAGACTAGAAATAAACATGCTGGTCAACCCCAACCTATCATCTCCTACAAACTGGCCTTAAGGCTCTGTTGGGAGCGTGGCTTACTAGAGTATCTGCTTAAACCTCACCAGAAAGACCTGTTTAAGATTTTAGAGAAGAAGACCCGGCGTACAGTTATTAATTGCTCAAGACGTTTTGGTAAGACGACTACACTCTTAATTTATGCTTCTAAGTTTGCGATACAGAATCCAGGTAGCTTAATTAGATTTGTATCTCCTACTCAAAAGTCATTAAAGAAATCTGTGCATCCTATTTTCGCTAAGATGTTAAAGGATTGCCCTGTAGAGCTAAGGCCGGTGTGGCATTCTCAAGAAGGTTGTTACAAATTCCCTAATGGATCTGAGATCCATTTATACGGGGTAGACAACGGTCATTATGACGCTTTACGTGGATCTGACTCTCAGCTTTTCTTTATTGATGAGGCAGCTTTTACTTCAGAGTTGAAATTAATATTAGATGATATTTTGACACCGCAGACTCTTACAAATAACGGGAGAGGTTTTATAGCTTCTACTCCTAATAAGAAAGCTACTGCTTCTTCTGAATATTTCCAAGAGTTATGTAGTGTCGCTGAGATGAAAGGCTACTACCACGAGAAGACTATATTCGATAACACTTCTTTATCTAAGGCAACTATTGAAGAGTATATGGAAATAGCAGGTGGGCTATCTAGCACTACTTTTAGAGTTGAGTACTTATGTAAGTTTGAAGTTGATTCTAATAAATCAATTGTACCTGAATGGGATGATGGATTCATACAAGATCTACCAGAACCAGAACACTACGACATGCTTCACAAATATGTCTCTTTAGATTTAGGATTTAAAAGAGATTTTACCGCCGCACTATTTGGTTATTATGATTTCTTTAACGCTAGGCTTGTGATCCTCGATGAATTTCAAATGAGAAACATGACTACTACTGAATTAGTTACGGCCATCAAGGCTAAAGAAAAAACATATTTTACTAATGGACAAGTATACCGAAGGGTAAGTGATTCAGATAATCTAATGTTACTACATGATATGGGGACACTTCATCAGCTTCCATTTATGCCCACTAATAAAAGCACACTAGAAACTATGGTGAATAAGTTACGGGTGTGGGTGCAAAGTGAAAAGATTATAATTCATCCTAGGTGTAAAGGTATTATAGGTTGTTTAGCTAAAGGAGTATGGGCCGATAACATGCAAGGACAGCAAAGAAAAGATTTCGGAAGAACTGACGCTTATGGTCATTTTGATTATTTAGCTTCTTTAATTTATTTAGTTCGGAACATCGATGACACTTCTAATCCGATTCCCACAGACTATGCTTTCGATACTTTTAATATGGCCAACGTACCAGGCAACAGTAAGTACTCAGGCCCACATGCAGACTTTAAGAATTTATTTACAAAAAGAAAAAGATAGGAGTATCTATGTCAGAAGATTACAAGAAATACTTTGCAGCTCTACCCGTTGAGGAGATTGGAGCTAAGATATTAGAGAAAGTAGATAACTACACTGAATATGTTTTATCTACTGGGTTATCCCAACTCTGGTATAAAACATTCAACGCTTATTATAGGGGCGGGATTAATCTAGGAGAGATTTCTCAAGGTGGTGAACACAATGAGTTCATGCTGTTAGATATAAATCATTTCAAATCACTTACATCTAATATTTTAACCATGACCACTAACCAACGTCCGGCACTCGATCCTAGAGCTGTCAATACTGATGTTGAGTCTACTGCCCAAGCACTATTAGCTAGAGGGCTTCTTGATTATTATATGAGAGAGAAGAAAGTAGAACGGTATTTAAAAGATGCTGTAAAGCATGGTCTATTATATGGTGAAGGTTTTGTTACTACAGAGTGGGACGAGACTAGTGGGGAAGAGTATGGGGTCAATGACGAGACCGGTGCTGTAGTAAGAGAAGGAGACTTAGAGTTCTCCGTATTACCTCCACATTTTGTAGCCAGAGATTTTGCTAAGACTGAATCTAATTCACACAACTGGTATGTTCTTACAAGATATAAGAACAAATATGATTTAGCTGCACAGTACCCTGATGATGCTGAGAAGATTTTAGATCTAGGAGTTGATGACTCTTACTTTATAAAACTTAGCCTAGACAAATCAGTGTGGGCAGATACAGATGACATCCCCATCTTCACATTTTATCATAAACCTACCCAAGCATTACCCGATGGGAGAATGACTGTAGTTTTATCAGGAGACTTAGTTTTATTTGATGGGCCTATACCTTACAGGAATTTACCAGTGTATCGGCTTGCACCTGAAGATCAAGACTTCACCACATTCGGTTATACGAGTATGTATGATCTATTATCTATACAAGAAGCTATCAACTCTCTGTACTCTACAGTCGCCACTAATCAATCTACATTTGGTATTCAAAATATATTAATACCTAGAGGATTTAATATTAGCGTGGACTCTTTGACGGGAGGCCTCAATTTAATCGAATATGACCCTAACGTGGGAAAACCCGAGCCACTAAATCTTACGTTGACAGCACCGGAAGTATTCAACTTCATCCAACAGTTAGAAAAACTAATGGAGACTTTGTCAGGAGTAAATTCAGTATCGAGAGGTAATCCAGAAACTAGTCTTAAGTCAGGAGCTGCATTAGCTTTAGTACAATCAATGTCAATTCAATTTAACAGTGGGCTACAACAATCTTATGTAGAGTTACTGGAAGATGTCGGGACATCGATGATTACAATCCTAAAGGATTTTGCACAAGTCCCACGAGTAGCTATGATTACTGGTAAACAGAATAGAAGTTACATGAAAGAATTTAGTGGAAAAGATTTATCTAAGGTGAATAGAGTTTTAGTAGATTCAGGAAACCCTTTAGCTAAAACAACTGCCGGTAAATTACAGATAGCTGATAATCTTTTACAAGCTGGATTTATTCAGAACCCTGAACAATACTTAATGGTTTTAGAGACAGGGAATATTGATTACTTAATCGAAGGTCAGACTAAAGAACTCTATAATATTAGATCAGAGAATGAAGGGTTAGCGGCAGGAGAGATGCCAGTAGCTCTAGTGACTGATGATCACCGTATTCATTTAATAGAACATAGAGGCGTGTTAGCTAGTCCTGAAGTAAGAAAAGATCCTAAGATAATAGAAGCTGTGCTTACTCATGTTCAAGATCATATCAATTTATTAAAAACAGCAGACCCACAATTATTACAGATGCTAGGTCAAGAGCCTTTGCAAGCAGACCCACAAGCTTTAGGTCAACTTCCACAACAAGGAAGTAATGCCGGGGTAGCTGGAGCACCTACAGGAGTAGGACAACCCCCACCACAAGCAGCATCGATTGCACCTAATGGCCCAGTGACTAATGAAGCGGCTAAAGTGAATATGCCTAACATGCCTTCAGCTCCGGCGGGAGCAGACCCACAGACGGCTGCCTTGATTAACAGTCAAAAAATGGGGTAATATTAGCTAAAATATAAAGGAGCTAATAATGGATTTGGTGATAGGGCAGAAAGTAAACAAACTCACAGTTTTAGAATTTTTAGGAAAGATTCAAAAAGGTAAATACAAGAGGGAGTGCATTAAAGTCTCTTGTGAGTGTGGAGTCCAAAAAGTAATTAGGAAGGATTACCTTCCTAGAGTATTAAGTTGTGGCTGTGCTAACGCAGAATATAATAAGAGTCAGAAGGCTAGAGACCATCTTAAGAGAATTTCTCAAAAAGGTGCAGATGCTATAAAGCTTCCAAAAGGAGAAGCAGCTTTTAATACTATTTTCTTTAGATATCAGTGGCAGGCAAAAGAAAGAGGTTACGACTTTGATTTAAGTAAAGAGGAGTTTAGATTTTTCACTAGTGGGGATTGTACTTATTGTGGCACTCCCCCCGCTAACTTCTCTGGCTTAGACTCTAGAGGTTTTAATGGTGGCTACATTTATAACGGTATAGATCGTTTAGATAATAGCTTGGGTTATACTTTTAACAATTGCACAGCAAGCTGCCACACTTGCAACAGTATGAAAAGTGCTATGGATATTGAAGATTTCCTAGAGCATATAGTAAAAATATTAAACAATGCTCTATCTAAGACGGGCACTAACTGACCCATATTAACGGTCAAGGAGAATTTTATGAGTGAAGAAGGATCAGGAGATTCTGTAGGTGAAGTATCAACAGAAGCAGAAGGAACAGGAGATGTAGGTCAAGAGGATGTAGCAGTACCTACTCCCTCTGAAATACAAAAAATGTATAAGGTGCGTATTGATGACCAGGATCATGAAGTTGATGAGCAGGAATTAGTACGAGGGTATCAGTTAAGAAAGTCATCTGATAAAAGATTCAGTGAAGCTAACCAAGCTCGTAAACAATCTGAAGAATTTATTAGGTTACTTAAAACTGACCCGCAAAAAGTATTATCGCACCCAAGTATCGGTCTCGATTTAAAAAAATTTGCTGAAGAGTATTTAATGACAGAGATGCAGCAAGAGATGTTGACTCCGGAGCAACGAGAGCTAAATGATTATAAGAGTAAATTAGCTAAATACGAAGAGACTGAAAAAACTCGTAAGCAAGAAGAAGAGACTAAAGCTCAAGAAGCTGTGAGACAGAAATATTCAGATGATTATAATAAACAGATCACTGACGCTTTAGAGGTATCGGGTCTTCCTAAAACAGAACATACAGTACAGCGTATGATTCATTACATGCACAATGCCTTGAAGAATGGTTATGAACTTTCTGCTAACGATGTCACTGATCTAGTCCGTAAAGATTATATTAGCGACACTAAAGCATTGTACTCTAACTTAGATGGTGACGCTTTGATTAGTATTTTAGGTGATGATATAGGGAAGAAGTTAAGGAAGAGTGATCTCAATAAACTAAAGAGTAAACAAAATAATCTCACTGGATCTGTTCCTGTAGATAGAGGAGAAGACACTCCTAAATCTAAAGGACTGTCAAAAGACGATTGGAGGGCAGAGATCATGAGGAGAGTAGGTTCTTAATATAATCCATTAATATTTTATATGAATGTAAACCAAAATTAAATTTAATTAAAGATAAGACGCTACGGCCATCAAATCTTTTAGCTAATTTACTGAGGTTTAGATTCATATAATAAAACTATAAGAGGCTGCCACGGCTACCCTTTATTAGAATAAATAATTGAATCAATGAAATCTTATTATTTTAACAAAGGAAATATATCATGGCAGTAACAAGCCCATCATTACTTACCGGCCTTAACTTATAAAGGGGCCGTCTGGTTGAGAAGCTAGACGATAATCTCTCTAATTGCTGGAACCCCCAAACATTAAGTTGTGGGCAATCAGCAGCCAAGCCTCGGAGAAATGAGGAAGGTTCAACGACTAGAGCATGGTTGCTCGTACACTCAAGTGAGTGGAAATGGGAGACACCCTAACCAGTTAATGGAAGGGTGAAGATATAGTCTGATCTGCATGGAAACATGCAGCTACAGGTAAAGCTGTGGGTAGAGCATAACATCCTCTACTAAACAAAAATGCTTTAAAGAGGTATACGGAGACAGTCAGATTAATCTGATACCGTCAAATGCTAAACTACAAAAATTAATACCTTTTGTCTCAAGAGAGAAGGAACTCGGAAACAAATATCACCAAAATATTGTCGTTTCAAATGAGAACGGTATGTCATATGCATCAGTTGACGCAGGAGCTTTCAGTCTAAACGATTGGGAAGGAATGCAAACACAAGATGCGACCATTCAAGGGTCACAAATGCTTTTAAGATCAGCTTTATCTTATGATGCTGCTGCTCGTGCCTCTAACGGTAAGAAAGCTTTTGCTAAAGCAAGTACGATGATTGTTGAGAATATGGTAGAATCTATGGCGAAAAGGATCGAAGCGGCCTTATTTTATGGCCAATCTCCGACCGGAATCGCAAAAGGTACTACAGGAGCAGACGTAGGTTCTGTAGTTCTTTTAACAGTTGACGATTTATATTGGGCACCTGGAAACTATCAAGGTTTAGAGAGTGGATCAGTAACTATTAAAGTAGGTGCTGCAACTTTCGGCCCTTATGAAGTTGTAAGTGTTGACTATGATACTAGAGAAATTGGACTAGCTACTCGGACTACTTCAAAAGGACAAGATGCAGGTACAGGAGCATTAGTTGATATTGCTTCTCAAGTAGGAGCAATAATGTATTTCTTCGGATCTATAAGTGTTCATGCTTCAGCTCCAGTGTTTAGAGAAATGCTAGGATTAGAAAATATAATTTCTACTTCAGGAGTTTTATTTAACGTAGACAATACGGTGTATGGTTTATGGAAAGGTAATGTTTCTAATCTTTCAGGCCCTCTTACTATTGATATTATTTTAGAAGAGTTATCTAAGCCAATTGCTAAAGGACTTGATGAAGACGTGTCTTGTTTTGTTAACCCTGATGTTTGGGCAGACCTTGCAACAGATTTAGCAGCATTGAGACAGTTTGATAGTTCTTATGATTCATCTAAAGGTGAGAACGGAGTAAGAAGTATTCAGTACTACTCACAAAACGGAAAGATTGATATAATCTCAAGTTCTTGTGTAAAAGTAGGACATGCTTTTATAATCCCAACTAAAAGATTTAAGAGAATCGGAGCTATTGACGTAACTTTCAAAACTCCAGGTAGAGAAGAAGAAATCTTTTTTAATCTTCCCGATAACGCTGGTTTCGAGCTTCGAGCTTATACAGATCAAGCTTTATTTCCTGAGTCAGTTGCGAAGTGCTTACTTTTAACAGGGATTACTTCTTAAGAAGTAATATGCAAATTTTATAATTTAAGCGAGGG
>Ga0164315_10004075_pt1 | contig 11340 bp, 7 predicted proteins | sample GuaBasSedimGuay6_FD_113737 | JGI IMG/M metagenome (GOLD analysis project Ga0164315, IMG submission 113737) | Subseafloor sediment microbial communities from Guaymas Basin, Gulf of California, Mexico - Guay6, Core 4569-2, 0-3 cm | ecosystem: Environmental > Aquatic > Marine > Hydrothermal vents >...
AGTCTCGGTATCAGAATCCCGATCGGTATATCAAGAGAACTTTCGCTGAAAAGAGGCTCTATTGTTGATATCAGTGAAGATTCCCTATGTGCCGGAGCGGGGGGGGGCTTGTATGGATGAATTTCACAGCGCAATCCGGGCATGAACAATCAGGGAAGAGACCGGCAATCGTTATGTCTCCATCAGAATATAATGCTAAAACCGGTTTATCTGTCGTATGCCAGATTACAACAAAAATCAAGAATTATCCATTTGAAGTAAAAATTGATGGGAGTAAGATTTCCGGTGCAGCACTTTCTGACCAGGTGAAAAGTGTGGATTGGATTGCCAGAAAGGCGGAATTTGCAGAAATCGCTGATGAATTAGTTGTTAACCGGGTACTGCAGAACATTCAACTTCTGATCAGCTGACAGATTTGATTGAATATCGTATTGATGCTGAGGTAGAGATATCTCAGTAAAAATCCCTTACACTCGGGTAGCTTGCAGTTCTCTATATTTATCCCGGTTCATCCTGTAAAATGAACATGGTGGTCAATGAAATGAATAAAATACTTCAGTGTATTACTCTCTGTGCGATTCTGTTCTCGGCGTCCATATCACTGGACTCCCAGGAGAATAAGACGGCACTGGTGATTGGGAACAGCAATTACCGCCATTTCTCAAGTCTGGACCAGCCTTACGGTGAAGCTACGGCAATGGCTGCCGCTCTGCGGCGTCTGGGTTTTGATGTCACTCTGCTGCTTAACGGTTCTCAGATTCAGATGGACGATGCCCTGATCGACTTTGAGGAGAAGCTCCACCGCCGGGGCGGACTGGCCCTGTTTCATTACGGCGGGCATGGTCTTCAGGTGGATGGATCCAACTATCTGATACCTGTGGATGCCAACATTCCCGATGAACGCCGGGTGCGCAGTCGGGCTCTGGATGTGGATGAGGTGATCGGGGCCATGGATGCTTCGGGCACGAAAACAAACATTGTTATTCTGGATGCCTGCCGGGATAATCCCCTGCCTGCATCCAGCCGATCCACAAACAGCCGGGGTCTGGCGGTGGTGGGCCGGCAGCCTCCGGATTCCATTATCGTGTATGCCGCCGCTGCCGGGAGTACCGCCAGTGACGGCCTTTTCACTCCCACTCTGTTGAAATACCTGGAAACCCCGGGACTGGAGTTTTCCGATCTTCTGCGCAAGGTGCGAACCGATGTCCGGCAGGCTTCCGGAGGGGCCCAGCGTACCGGGGATTACAACCAGCTGGAGAGCGAAATCTTTCTGGCGGGCCGTGGAAGCGGAAGCCCTGCTCCGGTGGCGGCTGTACCGGCAGTCCGGGTGCAGCGTCCGGATAACGCCGGAGAGAATATGATATTCGTCCCCGGTGGAACCTTTCAGATGGGCTCGAACTCGGGAGATAATGATGAGAAACCGATCCACAGTGTTACCTTGAGCGATTTCTGGATGGGGAAGTACGAGGTGACTCAGGGGGAATGGGAGTCGGTGATGGATTCTAATCCTTCAGCTTCTTCTAAAGGTATCGGGAATAATTATCCGGTAAACCAAGTGAGCTGGGAAGATGCAGTGGAGTACTGTAACGCGTTAAGCCGGCGGGAGGGGCTGACACCCTGTTACTCAGGCAGCGGGAATTCTATCAGATGTAACTTCAACGCTGAAGGCTACCGTTTACCCACCGAAGCCGAGTGGGAGTATGCGGCTCGTGGAGGGCAACAGAGCCGGGGCTATACTTATTCGGGGAGTAACAATCTCTCCTCGGTTGGTTGGCATTCCGAGAATTCGGGAAGTAAAAACCATCCGGTGGGTGGAAAACAGTCTAATGAACTGGGACTTTACGATATGAACGGCAATGTGTGGGAGTGGTGCTGGGATTGGTATGGGGGATATACATCGAGTTTCCGGGATCCCTACGGTGCCTCCTCAGGATCGCTTCGCATTTATCGCGGTGGTAGTTGGTACAGCAATTTGTCGAGCAGCCGAGCTGCTGTTCGCGGTCGCAGCACCCCGACGGGTAGAACAAACGGCTTGGGCTTTCGTGTGGCTCGCCGCCTGTAGTCCGGTGCCGGGACAGAGGTATCAGGACCGGCTGAAATGGCCCTGATACACAGAGGCGGCCGGTGCTGTGTGAGCGAAAACCCTACTGAATAGGTTAAAGCAGTAATGAATTTTCAAAATTCGGAGTCATTACTCATTTTCTGAACTAACCGGAAATCCAAATACCTGATAGATATTGTCCCGATCCACCGTCGGGTGTTGGAGATTCCCGCTTTTTTCAGATACCGTATCTGATACGAAGGTCTGGAGTTCTCCAGTCGATATCTGACCGTCAGAATCAAGATCGGCGGTATCCGAATCAAAACAGCTAAGGATTGCTTCAGTGAACAAACCATTCTCATACTCCGAGCTCTCATAGGACAGCTCATTACCCCGGGATGAAGAGAATATAATCGCACCACTTCTTCTGAACAGATCATTATAGATATACCGGTTATGATCGTGCAGATAAGATCGAACTGCGGTGTTCTCATCTTTGACAGCAACCTTGCCCAATCCGCGGATGCCACGGGAAATCAATTGCAGGTTTTCGGCTCTGTACCCTGAATCCACCAATGTTAATGGATCAAGTTCTCCGGATTCACATGTATCGATGAGAAAGAGCTTTCTTCGAGGTTCAATATCCTGGAGCAGATCTTCAACCATTGTGAATTCCGCGGCTGTATCTTTAAGATTATTGATATCCGCATCGTATGTAAGATAATAGTAGTTGGCATGAATGCTTTGGTCGTACACCCCATGGCCGGCTATAAACAGAACCATAACATCATTGGATCCAGCGTTATCAAGGAACTGCCGGGCATGAACGATTGCTTCGGTGGTAACCTCTTCGTTGATGTATGTTTTCACATAAGTATGAGCAAATGAATCACTCATACTTCGGAATAATTCGGCTGTATCCATCACATCCTGATGAGCGTATTGAAGATCCAGGGAGTTGTCTTTATAGTCGGATACACCGAAACCAAGATAATAAAGATCGGGTTTGGTGTTATCTTCATATACATATGAACGTATAGCCCTGTAAGATTCGACACCTGAGGAATTCCGGCAGCTGATTTCAATTTTATTAATACCATTTGTCAGTTCAATATCGAGTAATTTCCGAGCTGAAGATGACTGTAGCGGTCGTCCTTCCGAACCGTATATCGGGACGTCATTTACATAAACATCGTAACGGCTGAGGGAATTATTCGGGTCGGTGAAAGTTGTTTCGATAGTGACAGTTTTTCCATCCCGAGTTGACGAATCTATGCTGGTATCAGGAATCAGCAGGGTATGAAAAGTTTCTTCTCCAGTTACTCCAGCCTTGATAAATCTACGCTGAACCTGTGAAGAGTAGTGAGTGATAGTTTCTTCTGACCCCCATCCCATGCGCTGCAGTATGATGTCGGGACGATTCAGGTACATGGCAAATTGATCTAAACCATATGCCTGGTTGCCCTGAATCATACTGACAAGCTGCCCTCCGTTCCGTGACGCTTCAAAATAACCATCCGGCGTATATATAATCCATTCGTTATCAAGACTGAGTAAAGTGACATAATGTTTCGGATTATTCAAATTCCAGATATTTATGACGCCGTCGGTGCTGGCCGATACGATGGCTTGGTTGTCGGAGCTGAATTGGAAGCTATAGATATCTGTATTGTGTCCCCGGAATACACCTTTTTCGATTCCATTACGGTCCCAAAGCTTCACGATATGATCAGCATGTGATGTTACAAGAACACTTCCATCTGATGAGTAAACCATATCCCGGACGATTGTCGCTCCGCACCATTTCTGTTTGATCAACCGACCTTCCATAGAATAAAATAAAAGGTCTTCAGTTGCAGAGGCGACAAATCCGGTTCCATCCGGTTTCAGTGCTATCGCTGTAAGATTACCCGGCGCTGTAATCGTCCGTTCCGTTTCTTCATTAACATTCAATCTGATGATATTTTTATCCCATGCGATCTGTATCCCTTTGCTTTCGGAAATCACATAGCCGTAGTAGTTTGATCTCCGGCGGAACTCTATGTCAGATAAATACCTGCGGGTACTAACAGGCAATTGGTCTCGGTTTATCCTTCTTAACTCATCAAGAGACCAGGCATAATCGCTATTATCAATCAGCAGGTAGGTTCCTGTGGAGTCGAAATCCGCCCGGATTCTGTTGGGATTGGATAAGGTTATTACAGGTATCGCTGTCGGAATATCGGCAGTTTCTTCTCTGGCCCACATTTTAACATGGCCCTCTTTTGTCCCAGCTGTAAAGAATCTCCCATCAGGACTGATTGCACCCGAGATTATAACATCTCTTGAGAGTTCAGTATTCCGGGGGACCTCTCCGGGAGTCCAGACAGTCAGTTGAGTTGATCCTGAAGAATTGTGCAGAATCCAGATTTTTTCGTTTGCGCTGGTAAAGGCTATAGATTGAATTGTACCATTGATTTGAATATTATCGATCGGGATATTATCAAGGGTTCGAATCTCAACTTGATTGACACTTGCCAGTACAACAGAGTCACCCGACTGACTGAATTGAGCGCTCACCATGCTGGAAGTTCCGAGAGACATTTCCTTTATCAGCTTATGCTTACTACTCCAGATTCTTGCTATTCCCCTTCTGGAAGTGGTGATGTATTCATCACCATCCAGACGGAACTCTATCGATTGTATCGGTTCATCATGGGCCTGGATTTTTTTTAAGACAGTTCCGCCGGGTGTACAGATAAAAAGTTCCCCATCAATTGTTCCAGCGTAGATTCGTTTTCCATCGGGTGAGAACGATACTGAAGAGACTCCAGGCTGATTAAATGTTCTGGCACCCTTAGGTGGTCCATTAAGATAGAAATAAGACCAGGTCCGTTTTTCCGTGTCATAAACCAGAATGTTATCGAGTTGATAACCTATCGCAAGAAATCGTCCATCCGGGCTGAAATCCAAGCAAGAGGAATTCATATCGGCTCGGCCTTTAACAGTATCCAATAGAAAACCATTGGAGTCCCAGATCTTGATGGTTTCGATTTTGCCAATGGTTGCGACGCGATTACCATCTGGACTTATGGCCATTGCCAGGATTTCGGTGGAGTGAGTATTTTGTATCTCCATCCGGAATTGATCCGGACTTCCTTGAAAAGTCAATGAATTGGTGGTGGCACAGCCTGATAACATCATAATGACAGTCACTACGATCATTGTCATAAGAGAAACACGTTTATTGCTCATTTCTACTCCAGAAATACCAACAGGAAGAAAATCGGAAAATGCTGGTTGTGAATGTTAATTAATCTTCCTCAGCAATATAACATTAAAATCAGGATCTGAAATTCTCATCAGCCATGAGTTGGATTTAATCCTGGAGGGAACTTATTTTACTGGTTTATAGCCTAATAGCTCCTATTCACTGAGGGTTGTTATTGTCAGCATCGCCTCTCCTACTCGCATTTCCTTTGCTGAAGAATCTTGACGACGTCCCAATCCCCTGGTATTGGCTACAACATCTTTCAAAGATTCAAATACCTGATAGAGTTCTCCGTCGATGTATCTCGGGACGGTGCTCACCGGCGGTGGTTCTACAGAATAGGCGGTAACGATGAGGTTCTCCACGCCGAAAGGAGGCTGTACTTCAAACTCGTAGGGGAGGGGTATGGTTCGGTTTACACGATCTGAACCGATGTAGAAGGAGTCCTCCAGTAAAACCAGTTCATTGTTTGCCAGGCGGTAGGTTATCTGCAGGTGCGCGGGCTGGTTCACCCGGAAGTAGAGCTGTAGTATCTCACCGTCGGTAAATACCAGGGAATCTTCGTCTCGGCCCTTGTTGGTCCAGATGTCGATGTTCAGTCCTCCGTCGCTTACTGCTCCATCGGCAAATTCCTGAAGAGCCACCATGGCTGCGTCAAAACCCTGGGGTTTCAGAGAACGGCTGCCGGCTGCGGAGGAGGGAAGAAGAACTTCCGCTCGTCCCTTTTTTTCTCCAGAGATATCAGAGGCAAGTACGATGATTCGGATTTTATTCTCTTCTTCCCAGTATTGACTGCGGAAAACCATCATTTCTCTGCCGGGTTCCAGGTTTTCAACAAGCCGGCTTTCCAGGCGTTCGGCAGCGTACCGGCCGAATTCGCTGGAGAAGGATGTTGATTCGTAGAGCATTGAAGGCACCTGGATGCGGCCGCCGGGCACGTTCTGGATTTTCAGCATGATGGCGATTTTACCTGCTGCCTCGGTGATGTTTTCTGCATCTCGGTTGGTTAAATTATCGATAAGGGATTGGATTTCGGACTCGGCGCTTCGGAGGTCAGCTAAATTATCCACCCCCTGAAGACTGGAGAAAAAGCCGGTTTCCATTTCGGGGGCAGATAGTGTGCGGACCAGAACCCAGCGGTCGTAAAGATTGGGGAATTTTGAGGCTGCATTGTAGAGAATTTCCAAGGATTGGCCGGACTTTCCGGAATCTAAGAGATTGCCGGCTTTTTGGCGGGATTCCCGGATATCACCCCAGTAGTCCGAAGCTTCGTCGGTGAAGTTCTTTGCGAGAGTTTCCAGGGGAATGTAGGCCAGAGCGTAGCTGCTTCGCCGGTCCTCATGAAGAATGAAATCTGCTCCGGAAATAGTAACATTCACCGAGTTCCGGGTAATCTGGGATACAGAGGAGGAGAAATTGCCTTCTGATTCTGATGCTATCTGTACGAGTTCTGATTGTACTCTGGTGCGTATTTTTCCGGACAGAACGGCCAGGGCAAAATCCCGAGCCTGCTCCCGGCTTGATGGTTCGTCTTTGGACACCGAGGCGTAGCCTGTGAGGTATTTATCCCTGGGATAGGGAGTGTCGGTACCGTAGGTACTTACCCAGGTGGGGGTTGATGCGGTTAAAGGCTGGGCAGCCAGAGCGAGAATCACCGTAAGGGTTATCAGAAAGGCGGGGGCATGGGGATGAAAGAGTTTCATAGGTCAGGTTATAGAGTTCTGTAAACGATTGTCAATTGAAAAATGTTGAAGAGGCAAATGGAGGCCGGGGAGATTTTTACTCTTTTGTCTGTTGATTACCGGGTTAGATTATTGGAATCTGTGGAAGCTTCTGGAAATGGTTATCTCTGCTGAACAATATCAATCCATGCTGAACTGCCAGGGCGGCTATCCATAAATCGTTTGTCGGTATTGGTGTTCCTTGTGTTCTCAACTGCCGAAAAAGGTTGGCGTAATTGTGGGTTGTATTCTCGTCTGCAAAAAGAATAGTCACTCTTGGCTTATTCAGGAAACTTGTGAGGATAAGCTCATTTTTCGGACCTTTCTTTCCACAGGCAAATCCTGCGCGTAGCTCTGCAATTACGATGAACGGGATTAAAATTTCAGAGGACTTCCTGATTACTCCTACTGCCTCTTCTGTTCCATCACAAAAATCCCTATATCTGTTTGTATCGATGAGAATTTTCACTTCCAGAGTGACTCATCAATCTCTTCAAATGAGGCCAGAGCTGCATCGGTATCGATGTCTGTTTCCCATGTACCGGCCAGATCGTCCATATCGTGATATTCAATCTCATTTTCCGTGTCCAACCCCTTTTGTAGAGCCTCAAGAAGAATTTTGTTGAGGCTTGTATGTTTTTTTTTCGATTTCTCCCGGGCCATTCTATCGATATGTTCCGGGATATTTCGGATTGTATACTGTAACATGCATACATTATATGCAAAAAATGCAGGCATGTCAAAAAAGTACGGAACAAAAACGTGAAGAGTAACTTTTAGTTACCGAATCCTCTCTCCTCCCCCGGTCACTTGTGCACGTTCGATATCAAGAATATAATTCCGTTATATCGAATATTTTAGATTGGAGCAAGTGATGAACGATAAATTTCATGCCCGCCGGGGTGCTGCCAACGAAGAGATGAAGAGCTGTGGAACCTGGAAAACCCTTCAGTATCTGGAGGGGCCTATGGCCGGCAGAACAGCCATGGAAAACCGCGGCGAGGTGATAATCCTTTCATCGAACAATTACCTGGGACTCTCAAATCACCCCCAGGTAATTGCCGCCTCTAAAGCGGCTCTGGACCGCTATGGAGCCGGAACCGCCAGTGTCCGTTTCATCTGCGGTACCTTCAGCATTCACCGGGAACTGGAAGAAGAACTCGCCCGTTTTGCACGTACAGAATCCGCCCTTTCCTACGTATCATGCTGGACCGCCAACACCGGAGCCATCCCTCTGCTGGCCGGGAAAGGAGATATTATCGTCTCTGATGAACTGAATCACGCCAGCATTATCGACGGGATACGGCTTTCCAAAGCCGCAAGGAAAATCTACGCCCACTCGGATATGGTTTCTCTGGAAGAAAAGCTGAAAGAGGCCGCAGGGGAACTTGCCGAAGGCGGTTCGATACTCATTATCACCGACGGAGTGTTCAGTATGGAGGGCGATCTGGCCAAACTCCCGGGTATCGTAGAACTGGCGGAAAAGTACGGTGCGGCTGTGATGGTGGATGATTCCCACGGCACCGGGGTTACCGGAGCCAACGGAAGGGGAACCGTTGAGCACTATGGCCTTGAGGGAAGGGTTGATGTGATTACCAGTACTCTGGGTAAGGCTCTGGGAGGCGCCGCCGGAGGTTATGTTGCATCCAGCCGGGCGGTTATCGATAGTCTTATCCAGTCTTCCCGGCCTCAGATCTTTTCAAATGCCCTGCCGGCTTCGGTGGCCGCCGGTGCTCTGGAAGCGGTCCGTCTCCTGGAAAATGATCCCTCAATTCTCGCCCGGCTCCGGGAGAACACCGATCTACTCAGAGATGGCCTGAAGAAACTGGGATTCAACCCCCTGGAGGGAGAGAGTGCCATTATCCCCATCATCGTCGGTAAGACGGCTTTTGCCATCGACATGAGTGCGAAGATGCTGGAGAGGGGAGTATTTGTAACCGGATTCGGTTTTCCTGTGGTGCCTGAAGGAACTGCCCGGATACGGGTGCAGGCCTCGGCGGCTCTGAGTTCCGGAGATATCGATGCGGCCCTGGAGGCTTTCGGAGAAGTGGGACGGGAGACCGGATTGCTCGGGTGAATCAAAACCATTCATGGCTACGCCTACACCAGTACCGAAACGGTTTTATTCCCAAGCGAAATGAGCGGAAACAGCGGGTTCGCATCAGCAGCGTACCACAGGCAAAGCCGAGGAACGTTGCGACAAAAGCGAACTTGCGAGAAGTCGCTTGAGCGACTCCGGGTCCAGGGCTTTGCCCTGGGCTTCCGATCTGGTTGATTGGGCACAGGTGTATGAAATCCAGGACTCCCTTGGATACAAAAAGACTCTGTACGGGAAACGTTAATGATACTTCCTGATAGAAGAGATGCGATTCATAAAGCCTGGTTATACAGGGTTTTAACTGCAATCAGTGATGATAATGAACTGGCATGTCATCTATTATTTAAAGGTGGTACCTGTGCTGCCATGCGGGGAGTATTAAACAGATTCTCTGTTGATCTGGACTTTGATTTCAAGGGCGGGACAACAGAAATGGACATCGCCTGCAAACAGCTGGAAGGTATATTTGACAATCTCGGATTAACAGTTAAAACCGGAAGCAGTCAGGTATCTCAATACTTTCTGAAGTATCCGAACAACAGACCGAACGAGAGAAATACATTGAAGGTCGGTTTTTTTGTTCCACCGCCGGATTCCAATAAATATGAAAAGGTAAGAATGGATGATATTGATCGTATTCTCACCTGTCAAACAGTTCCGACCATATTTGCCAATAAACTGGTGGCCTTGATGGACCGTTACGAGAAATCCGGAGGGATTGCCGGAAGGGATTTGTACGATATCAACTATTTCTTTCTGAATGGCTTCAGTTATGAACGGGATGTCGTTAAAGAGAGGCGGAATATCGGGTCAACAAAACAATATCTGGAAGAATCGGTCTGCTTTATTGAGGAACACATAACTCAGAGGGTTATTGATCAGGATTTGAATGTTCTTCTGACGCCTTCTTCTTTCAGAGCTGTCAGGAAAACCCTGAAAAGGGAAACCATTCTTTTTCTGAAAGACGAGATTCAGAGAAGTGAATAGGTTCCGGCAGTAGAATTTTCAGAGTATCCCGATCAGAAGTACGACGCCGAATACGGCCAGCAAAGCCATTGAAGAGACTTCAAACCACTCCAGGAACTTCTCCATCCGGCTGTTCTGCACCATTCTCACCATGCCGGCCTTCCCTCCGATAATCAGGAGACTGTAGATACTCAAGGCGATCATTCCTCCAAGAGAAACTCCGGCCACCAGGAGAATACTGAACCCCAGGGCCTTCTCGGCTATTCCATAGGCCAGGAGGGCGGAACTCACCGGACAGGGTATCAATCCAACGCTGATAGCCAGCATCCAGGGTTTGAGCTGCCTTTTCCCGTTTTTTCCCCGATTCCCTGTGCCCGAGCCGAGAAAATGGGCAATCAAAAACCCCACCCCTATGGCCGTTATACTTCCGTAGGCGATAATCCTTGTTATCCGGCCTACCAGGGCACCGGTGTTCTGTATGGTTAAAGACAGTATTCCGTAGGTAATACCCACCAGCAGAAAGGCGGAAATGGAATCCAGGATGTTGATCAGGCCGCTGAGCATGATTCCTTCTCTCAGCTTTGCCTGCCGGGAGGAGAAGTAGGCCAGGGTGAAAATCTTCCCGTGGCCCGGACCCATCACGTGGAGCAGACCGAATACAACAGCCAGACCCATGGCCGCCCAGAATGCCCGGGGATCTTTACTATTGATGACTCTACGGGTATAAGATCCCAGTCTTTCCTGAAGGATAAAGCTCTTCTCTTTGATAAGGGCGGACAGCGACATCCGGCTCTTATCAACACCGCTGCTGTTTCCTGCCAGTAAACCGGTAACTGTAACCCGGCCGTAACCCCTGGTTTCCAGTTCCCGGGCAGTCAGGGAAAACTCAACTGAATAATCCTCCCATACCGCAGTGAAATCCTCCATCCCGTCATTTCTGAAGTCAATAAAGTAACTTGGATCAAAAAGATAGATACCGACTTTATCCAGATCTTCCCAGCGTATGGTTATTTCAAGGGGGACACGGAATACATAACTGAGCTCTCCGTCGTCTATCGAGGCCCTGAAATCCTGAACTTCCAGGGGCGTTCCTCTAAGACCGTCAATATCGATAATCAGGTAGTATTCATCTTTATAAAGTCTGCCCAGGGATTCCCGGCGAATCGACTCCGATTCCGCCGTATCAATCCTTCCGTCATTGTTGGTGTCAAAATCTCTTATGAAACTGGCGTTGCTGTATTCATCGAACTTCCATCGGACATCA
>Ga0164315_10004076_pt1 | contig 11339 bp, 6 predicted proteins | sample GuaBasSedimGuay6_FD_113737 | JGI IMG/M metagenome (GOLD analysis project Ga0164315, IMG submission 113737) | Subseafloor sediment microbial communities from Guaymas Basin, Gulf of California, Mexico - Guay6, Core 4569-2, 0-3 cm | ecosystem: Environmental > Aquatic > Marine > Hydrothermal vents >...
ACAAGCGCCACGTCTTCAGGGCCGATCTGCGCGACCGCGAACGTGAAATTGCGCCGGAGGTGAAGGCCAAGAGCTCTTCGGTCGCTTCAGGCGGACAGGACGAGGATATCTTCGAGACCTATCGCGACGCAACGCTCGCAACCGGCCAGGACACGAGCGGGCTCACGCCCGCAAAACTCCAGAAGGCGATCGCCAAACAAGAGGCGGCGGTGAAGAAGAAACTGGGTTGCGAGCGCGTCGATTTCAAGGTCGTCGTCAAAGACGGGAAGGTTCGACTGAAGGCGGCGGCGGGCAAATAGGCGAGCAGGACCAACAAACAGAATCGGCGAGGAGAGAGTTTCTCTCCTCGCCGATTTCAGTTTCTGCGCTCTTCGAGATCTAGAAGAAGCGGCGACGAACGCTGTAGAGGCCACCGAGCAAGCCGAGTGCGCCCGCGAGCATCATCGTCGATCCGGGCTCCGGTACCTGAACCGTGATGGTATCGAGATGCGGCGTTCGACCGATGCCGTCCGAGCTACTTCGCAGAGCGATACCGCCGGCGACCAGCTGAATCGTTCGCACACCACCCGGCGTCGAACCACTGTCGTTGCCCACAGCGGTCAGCGTCGTCGTCTGTGCGACACCACCTTGTGAACCCTTGGCATAGGCGGAGACATGGCCCGTCGTCCAAGGGAACCCGATATTCACGGTCGTGGCGCCCGCGCCAGTATCGATCGGCTGGTTCGGCGTAAACCCAGATTGGTTGTTGACGATGCCGGTCACGAAGTCGCAATTCGCCGGTGAGGGCGGAATCACATTCGGCGAACACGGGATCGGAACGTTATACGTCGGAAAAATGACGCCCGGGTTGGCCGTCCGCATCTGGGTCGTGTTGTAGCCGCGACCCATATGGACCGTAATTCCCCCCACGGTTGAATCGCCGACATTTGAAAGGAGAATCTCATTTCCAGGCAGGCTCGTGACGAAATCGAACACGACATAGACCTTGCCACCGCCGTCGAGAAGCATCCCCATCGTGCCGCCAAAGTTGTTGGCCTTCGCGGTGTAGGTCACGCGGCGCGTGACCACGGAACTCGTCGTCGCCGTAAAGTTGAAGTTGGCGGCGGGTCGCGTTCCCATGCCCGGCTTGGACCAGGAGTTCGTCTGCATGCGACGCGTCGAGGTCGCGTCGCCGGGCGCCTGCCCGCCGACCGACATGACGCTTGGCGTCCGAATCGTCGCGGGACCCGTGAAGATGAAGGTCGTGTCGAGCTGTTGGACAGCCACGTTCGCCGGAACCGGAACCTGACTCGCTTGCGCCCGAAGGAAGATGCCCGGCGGAACCCTGAAAGAAGCACCTAGCCCCGTCGGATTGACGGTCGGAACTCCGAGTACCTGCTGCGGATTGGCCGGGATACCGGACTGCGGGAGCACGCTGATCGCGTTCGACGGGACCGTGATCGTGCCGTTGCCCGGAATCTGCACGGTGAATGCGTGTTTCTGGGCACGGGCACAGGGCGCCGGGACCTGTTGGCTAGCGGGAACCGGCGTGACGAAGGGAACATTGGACGCGGTATTGGGCGGACAAGCCGCATCGAATTGTCCGGCCGGGATGTTTACGGTCGGGCCGCGATTCCCGTACCATTCGCCGGCGATCGAGAAGTCCGCACTCGCGGATCCCGCACCCAATAAGAAGGTCGCGAAGACCAAGGCCGCGGCAATCATTCCTACCCTGAGCTGTTCAATCATCAATCTCTCCTTCAGCACAAATTTTCTAACCGGTTACAACCGCATGTGACCGCATGGATCCAGCCGGTCAGAGGCTTGGCTCCATTCAAAGTCGATTTACCATATCATGATGCGGACCCGAAAAATGAGAAAACTGACCTCAGGTCCGTCGGTGAAAAGGGATCTAACATGCTCGCGCCCACAAAAAGTCGGATTCTCCCCTCGGGGCCATCTCGATTCATTGTATTTGCACTCCTCGCGCTCGTCGTCGGATGTGTCGACTCCGGAAAGGACACCCCGTCGGGACCGATCTTCGACGACGTTCGCCAGATCCTACTCCTCGAAGACCGTCTCGAACGAGTCGAAGCGCTGGCAGGCCTTCTACGCGTCATCCCGCAGACCGAGCAGTCCGCGCAAGATGTGATCGCAGCCTACGACTCTGCCTTCCTCGATCGCGGCGACATCGAACTCGTCCTGATCATCGAGTGGTGGATTCGCTTCGATGCCGCACGCACGCTCGGCTGGGCGCGCGAATCCTGGAGGGCCGAGCACCCGCGGATCATCTACGCCGCAAGCCGTGCGCTCGCCAGGCTAGATCCGCAAGCGGCCGTCGACGCCTACTACACTTCGAAGGGCGGCCGCTTTCCGACCTACGCCGTGACGCTTCAACCAATCATCGTTGGATGGTTCGAATCCGATCGACCCGATCTGATGACGTTCATCCTCGGCCTGCCCGACACCAATCTACGGCAACAGGCGCTGGGCACGCTGACACGACTTCAAGTGTTGAAACTCGGGCCCGAGAAAGCGATCCAATGGGCCGACCAGGCCGTTCTGGGCCAGGACGAAACCGTGACTCGCCACATTCGTCAGAGAATCGCGGCCTCGATCGCCGAGCTGGAGCCCAGTGTTGCGGCGGGTTGGGTTCGGAAGCTCGTCGAAGAGGGCGCGTCCGAGACGCTGCTTCGGCGGGTTGCAGGACGCTGGAGCCGCCAGGATCCGCCCGCCGCGTTTGCCTGGCTTGGCGAGTTCGAGCAATCGTCGCACCAAAGACAAGCAGTCACACAGACCTTTGCCGGCTGGTATATCCGCAACCCCGACGAGGCCAGGCGCTGGCTGCTGGCTCAAGAAGAGGCCACATCCACTTCTCTGGCGCCTGCGACCATCGAACTCATGAAGGCGACGGCCGAACGTGCGCTTCTCGATCCAGAATTCGTGCCAGACTGGGAGAAAAACCTCGAGATTGCGCTGCGAATCGAGGACTCCGATCAGCGCTGGACAGCTGTGCTGTTCTTGTGCCGCGCCTGGGTCCAGCGTGACTCCGCTGTCGCGAACGCCTGGATGGAATCGAATGACGTGCCTGAACTCTACCGCGAGAAGGCGAACCTGAAGCCTCGCCCGCCCGCAAAACCGCGCGGCCGGCGCCGTTAGCCGCAAGACATCAGCTCGACGGCGACACCGGCTCGGGCTCGCTGCTCTCGGGTGAAGGCTTCGCCGGTTCACCAACGCCAAATCGGGTCGCGCGTGCGACGAGAGCGCGTATCTCCGATTCTTCTGCACCACGCATTCGCTTCAACTCGACGAGCTGATCAGCCGCGGGACCATCGTAGGGCGACTCGCTGAGCGCGCGAGTCAATTCGGCCTCGGCCTCGGCCTCGCGCCCCAGGAGGGCAAGCGCTTCGGCACGGCCTCGCAAAACCTCTGTATTGACCTTGGCCACCTGGTCGTAGAAGCCTAACGCCTCACTCGGCTGACTCCTTTCCGTCGCCAGCCTGGCTCGACCTACGAGCCCTGCGCGATGCGCCGCATCGAGTGTGAGCGCGCGAACGAACATCGCGTCGGCTTCATCCAGCTTGCCGGCGAGCAACAGCGCCCCCCCCAGAATGCTCTGCGATTCCGGGTTCTGTGGATTCGTCGTCGCGGCCGCGCGCGCATATTCGATCCCGTCGGATGTCTTGCCGAGCTCCGCCAGGTTCTTGATGAGCTCGCGCAGGGCCGGGGCCGCCGCGGGCGATGCCAAATTCAATCGGTCGGCACTCTTGATCAGCGCGACGGCACTCGCGGCCCCGTTCCGTCGTCCCATCCCCTTTGCGAGTGCCGCAATCGCGGCTCCCCAGAATCGCGGCTGGCTGATACGTTCCTGTAGCTCCCGCGGGAGCTGCTGGGCCCGACCGACCCAGGCGAGCGCTTCGAGTTCGAGTAGAGCCAACTCGTCCGTATTGTGCAGCGCCTCGCGCTTCTGTGTCTGGTAGTTGAGAATATAGAGCGCGGCCCACGGATCCCCTTCGGCAAGATGCAGCATGGAGAGCCGTTTCCGACTCTCAGCCGCATTCGCATCGATCCGAAGCGAATTGCGATACTCCTCGATGGCACGATCGAACTCGCCTACGCCTTCTGCAGCGAGCGCCACGTAGTATCGCGCGACTGCGTTGTCGGGCCACAAGAGAACGCCCTGCGTCAGATATTCAAGGGCCTTCTCGTATTCCATCCTCTTCAGCGCAACACGACCGCGAATGAACGCCTTGTGGCTCTCAGGTCCCGTCTCATCGGCCACGAGTAGAGCCTCGTCAAATTCTCCGGCCGAGATCAGCGCTTCACCAAACGCGAGGAGGAACGCTGCGCCGGAGGCACCTTCACCCATGGCTTCGCGATACACCTCGAGGGCACCCTCGACATCGCCCGTATTGTTCAGAAAGCCTGCCAGATCGAGCATTGCGCCGGGGTATCCGAATACGGACGCCTCTTCGAGAACACTCCTGGCCACATCGGTATCTCCCAGCAGCTGTTGGCGGCGTGCGTACGCGATCCGAAATGTTCGATCATGCGGGGCCGATTCATAGGCTGCCTTCAGTATCTCGTCGAAACGATCACCCTTGCCGTTCTCGCCGGTTCCAAAGAACGCCATCGCCTCGTGAACCGCGATCCCTTGTGCCGGAAATTCTTCGACACACGCGTCATACCGCTCACCCGCCAGTTCGAGATCCCCTTCTTCCTCCGCGAGCTTGGCACGAGCGACACAAGCCAGGGCCCGGACCCGCTCCGTCATCTCATCTTCGACCGCATCCGGTTCCACTGGTCGATCCGCGAATTCATCAAGTGCCTCCTTCGCTTCTTCGACTCGCTCGAGACCGAAGAGCGCCACGATTCGGGGTGCGAGCATCGTCGTGGACTGCGGATCAAGATCGATCGCGTGTTCCGCGTCCTCGAGCGCACCTTCATAATCGCGACGCGAATGAAGACGCGCGAAGGTGCGCATACGCAAAGCCGGAAGAAATTCAGGTTCCTGGTCGAGCACTTCACCGAGAATTTCGATCGCCAGGTCATGATTGCCGGTTGCGTAGGCGCTACCGGCCAGTTGCATCATGGCCGGAACAAAGTGCTCGGGATCGCGTGCCGCTTCCTTCAGCGGCCACAGGGCCCGCGAGTACAAATTCGATCTCGTCAGTGCGATCCCGTAGAGAAGAAGGGTCTCGGAATCGCGCTCGCCACGATCGATCCGGACTCGGAGCGGGTCGATCGTAAGTTCATAATACCCTTGCGCCTGGAACGTCCGAATCTGCTCGATGCTCATTTCCGTCTCGCTACATCCGAACAACACGAACACGCAACAGAGAAGAAGGGTCGCAAGACGGGGTTGGGTGCGAAACTTTCGGCCGGAAATCGAAGGCGTGCTTCGCTTCGCAGCGGGTCGAATCTTGATGAGGTCGAGACAACGATGAAAATTCATTTGTGGATAGTATTCCAGATCGAGTAGCACGGGGCCCCCATCTGCTACACGCAGATGCGTGCGTGCGCTAGGGTCCATCGCCGTGACCGAAACCCTGCTCTCCAAACGTTGGCCCTGGATACTCGCTGGCCTGATCGTGATCGCGGTCTATCTATCGACTTTCATTCAGATCCGCCTTCCGACCGAAACCGCCGAGGACTCCGGATATCTGGACCATCGCCCCCTCGGAAGTATCGACGATATCCGCGATTTCGCCGACCGAAACGATACGAACGTCCTCTTCATTCTGATCGATACGCTGCGTTCGGAACGAATGGGCATGTACGACTACGCGCGAGATACAACGCCCTTTCTCGACGCGATCGCCGAGAGCGGTGTTCGTGCGAGTCGCCATCTCGCACAGTCGTCCTGGACGAAATGTTCAATGGTCTCTCTCTGGACAGGACTCTATCCGCCGCGGACCGGTGTAACCCGATTCAATCATGCTCTTCCGGAGGATGCTGTGATGCCCGCGGAGATCTTCGAAGAGGCCGGCTTCCGAACCGTCGGCATCTATCGAAACGGTTGGGTGAGCGGCTACTTCGGATTCGAGCAGGGCTTCGACGTCTACGCGAAGCCATCCACGCGTCCGATCGCGCCTTCGATTCGTCGCGAGAATCCCACGCTGAGCTCTCAGGGGACCGACATGGACACGGTCGAGACCGCCGTCGAGTTCCTGAGGCTACACGGGGACGAGCGGTGGATGCTCTATCTCCACATGATGGACGTCCATGAATACCTTTATGACGCAGAATCCGCGCTCTTCGGAACCGCCAACTCCGACATCTACGACAACGCGATTCTTCATGAGGACTATGTCGTACAAACGCTCATCGACGAACTCGACCGATTGGCCCTGACCGAGAAAACGCTCATCGTCATCGCTTCGGACCATGGCGAGGCCTTCGGCGAGCGGGGCTTCGAAGGACATGCGCGCGAGGTTCATCGCGAAACCACAGAAGTGCCCTTCATTCTGAGCTTCCCATTCCGTCTCGAGGATGGCGTCGTCCTTTCCCGCCGGACCGCGAATGTTGACATCTGGCCGACGGTTCTGGATCTCCTGGGACTACCATCCCTCGATGGCGTAGATGGAAGATCTCTGCGGAATGAAATCCTCGCGAACGGCGAAGCTGACCCAGACGATCCGCTGATTCCCCATTTCGCCTATCTCGACCAATCTTGGGGGAACTCCTCCGCTCCTCGACCCGCCATCGCCGTGACAGAGGGTTCCCTTCGTTACGTCCTGAGTCATGAAAAGGGCCGATGGGTCGACTTTCTCTTCGATGCCGAAGAGGACCCGCTCGAGCGAGTGAATCTGGCAGCGGAACAATCCGAGACCGTCGAGCGGCTCAAGACGCTTGCGCTGAACCATCGCGACCAGACGGTGACCTGGGAGGAGGGGGTTCCGGAACTCGAGATTGATGAGATGGAACTCAATCAGTTGCGAGCACTCGGTTATGCCATTCCATAGTCGGTGGATCGAGGAATGGGACTGATTACCAGCTGAATGAAACATCTGCGCCGCAACTTCGCGGATCGGCCACGAAATTGATTACCACGCTTCGAAACCTCGAAGCGTCGAACGCATACGTCTTCGACCGCTCATCCGTCACGTTTCGACACCAGCCACTGACCTCAATTCCGGAATCCGCCGGGCGATACCCGAGACGCACGTTGTGCGTCACATACGCGGATTGCCCGAGGGTTCCCTCGGGCAACTGACCTGCGCCTCGAGTTTTTCCACGTCCTTCGGTCGGGTCGAAGAAGACCTCGTCCGTCCAGCTGAAGTCGTAGCGCGGGGTCAGGGTTCCGTAGCGACCAAGTTCGAAGGCCCAACTAAATCCGCCACTGACGGAGAACTCAGGTGAATTCAGGAGCGTATTTCCAGTGAAGTCGTTCGTCACCGTGATCGGTGGCGGCGCGCCGGGAGGATCGATCAACGACTTGCTCTGGAAATCAAGAAATTTCGAATCGAGCCAGCCGAAACGGGCGTTGAGTTCGAGGCCCTCAATGACTTCCGGAACAAAGCCGGAGAGCGGGCGCAGCCGTAACTCCACTTCGGCACCGAGAACGCGCGCGTCATTCGCGTTGACGACTTCGAGCGACGGTGGCCCGCTCAGCGCATCTGCAAAAAGGAAGACCTGATAGTCTTGATAGTCGTAATGGAAGAGGGCGCCCTTGAAGTAGAGCCGATCTTCCCAATACGAGCCCGTCATTCCAATCTCGAATGAGTCGATGGTTTCCGGTCGTGCGATCGGACGTACGGTCGTCCCCGCATCGAGGGAGCTCGTCGTCCCATTCGAATTGAACTGTCCTGGTTTGAAGCCATGGTTGAACTTGAAATAGAACGAGGTCACTTCCGAAAACCGGTAGAGCAGCTCGATCGACCCCGTGACTTCTCTCCAGGTCCGCTCCTCCTCCGCAGTGCGTTGGAGGGCAGAGGCGACATTCGTGATCTTGAATTGCTTGTACTCCGTGTTGTGCCGAGCACCGGCTGAGAGCGTGAAGTCTTCCAGGAGGTCGACGCTGAATCCAGCAAAGAAGGCGTAGCTGAGTGTATCCTGGGAGAACTCCCGAATATTCTCGAGCTGAGCGAGATCGGTGTCGCGGCGGCCCTCGAGATCTTCCCAGAGAAAAAATCCGCCGACCTCCCAACGCACCGGAAACGCCTCGATTTCGCCGCTCACGACAAGATCCTGGCTGACTTGCGTCACGCGATCCTCGGCCAGGATCTCGAAGAGGGTGATCGAGGTGAAATCTGAATCGTTATTGGCTCTGGTTTCGAGCCTTGCAACCCCCGAATTGGCGTTCAGCTCGACGTCGCCCAGTGTCATGGACGAGTGCAGGGTCCCGCCCATGATCTCGACTCGGAGTTTCCCGTCTTTGTTGTAATCGCCTTCATAGGGCCTCTTATCGAGCGGGCGGGTCCGCGTGAAGTTTTTCGAGAACCGCGCTCGAGCTTGGGCGATCGAAAGGCCCTGGGCCCTGAACGCCCGGAATTCGGCGATGGTATCTCGCTCGCCGTAGGGTCGAACTCCGAGGCCGCCCGGCGCGGTCCGACCTCCGAAGGCGAGCGTGGCGAGAGTGCCGGTCCCGACGGCCTGACCATAGGTTCCGTCCTGATCTCGCCGACTGAAAAAGTAGGTCCCGAGAAACTCCAAATCGACGTCGGTTGGCGGTGCAAAGAGCAAGCTCGATCGCAATGAGAAGACGGATTTGTCTCCGACCGACTTGCTGAGACCCGACGTGTCGAGCGGACTTTGTGCGAAGCGCGTTGCCCCGCAGATATCGGAACCGGAACCGCCCGGTATCATCGCGCAGCGGTTCGTAAAGATCCCGCCTTTCTCGGTCGCTTTAAACGCGAAGCGCGTTGCCAAGACACCCGGAATGATTGGAACGCTGATTCCGCCATCGTACGTTTGTATATGGGCGTCGATCGCATCATAACTAACAAAACTGCCCTGGCTGGTCTTGAAATCGAAAGCGGGTACTTCGAGATCGGGCTTTCGAGAGCGAATTGCGATCACGCCCGCGCTCGCGTTGCGAAAGTTGCCCATTCCTTGTGGACCCTTGAGGACTTCGACGGCGGCCGCATCGAAGATCGGCGCAATCTGGAGCGTCGGCGATTGAATCGGCACGCCGTCGACGTAGATCGCAACGGCCCCCGCCGCAATCGAACTGAGATCCTGTAGACCGACTCCTCGGATGAAGAACGTCGCAGTCGTATCACTCGGACTGACAATTTCGAGATTGGGCGTAAATTCGGCGAGATCCGCCGTGTTTTCGATGCCGTAGGCCTCTAGATCCTCGGCGTTGAAAGCCGTGATCGATCCTGTCTCTTTCAGGATTCCAGTCGCACCGCCGGGATTGCCTACGACGATCATCTCGTCGACCCCAGCCCAGATATCCTCGTCGCTGCCCGCTTGTGCGAACCCTACCCCCGCCACCAGCAAGGCGGCGAGGAAAGAAGCGAGCGAAGTAACAAGAGAAACACGATCCGACGTGCTGCGAGACATCGCCTGAGTATTACTCAATCGATCCGTCGGCAGCAATTCCCCCATTCTTTGGGTTTCTGATCGCAAATTCTGTGCGCTTGCAATTCTCCCGACAAGCTTCTAGTTAAAAGGAGTGAAATGCGTTCACCGCATCCAGATTCTCGCCATCCTCATCACCTCCCTCCAGGCTCTGATCGCTGGCCAGGGATTCGCCGAGGACGTCCAGGCCGAGCCTACGCAGTGGAGTGTTGGGATTGGAATCCCGATCGGTCTCCAGATCAACGATGTCAAAGCGAACTCGAGGACGGGATTCATCGGATCGCCGTCTCGGGTCTTCGATGATCTCGGACAACTCCAGTTCGTCAGAAGCTGGTCGACGGGAGATTCCCGCGTCACGGGCGTAACCTTCGGTGGCGACCTCGAAATTGTCTCGCCCACGGTCTTCGACGTCCTTGGACAGCCGAAATTCTTCGCCCGTAGCGCACTCGAGATGAACCTCGCCGCCGACACGAAGCCCGCCACCGAGGGAGGCATCGGCCCGGTGCGGCTACCCACCAACGCGGCTGGCGAGCCACCTCCCACGTTCACCGTCAACTCCGTACTCGGACAGGGCACCGAAGCCCTGCACAAGGTCCATCGTCTGCAGGTTCGAGTCGGCGCAGGCATGGCCTTTAGTTTCGTCTTCAATGATCGCCCAATTCGAATCAAACCTTCGATCGAGTATCTGAGACATGGGACCGAAATGAGAGGAGCCGTCAACGCTGTTATTCAGCTCCCCGGCACTCCACCTCTACTTACGTCACTCAGCCAGACACGAATCGAGGAGGTGCGAACTACCGCCAAACGTACCTTCCACGGGATTGGCCCGGGTCTGGAACTCGAACTCGAGACCGGTCAGCTCGGCCCCCTCGCCGTGACCGTTTATGGTGGGTTCCGAGCGTATCGCTTCTTGGGAACCCGTGACGAGAAACTCAAAGGACAGACCTCGGCCGGAGAGCCCGTGGAATTCGAATTCGAAATCGACAAGTGGCTATACCGCGCGGATACCGGCCTTCGTTTCCGATGGCAGCCCGAATAGACACGCGGCTCCACCAACGTGCCCATCGATCCGAAGCGTGATTCGACAGGTGACTCGCACCCGATGGAAAAACTCGATCTAGACTCGAACACGGCAACGAAACCGAAGTTTTTTCAGCTCGGCTTCGTTGCGATCCTGTTCTTGTTCGCTTTCTCTCCGATCGGTCGTGCGCTCGAAGATAAATCACCGCTCCTGAACCAGTTCGAGTATTGGTTCTTTGATTCGAGCGGATCTTCGGCGGGGCTCATGGCCGGCCTCGCGGCATGGGCGATATGGCGCCGCCTACCAAGATTGTTAGGTATTGAGGCCGCTCCGCACCGGGTGGGCTCGGGCCTACTCTTCCTGGCTTGCCTTGGCGTGTTCGTCTGGGCGCAAAGATGCGCGGCCCCAGATCTCCTCTTCATCTCTCTCGCTCTGCTGGTCGCGAGCCTTTCCTTCTATCTCGGCGGAGCGGCGGGGATGCGGACGATGACGCTGCCTATCGTGATTCTGATCCTCGCGCTTCCGATCCCCCATCCTCTCAATAGTGAAATCGTGTGGTCCCTCCAGAACTGGAGCGCAGCGGGAACGGCGTTCTTGCTCGATCTAACGGGTTTCGAAGTCATCCGATCCGGAGCTCAACTCGCTTATGGCGATGTGTTTTTCCTCGTGATCGAGGGTTGCAGCGGCCTGCGTTCGATCCTGACACTAACGATCCTTTCCCTCGTGATTCGCGAGCTCTTCGAGCTTTCGTCGATGCGCGGCTGGGGTCTCGTTCTGGCCGCGCCCTTTCTGGCCATCATGCTCAACATCG
>Ga0164315_10004078_pt1 | contig 11336 bp, 9 predicted proteins | sample GuaBasSedimGuay6_FD_113737 | JGI IMG/M metagenome (GOLD analysis project Ga0164315, IMG submission 113737) | Subseafloor sediment microbial communities from Guaymas Basin, Gulf of California, Mexico - Guay6, Core 4569-2, 0-3 cm | ecosystem: Environmental > Aquatic > Marine > Hydrothermal vents >...
CTAAATGTTTTTCCATGAAATCCATTGGTGATACCTTGCCATCAAGACCTTGAACCGGATCTTCACTCAAAAAACCCAGTTCTTTGAGAGGACGCCAGAAAGCACTCCACCCGGGCCATCGAAGAGAATACCTGCCTGTATTAACAATTGTTCTGGTCAGACCCATGCGATCTGTGAAAAAAACGGCATCTCCGTTGGGAATAGCCTCCAGGGTACCAAGATCAGGAAAGTTGATCGCATGGACAAAGGATTCATCATGTTGCCGGGCACCGGGGATCTCGATGATCTGCCGATCTTTTATAATCCTTCCGTCCCTTATGGTGGAACTTAAAACTCCCCGCCAGATCCAGGACAATTTATAGTTCAAGGGATTGGTACAGGCCTTTTTTTCTGGAAAGCCACCGCAATAGGAATTGATCAAAGACAGGCTGTCAAATCGGCTTCTTGCATCTGCGTAAATCACAAGATCTATTCCAGGGTCCAGACCACACTCGGGCATAATGGTGATTCCGGCTTCTTTTGCCTTTTTATCCAAATCCTGGGTGTCATACATATAATTGGTATTCACCACATGAATTTTTGCTTCCAGTGCTGCCTCATTGACATGGGTCTTAAATTCTTTTGGCAGAAGATCAATGACCACATCGACTTTTTTGTAGAGCATCAACAATTCTGATTTATTTTGAGCATCAATTTTTGCAGTGGTAATTTTTTTCATATCTGTAAAGTTTTTAATCTTTGACAATTCATCAAAGCAGATATCTGCGCAGATAATTTCAGAAACATCTGCATCAGATGCCAGATCGTACAAGGCGGTTCTTCCCTGAACGCCACACCCGCCAAGAACAAGAATTTTCATGAACTTCCTCTTTTTAAAATTTTATTGTGCACAATGTAGAAAAATTATTATATATCATATGTATTTATTGATAACTTAGTATTTTTTTGTCAAGCATTTTCTATATCTATACTATTTGGACGTAGAAAGGAATCAAATAAATAAATAAATGCGTATAGCAACTCAGGATTCTATAATTTAAAAAACTATGGTATATATCGTGCATTATTAAATCTGAAAAAATTAAATAATAAATTAAGGACCATAAATGTCAAATAAAAATTTCCATATTCGACTGTTGCCACATGGCAGGCAGATCAAAGCAAAACCCGGAAGAAGTCTAATGGAAGCACTCATGGATCAGAGCATTTTTTTAAGATCTGATTGCGGCGGCAAAGGAGTCTGTAAAAAATGTCAGGTCAAAATTATTCCGAAAAAGGGTGTCCCTGAATTTAAAGAAGCCTGTAATTTTATAGTCTCAGAAGATATTTCCATTGAGATACCAGAAGTCTCCATGTTGTCATCCCATATTATCAGCAAAGCTCCGGCATCTCTTCCTGCAGTATTCAGGGACAGATTTATTGATGTTGATGAAGAGGATTGCTATGGCATCGCAACTGACCTTGGCACCACAACCATTGCCATTTATCTTTGCAATATTGCCAAGGGTAAGGTGCTTTCTTCATTGGCCGTAAAAAATCCCCAGGGCCTTTATGGAGATGATGTCATGAGTCGTATCGGGGCCATTGGCCAGGATGAGAAAAACCTTGGATATTTGCAACAATTAGTTGTCAGGGCTATAGAGTGGGGGATCAAAGAACTTTTAGCCGCTCTTGATTTTAAAGAGGAGATGATTTCTCAAATGGTGACTGTTGGGAATCCAACCATGATCCATATATTGGCTGGTGTGGATCCAAAATCCATTGGAGTGTCCCCTTATCAGCCCGCGTTTTGTGAAGCAAGAAATATTCGTTCAAATGATTTAGGATTTAAAATAAATGATTTTTCAATTCAACTATTGCCCCAGGTATCAGGTTTTATTGGAGGAGATATCCTTGGCGCAGCCCTGGCAGTTGATTTTGAAAATCAGCCTGAAGGAACCCTTCTTGTGGATCTGGGAACTAATGGAGAATTGATGCTGAAGGGGAAAAACAAATTTTTTGCAACTTCATGTGCAACCGGCCCTGCCTTTGAAGGCGCATCCCTTTCCTGTGGGATGCAGGCAATCCCCGGTGCTGTTAATAAGGTTCAAATAAAAGATCCTGACGACTTACCCGAATACACATTTATCAACCCTTTAAACTCTTCCGGACTGAAACCATCAGGAATATGTGGAACCGGTGTTATCAGTGCAGTGGCCCAATTCTGCCAAAGGTCAATTATATCGCCTGACGGTGCGTTTAGCAAAGAATTTTCAAAAGAGAAACAATATATTCTTGTACCCAAAAATTTTTCTGCAAATAATTCTGCCGTCTTCATCAGCCAGAAGGATATCCGTTCTGTCCAGCTTGGCAAGGCAGCATTGATCACCGGCATTGAATTTCTTCTAAAAGAAGCAGGAATAAAAAAGGCTGAAAAAATTATCATTGCAGGGGCCTTTGGAACATTCCTTGATAAAAAAGATATGATGACTTTAGGAATGATCCCGGCCATGGATTTTATAAAAATTAAAGTCGCAGGTAACTCAGCCGGAGCCGGTGCGATTATGGTTCTATGTGATAAATTCTTTCTTAAAAAAGCCATACAGATGGCAAGTAAGATTACCATTGTGGATCTTGCCTGCAATCAGGATTTTCAGGATGTTTTTATTCAAGAACTTAATTTTCCTTCAAGTGATTACCGTCCACTTATTCTCGAGACAAATCAGGTCACATTGTCAAAAACTTGAAATTATTTTTTTGATGGTAAATTTTGAACAATTTTTTTTTAAAAAAGCGCTATACATATAAAAATACAGTTTAAAGGAGATAATTATGGCTCTGGTTCAAATCGAAAATGTTTCAAAAATATATCAGACAGGTGAAATTGAGATCGCGGCCTTAAACGATATTAACCTGTCCATAGAAAAATCAGCATTTGTTTCTTTTGTAGGTCCTTCAGGAAGTGGAAAGACTACCATGTTAAATATGATAGGCTGTCTTGATAAGCCGTCTTCCGGAAAGATTCTGGTTGACGGCAAACAGGTTGATAATTTTAACCGGCAAAAAAGAGCTGCCTTCCGGGGAGACGTTATCGGGTTTATTTTCCAGTCCTTTAATCTTTTTCCCGTATTGACAGCTTACGAAAACATAGAATACCCCCTTGTCATGGTTAAGAACGAGCCTGCTGCTAAAAGAAAAGAAATGATTCTCAATGTTCTTGATTCCGTGGGTATGCTGAATCAAAAGGATAAATTTCCCGATCAATTGTCTGGAGGGCAAAAGCAAAGGATAGCTGTGGCAAGAGCTCTTGTCACCCAACCCAAACTTGTCATGGCGGATGAACCCACTGCAAATCTTGACAAGACATCTTCTATTAATGTGATCCGCCTGATGCATGAGATGAAAGACAAGTTTGGCACCACCTTTATATTTTCCACCCATGATCCGAGAATTATGGAAGAGGCAGAAATCAAATTTACCCTTGTTGACGGAAAACTTTCATAAGCAAAAGGAGAAGTAAAATGATTCGAATATTTAAAATTGCGATTCGGAATCTTTTAAGATACAAACGAAGAACCATTCTGACCTCACTTTTAATTACCCTTGGCATTGTCCTTGTCATCCTTTTTTCCGGCCTAGCAGGTTCTTTTAAAACCATGATGATAGGGCAGATCACAGATTCAAATCTTGCACAAATTCAGATTCATAAAAAAGGTTATGTGTCATCCATTGATACCATGCCCTTAAATTTGACCCTGGATGCAAAGCGATATAAGAAAATTGAAGAATTGCTTTCAAATCATATCCAAATATCAGCCTGGGCTCCCAGGATCAAACTCAATGCCATGCTGAGCAATTTTATCAATACCACCAACATTCGATTGAATGCCATAAGCCCTGAAAAAGAAGTCCTTGTCTGTCCTGATGTGGCAAGCCGTATGATCTTTGATAAAAAAAGAGAACCTGGGGTATTGTTAAATCAAGGGGAGGTTATTATTCCGGACAAACTTGCCAGGGGAATGAATCTTAAAATTGGTGATCCCATCGTATTGGTTGCAAACAACAAGGATGGCAGCGTGAATGGCTTGAATTTTAAAGTTGCCGGGATTATTGAGAGTATCTTAGGTCCCCAGGGAAAAGAAGGGTATATGCATATAAAAGATGCCCAGGAACTTTTAAGGATGGATAAGCCTGAAATGATTGAGGTGGCCATTCGATTGCATGATTTTAATAAACTTGGAAAAGTATATACAGATCTATCTTTAAAACTGGCGGGTTTTATAAATAAGAAAGGAATGCCTGAATTTGAAATTCATACCTGGGATCAACTTTCCCCGTTTTCAAACATTGCCAAAATGATAGATTTTATGACTATTACAATGAAAATTATCATGATTGCCATTGTCCTCATCAGTATTCTGAATGTCATGATGATGTCTGTTTACGAACGTGTCAGGGAAATCGGAACCATGTCGGCAATCGGGACTTCTCCTTCCAGAATCATGAGCCTTTTTCTGGCAGAGGGACTTTTATTAGGGCTTATCAGTGCAATTGTCGGCAATATCATTGGATTGTCCGGCATATTTATTTTAAATATTTATAAAATCAGTTTTGCTTTTGGCAGGCAGGATAATTTATTGCTGGCTCCCACTGTGAATATAACAGAGCTTTTGTGGGTATCTGGAATTGTTCTGCTTATCTCTGTTTTTGCAAGTTTCCAGCCAGCCTTTAAAGCCTCAAGAATGGAACCGGTTGATGCTTTGGGCCATGTTTAATTTAATAAATCATTTAATTTCATAAAGGTGAAAAAAATGAAAAAAATATTCATAATTGTTTTGCTGGGTCTGCTTTCATCAATCACAGCTTTTGCTCTGGATGGGAATGAAATTCTAAAACAAGTAGATAGAAATCTAAATCCTGAAAGTTTTGAAATGTACAGAAAATTGATAAATATAGAGCCGGATGGCACAAAAAAAGAATTTGTCATGTTTTCAGTTAAAAAAGGTAAAGAAAAAATTGCATCGGTTTTTTTATCTCCTGCCAGTGAAAAGGGGAGAAGTACCCTGCGTATTGGGGAAAACATGTGGCTGTATATTCCGAATGTAGGGAAACCCATCAGAATAACAAGTCTTCAATCTGTTACAGGGGGTGTTTTTAATAACTCTGATATCATGCGGGTGGATTATAATAGTGAATACAATTGTGAAAAAATAGAAACAACAGATAAAGGATACACCCTTTATTTAAGAGCGAGATTAAAAAATGTAGCCTATGAAACCCTTACCATGTTTATTGATTCAGAAAAACTGCTTCCCTATAAGATTGAGGCCTATGCAGCATCCGGAATGTTGATAAAAATTTTATATTTTAAAAACATCAAGGATTTTGGTAATGGTATCATTCGTCCGGAAATTATTGAAACAGACAGTCCTTTGTATAAGGGATACAAATCTTATATTGTTTTTGCAAATGTTAAAAAACGAGACCTTGCCAGTGAAATATTCAGCCTGAATTATATGCATAAAATTGATGGATTAAGACAATAATGAAACCGGTTTTTGTCATTTTGATTATTTGGTTTATGACAGTGTTTTTATATGTAAGTGCGTTTTCAAAAACCAGTGATGACATATTAACTGATCTGGATCTTGGGTTTAAACTTGAGGAAATTAAAAAAAAACCATATTCCATAAATGCTGAGATTGAAATAACTGAAACCATCAGAGTCCTTGATCAGGATGCGCTTTTATTTAAACAGAAATATCTGGATAAGAAAAAAGAGGATATGGCCTGGCAGACAGATTTTGATTTAACCCTTGAAGGAGAGTTTCAGAAGGATACCATTCGATTATATGGTAGATTTAACAGCCTTTTATATTATAATGAGGAAGAAAATTTTGAATCCCAGAGAAAGGCTGAAGAGGCTTATATATCTTTTCAGCCTTCTTTTATCTGGGCTTTTGATGCAGGTAAAAAAGTGCATAGATGGGGAAAAGGATATGCCTTCAGCCCTTCTGCATTTTTTTCAAGACCAAGAGATATTGATGATCCTGATACAACCCTGGAAGGGTATTATTCCTTAAGTGCGGATTATATCAAAAGCATGGAAGGTCTTGTTAAAACCATTGCCATAACTCCTGTTTTAATGCCGGTTACCCGGGAACTCAACCATGAAATAAATTTAAAGGATGAACTCTTATGGGGGGGAAAAGTTTATCTTTTTGTTTTTGATACTGATATGGATTTTATGTTTTTAATCAGCGATAATATGGACAAGCGCTTTGGGATCGATTTTTCAAAGAATCTTTCTCCTGCCTTTGAAATTCATGGGGATGCAGCTTTGGTTAAAGACTATCAGCAATATATCATTGATGAATATGGGAATATAAGTGAGCAGGAATACACGGCATTTAGTTTGCTCTTGGGATTGCGGTATCTTTCAAGCCGGGACACGACCTATATATTTGAATATTATCGTAATGGCCAAGGATATTCAGCCCGGGAATATAAAAATTATCTCACATTTATTAAAACTGGATTTGATCAGTATTTGAATACATCAAGCCAGGCATCTATTTCCAAGAGCAGAACAGTTTCAGCGTATTATAATCAACAGGCAGCCATGAGAGGTTATCTGTATCTAAAAGTTTCTCAAAAAGACCCTTTTGATATTTTATATTTTGTTCCGGCAATAACTTTTGTTTATAATATATCTGATCAAAGTGCATCCATAACTCCCCAGTTTACCTATTCCCCATTGACCAATTTAACTTTGGATTTGAAAACACCATTTCTTATAGGGGAAAGCAAAACCGAATATGGTGAAAAAATGAATAAAACCAAATTTGTTATATCCATTAAATATTTTTTTTAAACAAGCCCAGGATTTTTTTTTTGTAATTGAGATCCCATTGGTATATACTTTATTGCTTGATATTCAATTGATATTCAGGTGTGCTTATAATATGATATATGGGATTTTCCCAAAAAATAATAATGAATAATGGAGGAAAATAAATGAAATCATTGATTGTTTATTCCAGTCAGTCTGAAAATACTAAAAAACTTGCAGATACAATTTACAAAAATCTGGAAGGTGAAAAGGATATTTTTTCGGTTGATGCAGCTCCTTCCACCAAAGGATATGATTTAACTTTTGTTGGATTCTGGCTCATGGCTGGAAAACCAGATCCTAAATCCAGTGAGTTTCTAACAAAACTGGGGAAGGATGATCGTTTGTTTCTTTTTGCCACCCATGGTGCAAAAGCAGGATCAGACCATGTTAAAAATGCGGTTGCCCATGCCACTGGTCTTACAAATGGATCATATATTGCCGGTGTATTTACCTGCCAGGGAGAGGTAAATCCAAAAGTTTTGGAAAAAGTAAAACAAAAACCAGAACCTCCTGTATGGATTGGTGATGCCGACCAGGCTGTCGGACACCCGAATGAAGACGATTTAATCGCCTTAAAAAAAATGATCACTGAACTATAATGATAAAAAGGAGCTGAATAATTTAAAACTTTTATTATCCAGCTCCTTTCCAAATGATCTATGCTTCAATTATTCCCTGGATTCAGATAAATTCTTCAACTGGTTTTTAAGTTCTGCAAGTTCTGTTTCAAGCCTGTCCACGCTATTTTGCAATGTCGTTTGATTGGCAGAATCCGTTGCAGGACCGGTCCATCGGCCTGCCCCCAAACCCTGGCCGGGTGCTTCCTGGTATCCTCTCCTGCCACGTTGTCTTCCCATTCCCATGGCATTTCCTCTTCCTGCAAATCCCTGGGTGGCATTGCCACCACCTGTGCAATAACCTCTTCCTCCACCTGTCATGGGACCTTCGTTCATGGGTCCTCTTTGATTAAATCCCGGCATGATATTATCTCCTTTTTAATTAGTTTCTTTTGCCATTGCAGAGGCCTTTCCCTTGACCCCTGCCGCTTCCATTACCTCTTCTTCCATGTCCCCCTCCATGTCCATGACGTCCATGGCCCTGTCCTTTACCATTTATCGTATAACACCCGCCCGTGACTTTGAGGCGGTATGCGTTTACAAGAGCGTTTGACAGATTAAACCGACCGATTTTCAGGATTCGCCCAAAGGTTTGTCTGGATACGTTCATGACTTCTGCTGCCTGGCTCTGATCCAGTCCTTCAAAATCAATGAGCCGGATGGCCTCAAACTCTTCCAGGGAGAGCGTCACTTCTCCTTTTTCATCGACACCTTCAGGCCTGAATTCTTTTATGATCGGACGGGATATGATACATCTGGGTCTTTTGGGTCGGGGCATGTTGTCTCCTTTGTTTTGATCATTTGACTATAATAATAATGCAGTCATGAAACCATGTCAAGCAGAATTATGGTCAAATGACTAAAAAAATGCGGTAAGAAATAATTTTATTTCTTACCGCATTCATTAACAGCTTGATTAAAGCGTTATTTGTATTTTTTTTAGGTTGTGTTTAGTGTCTGACCGAGGCTTTCGTTCAGGCATTATATCAATTATTTTGTAGTTTTAGCTAGTGTGTGAACACTTGGAAATAAATTTGCGTCCGTATGGGGTAAAAACTGGGCCCTTGTAAATTCTTCCATAAAGGCAGTGTTACTTGAAAAATCAAGATAGGTCATCGAATTTGAAATAGCAATGGCCTGCTGGCGATAGGTATTGGAAAGAAGCGCCATATAAGCCCCTGCTATGGAGCTGTTTCCCATATATTTAAATTTTTCTCGTTCAATATCCGGGAGCAACCCAATGGTTATCGCTTTTTCAATATCAAGAAATTGTCCAAACCCGCCCGTGATAATCATCCGGCTGATACTGGAAAAATCCATCCCAATCTGTTTCAGGAGAATGGTGAATCCAGCATAAACAGCAGCTTTGCTTAGAATCAAACTCTTTATATCAGACTGGGTAAAAATAATATCTTCTTCAGAGTCAATATTTTTCCCAAATTCAAGAATGAATGCCGGTTCTTCCTGAAATAGAATAAATCGTGGATGATTCACATCAATAAGAAATTTCCCATCCTGGCCAATTACTCCCTTTAAAAGCATTTCTGATAACAGATCGATCATGCCTGATCCGCAAATTCCCCGTGCCGGCTTATTCTCCACAGTTAAATAGTCGGGTTCGAAAGTTTCAGGGTCAAGAGTGATCTTTTCAATTGCGCCGTCTTCAGCCCGCATACCCCATCTGATGCCTCCACCTTCAAAGGCAGGGCCTGCAGAACAGGCTGCGGTCATGAGAAATTCGTCATTGCCGACAACAATTTCTCCATTGGTTCCAATATCAATAAAAAGGCTGGGATCTTCAAGTTTGTTGAATCCAGTATAAAGAACGCCGGACACAATATCTCCACCCACATAGCTTGCAGGTCCAGGCATGACAAAAACACCGGCATAACGGGCTGCTTTTAATCCGATTTCACCGGCTTTAATAATGGGGAATTCAGAAACAGTCGGGATATACGGCTCTCTTCTAATATATTTTGCGGCAATTCCCAAAACCAGATGGGTCATGGTGGTGTTGCCTGATATAATAATATTCTCAATGTGTTTATGGTCGGCATTAATTGAAACCAGGGCTTGTTTTATCAGATTATTGATCGTGGAGAGTGCCAGTATTTGTAATTTTTTAACACCATCTTTTTCAGAACAGACAATGCGGTTGATGACATCATCACCACACGAAGCCTGGCCGTTATGGCCTGATGCCGCACTGAGTATGGCACCATCCGTCATATCCACGATATAGACAACAATGGATGTCGTTCCCAGATCCACAGCCAGTCCAAAGGAAGGTTGCTGATCATGGGCCGGGCGAACATCAACAATTTCTGAAGAGCATTTTTTCCATAGTATGGACGTCACGATCTTGAAGTTTTCATCTCTTACTGCTTCTGTCAATTGTCGCATCACCTTGATATTGGTGCTCATTTTGGATATATCATATCCATTCTTTTTGAGTTGTCGTTTCAGCCTGTCAAGATCGCTGACGGTATCCTCCATGGTCGGCAAATCCAGTTGCAAAGAAACTTTTTCTACAATGGGTTCTATTTTTTCCACAAGTCCTGCAAGCTTTTTTGTGGCTGCTTCTCCCATTCCCGCGGCTTTCAGTTTTTTTTCAATGGTCTCTTCCGGAATTTTAACAATGATATCTTCAAAAATTTTTGACTGGCAGGCAAGTACATAGCCTTTTTCTTTTTCTTTATCCGTTAACAGGGATGTTTTTTCTGAATTTACTTTACCGGATTGTATGATAAGTCTGCATTTTCCACATGACCCTTTACCATTGCATGAGGCATTGATATAAATATCCGCCTTTTGAGATGCTTCCAATAAATTTGTATTGGCAGTGACTATAATTTTTTTATCTCCGGGTTCAAAAGTGACGGTGCATTCTTTTTCAGCAGTGGGTTCATCAGAAGATTCAAATCCTTTTTTTGTTATAAAATAAATCGGGCAGGAAGGCCTGAATTTGCAATAGATATCAGGATCCCGGCATTCCAGACATTCCTCGCAAAGATAAATATTGTGTTTCATGCAGATATAACTGGTTTCCCGGTCAGGATGATTGATACATTTGCCCATTTTTAACCTCCGGTTTCTTTATTAACTGAAGTTTCACCATAATTAAAACATAATTATCATGCAACAAGGCGTAGCAGCATGTCAATAAAATATTTTTTAAAGGATTTGGGGTGCCTATGGCAAACAGTATCAAAATCCTCACTCAATGCAGCTTTGGTAATTATTTGTCGAAGGTCAGAAAAAGCAAAACTGTTACGGCCTTTGACTTTGTGCCGACGTTCAGGGGTATTTTCAAGACGTGCACCATAGATCCAAATAATAGCAGCAGCCATCATTGAAAAATTAATGTGATTCATGACAGCATGAGCATTACGGGCTTGACTTTTACTGCTGCCTATCTCCTGCTTGATTTCTTTGAACCCGGATTCAATTTTCCACCTGGCCCCATAATACTCGATGATCTGTTGGATTGACAGAGTCAGATCCGTGGAAAATAGTGCAACCCATCGTGTTTTGCGAAAGACCCACACTACCCGGACAGGGCACTTAAGAGTTTTCAGCATGACCACTGTTGAATGAAACATGACATCACGATAACTGCCATAAAGAAACACCCGGAGTTGTGATGCCTGTGCTTTGAACGTAGCTGCCATCTCAGCACAGGAACCCAATCGGTTTCCATATTTGCGTGATCTGCCACGTTGTCCCGGTAGCTTTTCAGGTGGCATAGAATATAGCACAATGTCGGATCGTAATCTTGAAAGCAAATTAAACATGTTACCAAGGTGCTTTCGGGCAGGTTTGAACAACCCGTTGTTGCCAAACCA
>Ga0164315_10004079_pt1 | contig 11335 bp, 12 predicted proteins | sample GuaBasSedimGuay6_FD_113737 | JGI IMG/M metagenome (GOLD analysis project Ga0164315, IMG submission 113737) | Subseafloor sediment microbial communities from Guaymas Basin, Gulf of California, Mexico - Guay6, Core 4569-2, 0-3 cm | ecosystem: Environmental > Aquatic > Marine > Hydrothermal vents...
ATATCCAGAACAGATATACATTTAAATAAAGCCACAAAGTTAAGCGGCACTACTTTCATGACATTCCTAATTCCTTTAGTAACTTTTCGAGCACTCCACTATAAAACATAATACAGTCAAAAAAAATGCTCTTGATATAAGTCAATTGAGGTGCAAATACAGCGACGTTTTGCTCAAGCATTTTATGACAGGCTGAAGCAATAAATGTAATTGCGCAACTCTGTATAGATAGTAACCTCTGACTTGCTAATCGATGATATTTTAGCTTATCTGACTATTATTGATGATTGAGGAGCCCCTGATATTATTTCTGCATAATCACCATTACCCGGATCGATTTGAACCTATCTGCTTTTTTTTAACTCCGACGGTTTGCCCTTTGGCCATGCACCAAATGGATATGACTGGTAATCGCTATTAAACGTAAGGAACTGGATGATCTGATAAATATAGGTAGCAATACTCTGCCCCAGCATCAGTAAACGCGGATTAGTCTGCCCGGTAAATAGTTTGAGAAAAAACTGGACTACCACAACGACAAACAGCACAATTTCTGCAATGCTATAAAAGAACGCAAACATCAACATATATAAACCACGCATCCAGGTAGAATGCTGTTTAAGGTTTTCTTTAATCTCGTTACTCATGCATCACTCCTTCTGTATATGAAAACTGAAACTCGAACGCTGAATAATCCACAAAAAGATTCCCTTCACCTTAAGCGGTCTTTCACCATTGTAGCATCGTTCACAGTAGCCCTGTGGTTGATAAAGATAGTCGAACTTTTGATCGGTGCCAGGCTCTACAAATATGGTATTTACCCTGGCCAGTTGAGCGGGCTGATGGGTGTTTTCTGGGCGCCATTGATACATAGTTCATTCTCTCACCTGTTTGCCAACACCGCACCGCTTCTTATACTTGGCACAGCACTTTTATACGGTTACCCGAAATCAGCAAAGATTGTTATACCTGTTGTCTATATCGGTACCGGTCTGGGTGTCTGGCTTTTTGCGCGTCCATTTTATCATATCGGTGCCAGCAGCCTGACATTCGGCTTTATGTTCTTCGTTTTTACTGTTGGCGCAATTCGATGGGATAGAAAGGCGATTGCCCTGTCCATGGTCGTGTTCTTACTATACGGCAGCATGATCTGGGGCATCTTCCCGAATGAAGCAGGTATATCCTTTGAAAGCCACTTTTTTGGGGCCATGATTGGCGTTATTCTGGCCATACTACTGAGAAACTATGACCCCTATTCAGCTGAGAAAAAATATAACTGGGAAGAAGATGAAGACGACGTTACGGTATTTGATGATGAATCGTGAGAGCCAGGAAGCAAGCTCTGACAGACAGGTAGCATCATGCCGGAATAACAAGGTTTTAATGAAGCTAACCTTAGGTAAGCGGCATTAGTATATGTCCCCTGTTACTTTTGCATTAACCCGGTCCGTGTCAATGCCAGTAAGTTAAGCTATTCTGTGCAAATATCTTGCCGGCAACGCTATCGCTTATGCCGGCCTACAGGGGAACTCAGCATATTTGTAGGCCGGCATAAGGCTTTGCCGTTGCCGGCGTGACGTTAACTTACTGGCATTGCGGCCCGTGTAAATTCAGCCAATACTTTAGACCCAATTATTGAAGTTTACGAACCCTGAACTTACGTCCTTTAATCCTGCCTTCCGCTAGAATTTTCAAGGCTTGTTTCGCAATACCCTGTTCAACTGCCACATAAGAAACGATATCAAAAATATCAATCTTTCCAATTTTCTTGCCAGGCAGATTAGTGTTTTTAGTCAATGCACCCAGTATATCCCCTGCCCGAACTTTGCTTTTACGGCCGGCACTAATACACAGCGTTACCATTGGTGATTTAAGTTTACCTGCACAGTCGGATTCAGAGCCATGCTGTATTTTAAGTGATGACGTTTGTTCAAAACTAACCGGGCTATTTTGATAATCTTCAATTGCATTAACTTTGGGTGCTTCTGATGCGGTGAACAAACTTAAGGCTAAACCTTCGTTCCCTGCACGGCCAGTACGCCCAATACGATGAATATGTACTTCCGGGTCAGGTGATAACTCATAATTAATTACTGCAGTTAAATCTTTAATATCGAGTCCACGAGCGGCAACATCGGTTGCTATAAGAATTGAACTGCTTTTATTTGAAAACTGCACTAAAACCTGGTCACGTTCTTTTTGTTCAAGATCGCCATGCAAGGCCAGGGCATGAAAACCCTGTCGCTTTAATTCTTCAGCCAGCTCATGACATTGTTGTTTTCGATTACAAAACACCACACTGGACTGCGGACAGTAATGCAGCAATAGATCAACCAGTGTTTCAGTCCTTGCACCTTTATCTATTTCATAGAAGACCTGTTTTATGTTTTTATCGTCATGCAAACTTTCAACCTGAATATCAACAGGATTTTGCTGAATAGCATGACTAATGCCTTTTATTTCATCCGGGTAGGTCGCAGAAAATAAAAGCGTTTGTCTTTGCACGGGGGTTTTATCAATAATGCGCATGATGTCATCATGAAAGCCCATATCCAGCATGCGATCTGCTTCATCCAGCACCAGTGTTTTTAAGCTATCCAGTTTTAGCGTACCTTTTTGTAAATGTTTTAATATTCGCCCCGGTGTCCCGACTACAATATGCGGCTGATGATCCAGTGATGCTAATTGTGGCCCTATCGGTGCCCCACCACACAGAGCGAGAATTTTAGTATTAGCAATTGGACGTGCCAGGCGACGAATTTCTTTGCTTACCTGGTCAGCAAGTTCACGCGTTGGACAAAGCACCAATGCCTGAGCCTGATAAATCTGCACATCAAGCTGATGCAGCAAACCAATAGCAAAAGCAGCCGTTTTACCACTACCCGTTTTTGCCTGTGCCTGTACATCTTTGCCTGCTAAAATCGCAGGTAGACTTTGTTCCTGTATCGGCGTCATGGATATATAAACCAGCGATTTAAGATTGGCTAAAAACTCAGGCGTTAAAGGCAGTGATGAGAAAGTATTTGTTGTCACGGGAAATCAATCTTTACTGGTGTGTTGAGAAGCGAAGAATGATAACAGATCAGGGGCTAATGCCGCTTACTTAATATGATCCGAATATAGCCAGTGTTTGGCTAAAGTTTTATAAACTGACCCGTGGGCACGCAGAAATATTCAATCGACGCTGAGTCTCGTGATTCGGTTATGCTTTGAAAAGGAGAAGTACCGCGCCCGGTACCTTAAAAGTACGGGCGCGGCACTATGTATTGATGATTGAAAGGCTTAGTCTTTGCCCTCACCTTTGCCTTTGCCTTCACCTTTGCCTTCACCTTTGCCTTCCACAACAGGAATCTTGATCGTCCAGGCACCACGGATATTGCCTGCCTTGTATCCCAGGGCCATATCGTAAGGATATAAACCTTCAATAGCTTTCAGGACATCTGGTGTAACAGTACCATCTTCTATTGAGCCGTGACACTTCAGGCATGGTAATTTGTCCAGACCAGGAAGGGTGATAGAGCGCATATAGTTGAAATATTCTATGTCTTCTTCATTCGTGAAGGCAGTAGCTTCAAATTCCATGGTTGGCATTGTGGAACCATCTGGTTTAGTAATATTAAATAGAGTGCGCGACTTGCCTTGTTCTGCCATCTTTTCGAACTCCTCAAGCTGCTTTGCTTGCCAGTCGTCAGGTATGTTGCGAGCGTTCCGGGTACGATTGCTGACTCGTCTAACCAGGTAGCCAGTATCTTTGGAAAAAGTCGAAGCTATGGTCGGTGCAAGATCAGGGCAATACGGGAAAACTTCAACAAATGGGTTAACTTTATCATCATCAGGATCAGCATTGACAGCGGCTGTTGCAATAGCCATGTACGCCATGAATTCACTGAACAATGTTTCAAAGTATGCATTGGTTGTTAACTGGGCATCCTCAAGCAGTTGCTCATCGGTAAGACGGACAGGTTCCCAGGTGCCAGGGTCTGAACAAAAGGGTTGGCCACCATCTGACTTATAGATACCTTGATTATCGGTGTACTCATCGAAGTCATTCAGGTCGTGACAACTCGAACAATCAACAGCAATCTCACCGCATCCTGTGTTCACGTCTCGCATATAGCCTATTTCTGCCAAAACGCTCGTGCCGGGCAGCGCCACGGTGAGCATCAAGATGAAAAGAAGTAGTGTTTTTTTATTCATTTTATTTCCCCTAAGTTTTGATAGTTAATCGCGTAAAAGCGACAAAATCGATTATTAATGTTATTAATGGACATCTATTATGATCCATCACACAAAATATAGGGTTAATCAGCAATTAGCCAGAAACTTGTTCGTTCAAATTCGTACGTTTTCAAAAAACAACATAACTATCAGATAGATAAAGATCATTACAATGAGATTGGAACGATGTACGAAATATTCGTTGGCATGTGCATACACATCTCAACTGACGATGACTGAGCATTTATGAGAAGAAGCAGAGGGTCAGCGTTCAGCAGTTCCAGACTTTAATAACTAATTCTTAAGCACTCTTACAGTCTCATTATTATTCGTTATCTTCATCCAGGGGTGGTAACAGGTTTGTATGATTGAAATTAAATCAGGTATATCTTCGCTAGCCGTTTTATAGAGTAACTCATGGTCAATCTGACCATATTCAAGCACCATAATATTACCTTGGCCAATAATCTCTCGCAAGGGAATTCAGTATGATCATCTCTGTATGTCAGCGTACTGTTATTATTAAAAGGTTGCTTTGATATCAATGAAAATAACAGTTATGACAAATAGCCATACAACCATCTCAAAAATTAGATCATCTCGCTGAAAATCTTTATTACTTTCCATTATTAACCTCTCTTCAATTTATAGCTGTTAATACACAATACTCTGCCTACTGGCAGCCTCCGGCCAATAACGTACTGTCGATAAATAAAACATTGCAAACATCCCTGTCCACGTGCCTTAATAGAATTAGTTATAGCCGTAACTTTTCAATATAGATTCATCAGTAAATCCCTTCTTTTGGTTTACTCCAGTTGCTTCCAGGCCTTTATCGCTGCTACGCCTGTCTGAACCGGCACGACGATCATCACTGCTCCGTCTGCCTAAGCCGACACGGCGATCATAACCATATTCATCAAAGCGAATATGGTGGCGCCGACATGCCCGTACCCGTCTGCATTCACCAGAACGGTGTTCAGCTTCCGTATTCAATTTCTTTTCCGAAAACATACTCACACCTCCATATATTCCTGACATAAAACATATTTAATAAACATGTGGGAATCATTCTCACATTTGTAATTATGCGCGGGATTATTTCCCACGTCAATCAGATTTGTCAATAAATTAATAAATAAGATCCGCTTTTTAACGAGATTTATTAATAAATATCAAAGTCCAGGTAATCACTGTCCTGTGAATATCCATTACCGCTTTGTATTAGTTTGAGTGAAGTGCCCTCGGTGTAAACTCACCGGAGACGGACACAAAGCCTATACCCTGTATTAGTTAGTTACATCGGGTAGCGATTATTTTATGAGGCAAGTAATTTGCCAGGGGTGACAGCTAAGCTGCCGGATGGCAACGCTGATCTTCATAAGTTTAAAAAAACAGGGCGGATATGCTACTACATGCATTACAGACTCTTACATTGGTCCGACCCCAACCCACAACATTGAATATTTACTATGATACCTGATGCTTAATTTTGGCGAGCAAAGCTTCCAGTGTTGGCAATTCTTTCTCTATGACACTCCAAATCATATCCAGATCAACGCCCAGATAATCATGTACAAGTATGTTTCTAAATCCACCAATATTGTTCCAGGGAATATCATGATGCTTATTCTTAATAGAATCAGACAAACGTTGGCTGGATTCGGCCATTGTTTGTAAATTTCGAACGACTGCATCTTGCACTAAAGTTGAGTCATAAAACTGTTCTTTACTTTCAACATACTCGTTAATGCGATGAATGCAGTCCAACATATGATCGATATAAACTGAATTGTCCTTTTTACTCATAATGCATTCGCTTCATGTAGCACTTTTTCACGAAGAGACGGATGCAATGATTTTTCTGTAACGACATCAACCTTACGATGCACTAAATTAGAAACGTCATGTAAAAATCCCCCGAGCGCAAAACCAGTGCTTCCTTCCTCTAATTCAACTAATAAATCCAGATCACTATCAGGGTTGGCCTCATTGCGTGCCATCGAGCCAAACACTCTCACATTACAAATGCCATTTTTTTTTGCGAGTGTGAGTATTTGCTGCCTGTGTTTTTCGACAATATCATCCATTTTTTCTTTCCCATACTCCGGTTTATTTTTAGAAGTCTTTTCGATGATCCGTTTCAATTCTTCAAAAATAAGACAATCGGGATTTGCCCTGTATCGCACTTGATTACCAGCGGCCTTTTTAACCAAAACACCAGCAGCGGCTAGTTTTGCCAATTCTTTATGTAAGGTACCAGCAACAGTTCCAGTTAAACGCGCTATTTCCCGAACATGAAAGGATTCATCTTCATGCAATAGCAGCAACTCTAAAACCCGGCGACGGTAGCCTTTAAATAGTAGTGAAGAAATATCAGTCATTAATCAGTCTAATTGAAGCCATTAATGCAACAAATGTAGCCGATACAGCTACATCCGTCAAGTGCTGGCTAAACCACTGTTTTTGTTGTAATAACGTGAGAAGAAATTAATGGGTATCTATGAAAGTGATAACATTGTTAGTGTTATTGTGCAATATTTAGTTATCTTACTGTTTTAACTTGATATAACTTAGATCATAGACTTCAAAACATCTCTAGAAACATGTCAAAAATACAAAAAATAAGGGTCAAGTATCATATTAACTCTTTGAGGTTTTACAATTACTACTTCCTTTATGCCAGGAACGCACTGTTAAAGAGTCAATATGATACTTGACCCTAATGTCACTTTTTTGTTTAACCATGCCTATTTATTTCCACTTAAAACAGCCTCAAGCTTTTCCATAGCCAGTTTATGTTTTTTTGCCGACATTTTTTTAATATTTAACAACTTCCACTGCACAGCGGGTAAATGACTAACATCACCTGCGTCCAGTAATTGCCAGTCTGGTTTTATGGCTTTAAATGAAAGCAAAAACTGTTTTTGTTTGTCGGTTAATTTAGTATTTATTTGCTGTATGAAGGTTTTGCGCGTTGCTTCAAGCAACGGTAATGTGGTTTCTTTAACCGTCATGCCGACAAACTGTTCATTAAATGCGGCAGCCAATGACACCGGGTGCGGTGACAACATTTCAGCAATAGGTCGATTGCCGCAAATTAAATACACCATAAAAGCATCCATCAGTTGACCAGTTATGCCTTCGTTTTCAAGCAGTATGCTTACATCGTATAAATCTCGTGGATGCTGTCTGTCAAGTGCTGCACATAATTTCCCCGCATACAATTCATGCCAATCAAGTACAGGCATACTGACATACGAAAACTGATTTTCGACTTGTGGATTTATATCCATTGTCACTGGCGTGACCAGGCTTCCCCGCATAACTGGTGACACCTCAATTTTTATTTTTACACCCTGTCGTATCACGATTAATTTAAGAATATTTCCTTGTTTATCGTTTAATACTTCAACGGTTGTATTTGACAGTACCTTGCTTATTCTTTGCCCTATGTGACCAAGTGCGGTTGCAATAGCTGGCAATGCAATGGTTCTGTCTTCAAGCGGCAGGTAGGTTAAATCTATATCGATGGATAACCTTGGCATCTCCCGCACGAACAGGTTTATTGCCGTGCCGCCTTTAAGTGCAAAGCAGGATTCCTCGGCTACCAGTGGTAATACTGCAATTAGCAGTGTTACCTGGTGATAATACGGTGTGTCCCTACCAAGCATATTGCTTATTCATCCATCTTCGTTATTGATTTTGGCGCACTGGTACAGTGATTAAATAGTGTTTATCCAGTTTTCCATTTTTGACTATCACCCGTTTACCACTACCTAATTTCAACTGATTTTTTTCTATTCGTGCTATCCACGGGTAACTATACTGATCGGCCATAAACAAAAAAAGACGTTTCACTTTGATGCTTCGACAATGCTGCAATAATATATTAACCACTTTAGGACGCAAGCTGGTCAAACCTTCAAAGAGTTCAAGTGCGTGGATAAATGAATGTTCTTCATCCTGTATATCATAAAGCACTTCCATTATGGCGCGTTCAGGTGCTGAAACCTGCAATTGCAAATTACGCACACCTGTCGGTATTAATTCAAAGCCGACACCCCGTACTGTTTCATCAAACAATTGCCGCGGGTGAAATTGTAATGTTTCAGATAGGGTTACCGCTTTAACCCAGGCAGGTACTTTGCCCTGCCCCCAAAGGTGGATGATCTCGCTATTTCCCTTGCTGCCTTTTCCTAGAGGTAAATAATGCGCAGCCCCCTGAAGATTCAGCGCTGAAACACCGCCAACATGAAAGGAAGAATGTGAAAAATGCTGTAATCCCAATACCAGCCCTTGCCAATTGGGTACAGTTTGTACCAGGGCGTAAACGCCACGTCCTAATGATTGCAGCCATTTACTTTGTACATATTTACGCACTAACTGACGCGAATACCCTTGATTAGCCAGCCATTTACTTGGCACCATCACCCCTTCTGGCAGCAAAGCAAGCAAATGGTTTAATTTAACTCTATTATGTAAACCCATAGTTTACTTTATAACTTATTTTTATTCTCACTTCCACTTTTATTGGTATTTTTTTCTATTTTTGTGAACTTCAGGTTTACATTTTATCTCGCTAATAAACTAATAGTATATCAACAATACATTTTTCAAATAACCTGCACCTGGTTCCCACATGCCTGTGCGGGCACCAGAACAAGCTGTTATATAACAGTCCATTGCACAGTAAATAAGCACTGCTCTTCTAAATTCCTTGCAGAGAGTCGCAGTCATATTCCTTAAAAGTCATGGTCAATTGCAGAGTTTATTAATCCAGTGATGTAACATAACAAGCTTTAACTCAGACAACTATTCAAGAATAAAAAATGAAAACAGGTCGTAATAAACCCTGCCCCTGTGGCAGTGGTAAAAAATACAAACATTGCTGTCTGTCACCGGCAGCTGTGGCAAATGATGAGCTTCAAGATTTAATTGCAGGGCAGAATTTTAACTCGATTGAAGAAGTGCAGGCATTCGCAGATAACTTCATGCAACAAAGAAACCAGCAGCCACATGATGATTTCCAGGGGCTGACGTCTGAACAGGTGCATCGAATGTTGCACTTTCCATTTGATACACCTGAGTTCTTTATTTTCCCAGAAACACTATCCACCGAGCCAGAAGCACCCATACTGACATTGATTCAGTGGATCGCGAATGCCATTGATGTAAAAGGCCTGAAAGCTACAGCTAAAGGTAACCTGCCGCAAAAGCTCTGCAAAGAAGCTTTTGTTGATTACCGGAAGCATTTACCCGAGTATGATTTTCGCCATCGCATGAAAATTAACAGGGAAGACGATTTCGGTGATTTACTTACGACTCGAATTATTCTTGAAATAGCGGGATTGCTTAGAAAAACCAAAGGACGATTCTTTTTAACTAAAAAGTATCAGCAGTTAGTTGAAAAAAAAGGATTAGCCGGGCTTTACCCGGTGGTATTCAAAACCTGTTGCAGAGAATTTAACTGGGGATACCAGGATGGATATGAGGATATTCCCTTTATACAGCAGTCATTTTTGTTCTCTATGTATTTGCTAAAGCTTCACGGTGACGATTGGAAGCCATTTCTTATTTATGAGGATTACTTTCTGCAGGCATTCCCCATGGTTATAAATGAAATAGAACCTACGCCTTATTCATCTGCGGAAGATGATATTCGGGCATGCTACAGAATAAGGGCACTGGAGAGATTTCTGCATTTTATGGGATTGGCTAGTGTTGAAAAAATACCCGGTGATAAACCTTTTACAGATAAATACCGCATAAAGAAGCTGCCGTTACTGGATGAAGTTGTACGTTTTTCTGTTTGATAATAAACGTTTAGTGCATCGAACCTGCAGAACTACCCGAGAGCCAGTCTTCCAATATAGCCGTACATTAAAAAACTTTGAACGCTACGGTTTTGTTGAAATGATCGCTGGTAAGCGCTCGAAAAAACCAGTAACTAAATCAGTTGATTTTGATATCTGCATAGTGCGTAGTAAAACGGGCGTTGAACAATCCGGATTGTTGTAATGAAGCACCACCTTAAAACAGTGTTTTCAGCTATGAAATGGACTGTTTAAACCACTGAAACAACGTGATTTAGATGGGTTTTGTATTTTATTCAAATGCTTACGTAGGTGCGCCCCCGTTACTCGAAATAGATTTGCCGCGAAACCGCTCACAATGACGGGAATTTCGGCTTAAGTAAGCAGCATTAGTTACCGACCACTTTTTTGTAGAACTGTAAAAAAATCAATAAAACAGACGGATAATCTTACAGAATCACTTCAATATAATATTAGAAAAAACTTATAACTAATTGAAATATAAAAGCTGGCAAATAGTTAGTACGTTATTTGCTTAAGTATTTATAAAAGTCACGTGTTATCGGGGCAGCAAGTAGTCAGGACAGTCGGTGATAGCAAAGGTATTCGGCAACGTGACCACGCCAATTGGAATCGGCGTCGTGTGAATTGAATAAGGTTGAATCGCCATGCAAGACAAAATTGAAATACACAAAATAGAGCTCATGCTGCTGAATCTGCGACTTGCAAAAGCAGAAGCTGAACGTGACAATATTCAAAAAGAGCTGCGGGCCCTCAAGTCATCGCTGACAAAGCCGAATACGGCAAAGCTCTCGACAGGCTTGTGGAGCCGCACAACTGTCGCCGCTGTAAGCATTTTGGCTGTCACAACCCTTCTCTCCACCAGCGTTTTCCACAATGCGCAGAGCAATGTGAAAGAGAACGACCGGCCTGAGATGTCTGCAATTAGTGCACTGGAGACTGTGCCAATCGTGAGCGGTGAGCACAAGCCCGCAAGCGGCAAGAAGCCACCACCACGGTCGGGCAAAAAGAAGACCCGTTTCGCCAGGTCAAAAGCTGCGACTCAGCAGCAATGGGGACCGCTGTTGATGATGCCGGAGCCAGAAGCCAAAAAGCGCTATTTCACCTTTGACCCGATAGTGAATGAGCAACAGGAAAATCTGCTGACACTTGGCTTTGACCTGGGAGAGGCGGATGGTTTCAATGGGGCGAGTACCCGGCAGGCCATAGCAGAGTTTCGCGCCCTGTACCTGCCGGATTCAGCCAAACAGCTACAGGATGCCGAACTTGCTGTCATCATA
>Ga0164315_10004080_pt1 | contig 11335 bp, 6 predicted proteins | sample GuaBasSedimGuay6_FD_113737 | JGI IMG/M metagenome (GOLD analysis project Ga0164315, IMG submission 113737) | Subseafloor sediment microbial communities from Guaymas Basin, Gulf of California, Mexico - Guay6, Core 4569-2, 0-3 cm | ecosystem: Environmental > Aquatic > Marine > Hydrothermal vents >...
GAGTATCGATTCTACCTTGGTTGGGGTTGGAATTCAGTCCAGGGGAATGAGGATCGCACCTGGCAGGCGTTCAATTCTCCGTGCGGTTTGGATCCGTTGCTGAAGGTCGTCCATACCACCATCATCCAGCCATTCCCAGGTCGGCTGGCGCCGCAGGACTTCGAGACCCTCCGGCGCGATCCACAGCAGCTCAAAATCTTCGGGCCGCTGGAGTGCTTCCCTGGCCCACCGGCCGTTTTGAGGTCCAGGGATGACACAGCCGGGTGCGGTATAGGCACCAATGATCTCGCCGAGCATCAGCGTGGGAGCATCGCGTAAGGCGAGGCTCTTGCGAGCGTCGAAACGGGGTATACGGCGGCTGAGGTACTCCTGGCTCGTCAGTCCGAGTTGGGGAGCGATGCCGGTAGTTCGCTGCGAAAAAACCAGAGAAAGCACCAGACCGCATACCAACAGCGCAAGAAACCCGTACCGGAAAACCCGTTGAGGGAGGCCATCGGCGAAGCGCGCATTCAGTCCGATGAGCGATGCCGCGATCAGGATCGGGAGAACGGGTTGTGCCCAGCGCAGGGTATTGACCGTATTGCCGGTGGCCGCCACCAGGGCCAGGACTTGCAGACCTCCGAGGAACCACAGCGTCGAAAACCGGCGCCGACCCAACAGGCCAAGGATGATGACTGCGAACAGCACCCCGCTTTCGGGTTGAAGAGTCGCCAGCCGGAAGAGTCGATGGCCGATCTCAATCGGATTGATCGTCAGCGAAACCGAGTTTTCTGCCATCAGGGCCGCTGCGGCCGGGTCGGCCGGACCCATCCAAGGAAAAAGGGGATGTCCGAATACCAAAGCCGAGCGAATCGCAGTGACCAGAGGGAGGACCATCCCGGCGGCAAGGCCCGCGAAGATCTGCCGAGGAGGCCGCCCCTTTCCTGCTATCCCCCAGGCCACAAGGACCAGCACGGCCGAATGGGGTTTGCATGCCACCAGGATGCCCCCAAGCAGGCCCACGATCACCAGGTCGCCGGTCGCTTCGGATCGGGCCGCGGCCAGGGCAGTAACGGCCAGCGCCAGAGCAATGACCGTGATGACGAACTCGGCACTTTGGAGTTGGGCGAGCAGCAACGTTTGTGGAGTCACCAGCCAAAGGGTTGCTGCGGCCCATCCGGTCCATGCCCGCTCCTTCCCCTTTCCGGATGAGCAAAGGGCGACCAAACGCACAATGAGAAGGACCGAGGCGGTGATGCTGGCGGCGATGAGCAGTGACCACAGGGGCGCCGATCCGAAAGAAAATGGACCGAGGTTCAAGGGTTCACCCAAGGCCAGCACGAAGGCGCCCAGAATATGCAGGGGCAAGGACAAGGCTGAGTGAATATTGTAGGGCAGGGCGCCGAGATGACCCTGGAGCAGTTCGTCCCGCGCCACGCCGAGGTAATTCACCAGGAGATCGAAGTGCACGGCCGGTGCAGCGGTCTGTAATACAGCTATCAGAATCACCAATCCGGTAGCCCAGGCCATCGGAGAAACCCTGAAAGGGAGTACATTCTTCAGGATTTCTTTCCAGTGCTTTGTGGTGGCAGGCAATGTGACCAGCGGCGCCAGAACGAGCACCACCAGGACCGGCCAGAGATAGAGTCCGAAGCATGCCATGAGTGCGGCCGCCAGCAGCAGAGAGACCGTGCCCAGGACTGCTTCGGCGATCAGTGGCTCGCTGAACTTCAAACGGGATGCCCGGCGAACGGTGGATCCCAGACACATCACTCCGGCCAGAGCGGCTACGAAGAGGGCCAGCCCACCGACGAGAATCCGTGTTTCGTACATCAGCCCTGCCAGGAGTTAAATTCAGAGAGATCCTCTTTGTCGATTTCAAAAATCAGATATGCGTAGGCAATGTGGGCCTCTGGCCGCCGCTCGTGTGCAAGCCAGCGGTACCAGCGGTGGTCACCCATGGGGAGAACGCCGGTGAGGACGTTGGCGGAAACCACGATGGTTCCTTCTGCCGGAATGGGAGGGTTGACCAGCGCGCCGGGCCGGTGCAGGAGGAATTCCTTCAAAGCGATTTCTGCCTGGCCCCAGTCAAGGTTTGAATCGGCGAGGGTCCTCCAAATCATCTTCCGGTCGGGAATCAACTCGTTGACGTAGGGAAGAAGGTGGGGCTGGAAGGAGGCCACCGAAACTCCCATCCATGAGAGGAGCAGAATCTCCAGAAGGGGTCTTGCGGGACGAAGCCGGTGCCGATCCCTGAAGACGGACGAGGCAGAGACGACCAGTAGAGGAATGACCATCAGGGCTAGTCTCAGGCCCATCTGGGCCCGGCAGATCAGGGTGAAATAACCACCGAAGATGACGAGGCCGCCGAGCAGTGGAAACAGATCGGGCGCAGGTGGCTCCCGGCGCCACAGGTGGAAACAGGCAATTGCGAGGAGAATCCACAGTGGGAGTGGCACCTTCAAAAGGAACACCAGGGGATAGTAGGTGGCAAACCGGCCATGGCGGGTTCCCCCTAGGAGATAGGCGGGGCCGCGGCCGCTTCCGGTAGCCTCGTTGTATGCCACCATGTCCAGCCCCTCGACGAATGCAGTGGGCAATGGCAACGGAAGGTCGGCCAGAGGCCCAAGGGAGGAGGCCATGGCAATCATCCGGGAATCGTTGAATTGATAAGCCGATATTGGTGTGAGGGACCCCTGCCCAAGGTAGCCAAGATTCAACACCGAGATGGCCGCAATTGCCGCGATCGTGAGGTGAAGGAGACGATGGGAAGGTCTCGGAAAGCCGTTGCGACACCGGCTGCCGGCGATAAAGACGCCGCAGAGGATCAGCGGTAGAAGCAAGATAGCGCTGAACTTCGTTAACAGGGCTGCACCGGCGGATACACCGAGCAGTGCAGCCCGTCCCAATGAGGGGTTTCGGCGCCACGACCACAGGGCCCACAGATTGAGTGTTACCGCGAGAGCTGACCACACATCGGTGGTCACAAGGCGAGAATGGGCGTGGAGGTTGGGTTCCATCGCTGCCAGTAGCGCCGCGAAAAGTCCGCTCCTGGCGCCGAAGAGATCTCGGCTCCACAAGGAGATCACCACTACCAGGACCACACCAGCTCCGACCGTGACGATCCGACCGGGTACCAGATTGAGGCCGCGAGGCGGTTCGTCCCGAAAGCACTCATCCATCCTCACCGCGAGAGCGTTCAGTGCCGAAACTGGCATCTTGGAGTCGTCGAACCGGCTGGTGTCACCTTCGAGAACTCGGAGGCCATAGCGCAGATGACCGAACTCATCGTAGGTCGCACTGGTCTGCCCAAGGCTCCAGATATCGACCGCAGCACCTGCAAACGCAATGAGCACCACAACCAGGTACCACCGGGCTCCAGTCAAGGGGAAGGTCGTCCCTCTCTGCACGCGCCGAGCTTAGCATCGATTTGAGCGGTGACTCTCCTCGTGTGCCGGGAGGGACTGGAAAACGCGTCGATTGTCTCAACCACTACCTCAAATGAACGATTCTCCGGCCACGGGATGCGGTGGGCTGTTCCCATGCGGGCCTCTGGGTTACCCTGAGACGGGAGCGATCAATGGAACGAATATTCTTGACGATTGGCGGTCTGGCGATGATAGCCGGGTGGTTGAGCCTGGCGTGGGGAGTGTTCTCGTGGCGCTGATGACTCCGATGCAGAATTACCTGGTTTCGACCTATTTCATCGACCATGAGAGCGAGGCCGTCCAGGACTTCGTCGGGCGTATTGTCGGTTCGATCGACGAGCCGCGTACCAAAGCAGTCCGGCTCTTCAACGCCGTTCGGGACGACCTATGGTACGACCCCTATAACGTCAATCTCAAGCGGGATGCCTACCGGGCCTCGGTGATCCTGCAGGGAACGACGGCCTACTGTGTGCCCAAGGCGATCGTGCTGGCGGCGGCGGGTCGGGCCGTCGGCCTCCCGACGCGCCTGGGGTATGCCGATGTCAGGAACCACCTGGCGACCCCACGCCTTCTGGAGCAGTTGGGAACCGACGTCTTCGCTTTCCACGGTTTCACCGAGATCTTCCTTGAGGATAGATGGGTCAAAGTGACTCCGACCTTCAACTCCAGGTTGTGTGAGAGGTTCGGCGTGCTACCGCTTGAGTTTGACGGCACGTCGGATGCCCTGTTTCAGCCTTTCGACGCCACCGGAAGACGCCACATGGAGTACATCAGGGATCGGGGGTCATTTGCCGACTTTCCCTTCGAGGAGATGCTTCGGGTCTATGCCGAAATTTATCCTTCGTTAGGTGTCGAGCGGTTGGAACCGGAAGAGGGCTCGCCCTTCGGAACACCTTGAGGGCCAGACCGTTTCATCAAGCGTGGGGCGAGGATCAGTGCCGTGCCGTAGGCCGCGAAAGCAAGAAAGAGGGTTGAAGGGTTGCCGGTCGGGAGGTCAACCAGTACGAGCTTGAGGCCCCCGATGGCGAGCAGGGGATAGATAAGCCATCTCAGTTCCCTGAAGGTCTCTCGTAGGCTGGCCGCCGCAAGACCGAGGGCGGCGCCTGCAAGGACGAGACTTCGAACGGCAGCCATCCATCCGGGATCTGATGCGTATCCCCCGCCCGTCATTTCGAAACCGTTGACGATCAGTGTTCCGATTCCTGCCACAGCCACCACCGCCACGAAAAAGCGCGGAAGCCGGGCCTGCCAATTGGTGTCGGTCCCAATCTGTGTGGTTGCCAATATCAGGTAACACACCAGTGAGAAACCGAGAACCATCAGGCCAAGGGCGGCAAGAGAGTGACTTGCAACGGCCGAGTCCGTGAACGCGGTCTTGGCGGCGCCTGGAATGCCGGCAGTCATGGATGCAGCCACCACGTAAACCGCTGCGTGTGCGCGAAGGGTGACTCGATCGAATCGTCCGCCAAGGCCTGCTGCCGCCAGGGAGAGGACGCACCACAGTGGCAGAAAAATGGATTTGGGCGCTGCAAACGAACTGCCGTACAACATCAGGATGATCGCAAGGGAGGTGAAGAAGAAGAAGTTGGCGCCTCGGCCCAGTCTGCGGTCCACCGAGGCGAAGGCAATGGCATAGCTGATAAGACTCAGGACGATTGCCGCAAGGCCGAGTACGACAACCCCGGACCCTGTCGATCGGGCGATTCGGGCAGCGCCGCCAAAGCCGATCAGCAGGACTACGGTGGATTGAACGACCTCAAAAGCCGTGACGTTTCGGTGCCTGACGAGGGTGCGGATGGTGAAGCTCGCCATGTAGATCACGAAGAGAGCCAGTGCTATCAAACTGGCCGCACGAATCGACAGTTCATTGAATGGAGGGCGGATTCCCGAAGCGCTCGCGGCAAGGATCGACATGTGGAGCACTACCAGATCGGCGCCGAAGGCCGTGAACCATCGAATGCCGTACCAACCCCGACGATAGGCCAACCACAATGTGGCCAGACCGAGTGCAAGCAGAACGATCGCAAAGGGTTCGTGACGATAGGTCAGACGTATCAATACCAGGGCGGTCGACAGAGCGGCCAGGGACGTCGCCCATGCCAGAACAGGGAGGCGATGAACCCAGGCCACGATCAGCCCGAAGGCGCCGACAAGAACAAGAACAAGAGCTGCGGCATTGGGACTGAAGACATGAAACGTGCGGGTGGCCTCAATCAGGATTGGAAATGCAATGGTCACCGAGGCGAGTCCGTGAAACTCGGCACTGAGAATCAGGGATTTTCGCCCCGCGCGTTCAGCCGCAACCAACCAGATCACCGCGTAGGCCAGGCCCAGGAAGACCCCTGTGCTGTGAGGAATCGCTCCGGCGTCCGTCATTGCCCGAAGGAAAAACGCTCCGCAAAATACAAGGCAGCTCCGCCCCATCAACGTAATGAGGGCGGTGGGAGCTATCCGCTCAGAAATTTCGGCAACCTCCGCCACCTGCGTTAGATCTTCAAGCGTTGAGGAAATATCGTGGGACTCCAGAGTTTGAGAGGCATTGGTCTCCAAGGCTTCGACCCTGGATGCGAGGGTGGTTAACAGGGCCCTCAGCCCTTCAATATCGCTGTGAATTCGATCCAAGTCCTTGACCATTTTGCCTCCGATGATCAACCCTGTGGTGGTTCGGCGCTCAGAGGCCCGCTCGAAAATGAGTCTTTGATTTGATGAGCGAGGTGCTCGAGTCGGGATTCCAGCTCGTCTGATTATTGCACAGTTGAGCAGCTACGCGTTTTCGGTTACGGATCTGCTGAATCAGCCGTCAAATGGCTTGCAAATCCGGCCTGTCCTTTAGGTGTGGCGCCGGAAGAACGAGGAAATTCTGGTTGATGCTGCCGGAACCTTCAAACCCTCCTGCCATTCCTCCGTACTAGTGTTGAAATGGGGGAGCCTTCTTGTGGGTTGTTCTGACAGGAAGCGCTCGATTCGAGATAAGATCCGCTAAGGTTTAAATTGAACATCCCGACAGGGACACGAGGCTGGAATGACGATGATTGTAATTACGAAAACTCAACGATTTCGACAGATCATTGGTGGGCTGGGCCTGACTTTCGTTCTGGCATTGACCCTGGTTGCATGCGGGGGCGGGGAAGAAGAACCTTCGGCCCGGCCCGGACGTCCAGGCGGTCGACGCCCTGGAGGGTCGGAGGCCGCCAAGGGTGGTCCAGGAGGCAAACCGCCGCTGCCGACTGCCGCAGTGGCGGTGGAGCAGGTCCAACGCGGCGATATTGCGACCTACTATTCGGCGACCGCCTCGCTCGATCCCAATAAGGAAGCTGACGTTCTGGCCAGGGTCAACGGGATCATCCAGGCGCAACTTGCGGAAGAGGGAGACCGGGTTGTCGAGGGCCAGGTGCTGATCGAGATCGAGGACGCTGAATACCGGCATCGAGTGACCCAGGCGGAGGTCGAGTTGCACCAGCAGCGTCTGCAATTGGAGCGGAGCGAGAAAATGTTGGCCCAGGGCCTGGTCTCTGCCGAGGAGGCCGACGCCTCCCGCAGCCAGATGAAAGCGGCGGAAGCAGGGTGGGAGTTGGCAACCCTCGAGCTGTCCTACACGAAAGTACAGTCCCCCTTCTCCGGAAGGGTCGTTGCCCGCTCGGTCGACCAGGGTCGAACGGTGTCCAATGGCACGGTTTTGTACACTCTGGCTGACCTCAGCCGGCTCCTGGCACGGGTCCACGTGCCGGCGAGGGAGTTCAGAAATATCCAGACTGATCAGCCGGTGCAGTTGGTGGTGGATTCGACCGGAGACCCCCTGGAGGGTCATATTCTTCTTATCAGCCCCGTGGTAGACCCGACCGCCGGAACGATCAAGGTCACGGTTGAGATCAGGGACTTCCCCAGGAGTACACGCCCTGGCGATTTCGCGGAGGTTTCGATCGTCACCGATCGCCACGAGGGTGTACTTGTCGTGCCGCGCATTGCCGTCCTGACGGACCACGAGGATCGCATTGTCTACATCGCCGACGGCGATACAGCCCAGCGGAGAGTCGTGGAAATCGGATTCGAAGACGATCAATTTACCGAAATCCTCACGGGCGTGGATGAGGGTGACAGCGTGGTTATTCAGGGCCAGAGGTCGTTGACCGACGGCCAGAAGGTCTCCATCCTGGAAAAACTCAAACTCGGCGGTGACGATTCTGACGCATCCGAGTCGCCGGAGGGCTGATGCGATCCTTCGTCGCCCTGGCGGTGCGCCGCCGCGTCACGGTTTTGATGACGGCAATCGCCTTTGCGGCCTTCGGTGTTGTGGGTTATCAGCGCCTGTCGCTGGACCTGCTGCCCGACATCAGCTACCCCTCATTGACGGTACAGACTGATTTCTCCGACACGGCGCCGGCAGAAGTCGAGAATCTGATAACGCGACCAGTCGAGGAAGTCGTGGGCGTTCTGAGGGGGCTTCGATCGATCCATTCGGTCTCGAGACCGGGTGTGTCCGAGGTGACCTTGGAGTTCGCATGGGGCGCCGACATGGATCTGCTCCTGTTGGACGTCCGCGAAAAGCTCGACCGCCTGATCCTGCCTGAAGAGGCGGATGATCCAGTCGTCCTGCGCTTTGACCCCTCGCTAGACCCAATCCTCCGTATAGCGCTGGGCAGTCCGGGTGATCTGATGGCTGGGAGGCGTCTGGCGGACCTCAAGCTCAAACCGGCTTTCGAGACCATTCTGGGTGTTGCTTCAGCCCGTATCAAGGGTGGGTTGGAAGAGGAAATCCAGATCGAGGTTGACCAGGAGCGGTTGGCGGCTCTGAAGATTCCGCTGGACCGGATTCGTGACGTCGTCGGTACTTCAAACATCAATCTCCCCGGGGGATCGCTCAAGGGCGCCGATACACAGTATCTGATCCGTACGGTCAACGAGTACCAGGACCTCGAAGAGATCGGCGACCTGGTCATCAGCTGGAATCAGGGTTCTGCGGTCCGTTTGAAAGAGGTCGCGGAGATCCGGTGGGGCGCTCGTGAGCGCGAGGAGATCACCCGGGTCAATGGCGACGAGAGCATCGAAATCGCAATCTACAAAGAAGGCGACGCCAATATCGTCGCCACGGCGCGATCGGTCCGGGACCGGCTCGGGGAATTCGAAGACTTACTGCCTGACGGTTACCGTCTGACGGTTCTCTTCGACCAGTCCCGATTCATTGAACAGGCGGTCAGTGAAGTCCGCACCGCCGCGATCGTCGGTGGCCTCTTGGCGGTGTTGGTTCTGATCGCCTTCCTGCGAAGTGCCCGTGCGACCATCATCATCGCAACGTCGATTCCGCTGTCGGTGCTCTTCACCTTCATGGCGATGTACCGGTTGGATATTTCGCTCAATATCATGAGTCTCGGTGGTCTGACCCTGGGGGTCGGAATGCTGGTGGACAACGCGATCGTCGTACTCGAGGCGATCCACCGCAAGAGAGATGAAGGCGTTGGGCTGGCCAAGGCTGCAATTGACGGGGCCTCGGAGGTCGCCGGTGCGGTGATCGCTTCGACATTGACCACTGTTGCTGTCTTCCTGCCGATCATTTTCGTCGAAGGCATCGCGGGTCAGATCTTTGGTGACATGGCCATGACCGTCAGTTTGAGTCTGGCGGCATCCCTGGTAGTCGCTGTGTCGTTGATTCCTATGCTCAGTGCGATCGGAGGCCGTGACAAGGCCACTGTTCCCGCACAACGTTCTGATCAGTCAGAATCACCCTCGGCGGAGCCCCGCCTGGGGCCGCTTTCGACAGGGTATGAAAGGTTGCTCCGGCTGGCCCTGCGGAGGAGGTGGCTGACTTTGATCGTCGCTGCCCTTGTCTTTGCGGTGTCGTTGTTTGGAATCGGCGCGTTGGACACTGAGCTGATACCGGAGATTTCAGAGGGCGAATTCTACTTTGAGGCGACCCTCCCGGAGGGTTCGACAGTCGGAGCGACCGATCGAACGGTCCTCGCCATGGGTGAAAACCTGATCGATGACGATCGGGTATCGGTGTTCTATTCGACAGCCGGCAGTCGCTTGGTTTCCGGGGGTCTGTCCCTGAGCACAAAAGCGGAACACTACGGCCAGATCAACGTCGTTCTGGAGGACCGCCGCGACGAAGGAGTAGAAGAGGCCGTCGCCTCGGCTCTTCGAGAGCACTTCGGGCGGATTCCGGATCTCACCGCAAAATTCGGCAAGCCGAGCTATTTCAGCCTCAAAACGCCGATCGAGATCGTGCTTTTCAGCGACGACCTCGAGACCCTGACCCGCTATACCGAAAGACTCGAGGCGGCCATGGGGGCAATCGACGGTCTGGTTGACCTGCGTTCGTCGCTTGAGGAGGGAAATCCCGAGTATCAGATCATTTTTGACCGTACCCGGCTGGCTGCCCTCGGCCTCGACATGCGAACGGTCGCGGAGACCCTGCGTGACAGGGTTCTGGGCGCTGTGCCCACCCGATTCCGCCAGGAAGATCGTCAGATCGACATACGGATCCGGAATAAGGAACCCTTCCGACAGACGTTCGAAGACGTTCGAAACCTCATAATCGAAGGGCCCGACGGGCGACAACTGCGGCTATTGACGGTGGCTCAGGTAATAGAGGACCGTGGCCCCGCCGAGATCCACAGGATCCAGCAGCAGCGGGCGGCCGTGATCAGTGCCAATCTCGAAGGGCGCAGCCTCGGCGCGGTCGTCGCCGACATTCGGCAGGTTCTGGCCGAGCAGACGCCCCCTGCCGGTGTCAGCCCGGAATTGGGCGGCCAGATCGAGGAGATGGAAGTCTCGTTTAACGGCCTTCGCTTTGCTCTGATCCTCGCCGTCTTCCTGGTCTACCTGGTGATGGCGGCGACCTTCGAGAGTTTCGTTCATCCGCTGATCGTGCTCTTCAGTGTGCCCCTGGCCGTGGTTGGAGTCGTTCTGGGTCTGCTGGTGACGGGCACTCCGGTCAGCATCATCGTCTTCATCGGCGTCGTCATGTTGGTCGGGATCGTCGTCAACAACGCCATCGTGCTGATCGATACCGTTAATCAACTACGGCGTTCGGGGCTCAAGAAGATGGAAGCCGTTCTCAGAGGTGGCGCTCTGCGACTTCGACCGATCTTGATGACCACATTGACGACGGTTCTCGGGCTGGTGCCGATGGCCCTGTCCCTGGGTGAAGGCGCCGAATTGCGCGCACCGCTGGCCATCACCGTTTCCTTCGGGCTGGTACTCAGCACCCTTTTGACCCTGGTGGTCATTCCTGCGCTCTACATGGTAGTGCCGTCGCGCGTGCGAACGCTCGAAGAGGAAAGGGCTGAGATGCCCGAGGATCAAAACGGGACCGGTTCATGACCCTGCCCGAACTGGCCATCCGCCGTCCCGTTGCAACGCTGACGGTGATCATCAGTCTGGTGGTCCTGGGTTCGGTGGCTCTGGTCCGATTACCCCTGGGTTTCATGCCCGAGGTCGAAAGACCGGTTCTCTTCGTGCAGGTGCCTTTCCCCAACTCCACGCCTGAGCAGACCGAACGGCTGATCGTGCGGCCGATCGAGGAGGTCCTGGGCTCGGTCAAGGGCGTGACGTCGATGCGCTCAAACTGTGATGCGAACAACGGCAGGATCAATTTGGTGTTCTCGTGGGGCCACGAGATGAGTCTGGCGCGGGCGGAGGTGCTCGAACGGGTTGATCGTATTCGTGGTGAATTGCCGGATACCATCGGTGACATCACGATCAGCGGGAGCTGGGACTCGCGGGATGAGGAACAGCCGGTTCTCGAAGGCCGTCTGTCGTCCAATTTGGACCTCTCCGAGAGCTACGATCTGTTGGAGCGCAAGATCGTCAGGCCGCTCGAACGGATCGATGGCGTCGCGTCCGTACGGCTTGACGGCGTTAACCCCAAGGAAGTCCGCATCAATTTGCGGCTGCAGGACCTCGAAGCTCATGGTGTCGACGTGCGCTCC
>Ga0164315_10004081_pt1 | contig 11335 bp, 27 predicted proteins | sample GuaBasSedimGuay6_FD_113737 | JGI IMG/M metagenome (GOLD analysis project Ga0164315, IMG submission 113737) | Subseafloor sediment microbial communities from Guaymas Basin, Gulf of California, Mexico - Guay6, Core 4569-2, 0-3 cm | ecosystem: Environmental > Aquatic > Marine > Hydrothermal vents...
AAACAATAGTTTATAGAACTAGCAAATAATTCTATTAGTACTGATTGCGCCTGGTTCATCCCCGGCTCAGCTGAAAAGGACATCTTGCCCTCCTCCTCCATCACTGCAGCTAATCTATTTACTGCATTATAATCGATACTTACCGGCATATCTCCACCTACAAAATCTACCGACATGGTGCGTATTTTGTCTATAATTTTATTGACTTCAGCCATTATCGCCTCTGTCTCCATCATCATTTTCCTTTCCACAGTTCTTAAAGAAATTACACATTTCTGTTTTTGACTGTTCTGTTAATTTAACCTCTAAGCCTTTAAATGATTTCTCACATTGACTGCATATTAACACATTAGTTTTTCCATTATGTGCATAAGCATATCCAAACTTTCGTACTAATTCATTGCCAAGTGTTTGGTTGGTCATATCATGAGAAACTTCCTTACTACAACGTGAGCATTGCATAGTAAGAGTTATCATTGTCTCCCCTCATTTAATTTATTTAACCGCTCCAAGTTTACACTGTTCTAGTCTTTCCATCAACAATCTCGCTTCTTCAAATGTGGGTTCTTCGTCAAACACGTCCTGGTAAAAATGCATAGCTAATTCTGCTGCATCCCACTCATCCTTAACCCAGGCGTCTACTGCGCTTCTGACGAAGGGGTGGTTACAATTAATATCTTCTTCAGGATCACCATCAAAAATACCAATGACAGTTTTTTCAGGATTACCATAATACCACGCTAATTCAAACATAGTACCAATCACAGGCTTCTTTTTATCGTAATGATTCATATTACAGATACCCATGGTACTTCTTTTAACGTACGAATAATCTTTGGGCACTAACAGATCTACCCCTTTAGTTTTATAGACCTTCAGCCGTTTAGGATCTCCGCCGGCGTTGTTTAATACCTCCTGATTGAATCCGTTGTTACAAGGGTCAATAATTTCCCAGTTGGGGTTGTTACCAAAACACCGTCTGATGTTTTTCCGCCATTCGTAGGATTCCTTTCTATCAACCGAAATCTGTCCAATTAAATAAATAATTTCTTTCATAATTCTATTCCTTTCCTTTTAATTCTTTTCTTCTAAATAATTTTCAAATTCTAAATGTATTGCCATGAAATCATATGTATTAAAATCTTTCCACGCATACTCATCAAATAAACCAGTTAAAACTACCCAATCTTCTGATTGCCTATCCAATGTCAGTAAAAGCGTAACGACCTTCTTTAATCCATAAAATTCAGTAAGCATACACTCATATAGAAGGTTATTGCCGAATCCCTCATACCCATCCTCACACAGTGCTATAATGTTATTTTCTTGTATTTCTATAAATTCTTCTGAGGATATAGCGTAAGCACTGGTGGATATTAGTAATACACTAACAACAATCATTATATATTTAAACATCTTCCTTATCCTTTACTGTGTAAGTCATTATTGTTATAGGGCAATACAGCCTACAATTTTTATTATCTTTGTGTGGGGTGCAGATGGTGCAATTTCCCACTCCCTCCCTCTCCATGTATGACTCCATGGGTCTTATCCATTGCCGTAAACAAAGCTTCATTTGCTTACATGCCATGTGTTAATATTATTTGCTGGCACTTCAATTTTTTTAGGTGGTTTAGTTGTGTAGTTTTTAGGGTTGTTTAGTTTACCTTTCTTTAGAGTTACAATGTGCATACCTGAAAAATTATTAAGTCCTGGGCCATTTCTGCCCTGTCCTAGTACTGTAGTATCTTCGGCAGGGCAGTTTTGAAAATCCCCCTGTAATGAGTATTTAGGAACATGTACTACGACTATACACGGCGCCTCGTAAAATCCCTGATGTCTAACGTAAACCCAAACATCTTGATTTAGACATGGGCTTGTTTCGTTAGGTATATCTGAATGCACTGGGGCAACTGCTGAAGCATTAAAAGCCATAATAATTACTGTTAATAAAGCCATCACTAAACTCTTCACAATCTAACCTCCTAGTTTTTATTCCCCTAGTATTAATATAAGCATTAATTTCAGAATGTCAAGGGGTCCTATTAAAATAGAGGTTAATTTATTAACCTTCTGTTAAAATGTGTAATTTAAATTCTATTAGCATAATATGTGCAAACATTTTTCCTAAGGTATCCTGTACCTCATTAAAATAACCCAATAACATACTTCTATCTTCCTCGGAAACTAAATTCACAGTTATCACTTGATCTACGTAATAAGTATCGAATATTTCATAACCTTTTTTAAATAACCATTCTTTGTCCTCGTCTGATACAGGATTAATAGTTTCAAGGTATCCTATAAAATTGACTATGCTTTCCTCTGCTCCCATACGGTGATTAAATTTTGTCATACTATCAGTCATCTAAATCTCCTTCCAAATCTTCAATATCAAAAGCTTCTGGGTCTAAAGGATCACCAGTGGCTAGATAATATTTAAGTATGAAGATCATGGTATCTAATTTTTCTATTTCTTTTAAAAATTCTACCTTGGTCTCTAGAGTTTCTTTTAGAGCCTGGGCGGCCTCTTCCTCAGTGTACAAATCCATCATTCCCATGTTTATACTCCTTTGGTACTAGTTTAGTTATTTTTTGCATTGCTGGGCATTTTGAACAGCGCATGAAGGAATCATTAAACTTCCATGGCCGCCAAGTGTGGGTGCAAGTAACATCGCCTTTTAAGTATGGTTCTTCTACCGTGCGCGGAACTGTATCATTAAATAACTCTAAGATATCATCCGCACTCATAACACATACTTGACGCTTACAATCATCTATGTGCTCCCATATCTCCCATCTATTACCGTGAATTTTCTTTGAACTGAACTTTGTCATATTACCCCTCTAGTGTTATATAGTCTAATCTGTCATGACAACCGGGACAGACGTAAGTCTGTTCGTAATTACCGGAATGACCATCGAAAAAATGATAGTTATCTGATTTATTTCTACTATATTCAATAACATATACTATAATATTATAACCACATTTACAACTTTTAAATTCTGCAACTCCTGACATTATTCTATCCTTTCCTGTAATTCATTTAGTAACCTACATAATCTTGCTTCATTCATTTTAGAAACTACACACAAACTTACTAATTTATCTACTACAATATTAGATGCCTCTTGTTCATCTTCGTTTTCTAAGTGAATTTCTGTTATCATATCTAATATAACATCCAACTGATTATAAGATAATTCTCTTTCCTCTTCGCTTAATCCTTCATACGATATAACTTCTTTCTTCAAATAAGAATTGAAATAAGTCTCACAGGTAGTTATTACATTATCTCTTAGATACATATCATATATACTATTTTTCATTTAAATTACCTCTGTTTAAATAGCAATTACATTAATCTTTAGTTTTGATATAGAGTAGAGCAGTTACTGCTATCTGCATAAATACCCTAGTCAGTGTATTGTTTTCAATTCCTTTTTTAATCTTAGGGCTGACAAATTTAATAATACTTTCTTTTATTTCATCATCTAATACCATGTCTTGAAGTTTTTCCCAACTGGCTATTGATACTTCTACCCGATCAACCCACATCTGCTGTCTCATATAATTAGTCATTTCAGTTTTATTCATTTTAATGCCTCGTAGTTTATTAAATCTATTACAAAATGGTCATTTAATACATCATCTCCGAATCTTCTAACTAGATCATCTTTAAACTCTTCCAGGTGGTCTTTGTCGGGATTTGTGAACGTTAAATAAAACGGCGTTCGTGCGGTTATAAGACGATAAAAGTTGCTCCAGAATTTTTTCTTTGGAAATTCTCTTCCTGTATTTCTAAGATAATTCTCAGGAGTTACTCCCTTAATATTTACAGCGTATAAAGTATTTCTTTTGTTGCATTTGAATAAATCATTAATATCATACTTTCTTTCTGTTAACATTAAATCGCTGTGGAATATTACATCCTCTGGGATAATATTTACTAGCTCCGGCCACGTACGATGATACAAAGCCGGCGCTCCGCCCATCAGATGAAATACGCCTGGCTGACGTGCTATAAACGCCCTTCCATACGCCCCCAGAAGCTGATTACTGGTATATTTCTCGAACTTACCACGTATGCCATCTTCTGTGACATAACAGTAAGGACACGCTAAATTACAGCCGTATAACTGAACCACAAACTGTAGTCCTATATCACCTCTACATGTCAGGCCACGCCGTCGCGCTATCTCAGGAAACTTATCATATCCTCCGCCGCCGCGATAGGTATCACAGAACCTAAAATTACCAAATACATCCTCTTGCCTAACATCTTTTAATTGCCGTCCTTGGATAGGGCATACTTTCCATTCGTACATCATCCTACTCCTTTACTAGTCCAACTAAAAAAATTATAAACGTTAAACAACAATATAGCAATCATCTGATAAAATAAGAACGTCTGTTTCATTCTCCAAAATATTACCATCTGTATCCCTAATGACACTGGGAACACTAAGAATGACCATACACTGGGGATAGACAATAACCATAGTGCTACTAATGTTAATATAAATGATGCTATTTCTAACTTTCTAAGTAATTCCATTATTGCCCTTCCTGTGAATCATCAAACAACCAAAGATACCCCTGACATTCACAAACACCGTCTGGGTCAGCCCTTGTTACTATAATGTGCGTCTTACCATGCTCCACCCACATCGTAGTACAAACATCATACATATCATAATCACTCATATCATGATAGAGTAGGACTTTGTTTTGGCCAGGACATTTCTCACTTCTAGTTACAGGTGGTGTTGTTTCTCCCTTCTCTAAATGATATATACCATTAGCATGACCACCCTCATGTCCATATGCTAAATAGGACCCCATACTAACTAAATACATGAACATAAAACCACCTAATATTAAATATATTAATGTTCTAGCTTTCATTTAAAATCTCCTTTATTTCATACATCAATTCGTATACGTCAGGAATAGTGGCACCCTCATTAGTAAAAATACTTAATGATTCTGGATACAAGTCATATACATTAATTCGTTCTATTACAGATATTGATTTAACTTTGCCTAACTTTCTAGGTAAATCTTTAAGTGTTATATCTTCTATTTTAGATACTTTTCTACCTTCAACTCCAGTTGATATTCCAAATTCATCCATATCTGTCGTAATTCTGGCCGAAACCCATTCGTCTTTAATAGAAAATTTACCTTCGGGACCTAGTTTACGTTGGTATGTGACGCCATTAAAACCTGTAATAGCTATTTGATATATTACATCTTTAATTCTCTGTGGGTTGCCCACTTCTATCTTATAGAGACCAATTTTAGTATCACTACCCGATCTGATAGCATAGCGTCTCAAAACTATTGTTGGACTAGCTTTAGCTATAACCTTATCAATAGGACCAAAGGCTGTATCCATTGCCACATCATGCTCTGGACCTGTGTAAGGCGGTACTGGGGTTGTCATAGCACACCCTATCAATAATACTATACTAAATAAAACTGCAATTAATCTTTTCATCCTATCTCCTTTTCCCTTAAAGACTTTAGTTTTTCTATTAGCTCTTTGGCTTCTCGGATACTAGCTATTGATTCAGCATATTCACCTAAACCCAGGATATCATCACGATCCTCTTTGGTAATAGTGCCGTTATTTTGTAATGTATTTACTAGACCCAACATCATCAATGAATTGAAATCTTTGTACATGTTATATCTCCTTTATAATCTTTATTTCTTCGCAGAGATGGACATTACTAGGGCTATGTTCCTTGGCCCATATTTTACCTCTTACATCTATCATTACTATCACTCTTTCTATATTGGCAGTAAATTTGGATAGATACTGCTTCGCTTCATCTAAGTTCATCATTACATGCCAACCTGATATGTATACGGTGCCTATAGAACCATCCCTAACTGCCTTACGTTCTGATTTAACCCATTCATTCTTAGGTATAATTTTACTACCTTTGATGCCGTGAAACAGCATTTTGAAATTACCATGTCTATCTTTATCTACTATTTTATACCAGTACATTCTTATTCCTCACACCCAAATGAATATGTTAAAGGTAAAATACCCACCGATATTTCTTTAAATTCCAGTATGGCAGGTGGAGATATTACTATACTATCGTTTGTATAAAATGTACGTCTTGGTCTATAATGTGTAATAGCATAATCACCTTCCGGCAGATCAATAACTAAAGAACCGGGCTGTTTAAGTTCTATCTCGGGTACGTCCTCGTAGTCCGTTTTATCATCAAGCCACCTAACTCCGCCTATCCAAGTTCCAGGGTCACAGTTTTCAAATGTAATACTCGTACAATTTCCGATAGTTGCAAAACCTACTAACATTACAGCTGCCACTCCAATAACAAACCAAAGTCCTAACCAATTAAATTTTTTCATTTTAACCTCCAATTAAATTTATTACTGCTATTTTTACTAATACTGCGAATACACACAACAAAGACCAAATTGGCACAACAAATAACATATCCCTTACAAACTCACCTTCTTTGTTATACCAACCTTCAACCTTTGTCATAATAAAATTATACGGTCTAAATATCCTGAGCAACATTTCATAAGTTATACCATATCCAAATTCAAATTCATAGAGCTCAGCTTCTTTTCTTTTAAGATAATCAGAATCAGTATCACTGATTGTTTTAGTAGGGCACAAACCATTCTGGCTATTTATGTTTTTCTCAAACTCATGTAGTCGTTTCCAGATACTGCGTAATTCAGTGATAGTCGTCCAGTTACTGATAAATAAAGACATACTGCCGTGTACCTTACCAAAAGCGTTAGACACTTGAATAAGGACGCCTAAAGGCACAACAGCCAATACTACAGAAGGTCCTACTACAATGTATGGTAGGATTGACATAATCTGATCATATGCGTTATACCATAAGTCGAAATATCCATAATGTAAGTATAATCTGTGATAATTCTTCTCTATACCAAAGAATAATCTTGCTAAGCTTTTAGGTGTTGCTAATTCTTTATCGTCTTCGCCATGCACTAGTACTTTTCTATATGCTGCTTCTACCACTTGATTCTTGTACTCCAGGCCAGGTAAATACCATCCTACAAACCAGGAAATAATCATACCCATGGTCGTTGCGAAGATTGCTGCCCATACCAAATTACCATCAGCGTTATATAGAAATGGAACTTCCCAGTCTTTTATCTTAATCAAAACACCTTCACTGAGCTTCCATAGAATAGGGGTAAAGGCTATTAACGTCATTATAGCTCTAACTGCTTGTAATCCTAAACTTTCTACAATACGTGCATATCGTTCTGTGTCTAATTGAATACGCTGGCTGGCACCTTCGACTTCCTTCTTTACATTTCTCCACTTGGGTATATAGCTGAAAGTCATAGCCTTACGCCACCTAAAAGCGTACACACGTGTGAACCATCCTGTCCATAGAGCTAATACTACATACACTGCTATTAGCTTAAAGAACCAGTTAAATGCTCCCCAGAATCCCTCTATTGTCCCGCCTAAGGAGGGCTGGAAATAGTTATAGAATTCACCATACCATTCATTTAATAGTACTGACATGTAGACCTGAGCGTATAGAGACACGAATAGTAACAAAGCCCCACCCCATGACCAGGGAATCCAACGTTTACTCCAATAAAATTCTTTTATCATTATGGTTTCTCCAAAGTCTTTACACAGCTAGGACAAAGATCTTTATCGGCTCTTATGTAAGTTTGAGATGATGGTATAATCCTACAAAGTTCTATTGTTTTCTTAATTTTATATTCTTCACTGTAAGTACTCCACCCAGTTCTGTGAAGTTTTATTTTTCGTGTGTATTCACAACGTCCTTCTATCATACCGTTTTTATCATCAAATTCATCACCACACTGATCACATTTATAAAATTTCATTTTAATTCCTTTCTTACAGTTTCAGGGAACTTCATCTTAACAACTGATCCCATGAGCCGGCCGTCCACTTCTCTGTCAACGACAACTACTCCACATTCTGGGCACCACCTCACAACACTCTCTGTATCGATGTGTGTGAACCGCCTAAGTACTTCTAACCTTCCGATATGTTGATTCTTTTCATTAAAACAATTCATTTTGCTAACGCCTTTCGTTCTATCTTTTTATATTTTATTTCTGCGATCTCATCGAACATGTCTTGGTCGATATATCTCACTTGCAACATCATGAAATACACATCTACTGCTTCTTCGATTAAGTCTTTCACTGTTTCAGTTCTATGCCCGTATTTCTTAGCTCTGTAATAATTCTGGGCGGCGGCTATGAATTCACCACACTCACCCATAGCTTGTCGAGTTTGTTCGTCCTCGCCATATTTAACCATTAGTAGTCCTAATATTTCTGGGTCTATGTTTTTCATTTATTACCTCTATTGAAATCAAATTTAAAATCTGCCATTTCCAGACCTAGCTTCCGTACTAAATCCCAACTCTCAGATCCAACAGCATAAGATAGTTGTTTTGTCCAGCGTTCTTTATAGATATTAGCGTATTCTTCCCACACTGCCTTAGCCACGTCTGTTGTCATTTCTTGTTTCTTTTTAGCCATTTGTGTAAATTCCTTATCTATTATTATTTACTTCCTGCTTTTCCAATATATCCTCGTATGTGTCGGCAATATCTTTATCTAATCTTACACCTATATAAATAGGTAAGAACAAAGACATAGTATCTCTTTTCTTGTCTGTGGTTATTTCGTTATATTCAATTTCAATAATCTTATTTAAAAAGTAATTATGATCACGGACACGGTCTTCTTCGTCTAAACCGCTACCACTGCGGACAGTTATCTTACCGTCTGCAGATTCAAGTATTAATCCACCGATCCAATCGGCTTTTTTCTTATGGGGGTAAACACCAACACAGAGAAGATCAGCTGGATCTTTTATTTTCATCTTAACCATGTCTGGTGATGTATGATCTTTCCATTTACCATCCATATTTTTTAGAACAGCACCCTCATCACCACAACCTATCATCTCGCGGTAAAAATCTTCTGCCCCTTTGAAAGTACTAACAACTTTGGTATCAATTAGAATCAACCCACTCTGCTCGGCCATGTATGTTAGTTTTTCTAATCTATCGATATATTCTTGATCACATTCTCCGCGCTTCCAATCCTCTAACGGTATAACATCCCAAACTTCGAATATAACCCTCTCAGCTTCGCTCTCAGTGATAGTTTGCTTGATGGCCTTGTTCAGTATGCCATTTCCTGTTTGTCTATCCATAATAGCACTCTCACCTATTTTTTCTAAAACAAGACCTTCGCCTATAATAACGAAGTTATCTTCGTCAGTAGTGGAAAGGATAGTATCATTGGGTTTACCAAAGAACTTCATTTCTTTACCGTTCCTAGAAATGTACTTGACTTCTCTATTCTCTACTATTATGTTAGCGAATATACCATTAGCTTTTTTCTGTACTATGGCTGGGAAATGTATACGTTTGAAGTTTTTCTTATTGGGAGCTTGGCATCTCATGTAAGGTGTAATTGTAACATGATCTGGCCAGATCTTGTTGATCAATTTGCCAGCTACCTTACAGCTGGGGTCTTTCTTAATGATACGCTCTATTAGATCAGCATTCTCTGGGCTTGAACAAGACAACAACGACCTTAATATCTCAATTCCAGCATGACCAGTAGCTTTTCTTGTAGCCAGAGTACTCATTAAAAGATCCATACCGCTTACCAGTTCACAAAGCTCAGGTACATGCTCATATTCAGGAATCTTCTTAATACCAAATATAATCATTGGATCTAGTGCGAGCTTGAAAAAATACTTTAATTCTTCATTATCTTTGTTGGCCCGGAGAATATCTAGTTTGTCATTCATTCCAGGCGTTTCTTCTAGTTTTTTAATGATATTATACAATTTAATTCTCCACAAAAAAAAGGGGTTAACGTTTCCGTCTTCCCCTTTAATATAAGCACTAATTTTGATTTGTCAAGTAACTATTTTACCATTTCTTTATTTTAAATTTATCAGGTACTTTTCTATTATATTCACGTATGGCATCGGACTTTCTGGTGTATGAAGCAGCACCAGATGACAAACCTAGATGCCAAGAAACTGTATAGTTACTATTATTATTACCTTTGTACATTTCTACTGAATTTCTACTAGTTTTATAAGACGCTATTACAGTACCATTGTGATTGTTATAAGGCACCTTTCTCTGTTTAACTGATTTTGATGACGCCAAACGCCCTGATGTTGATCCAGTCGGACCACAAATTCCTCCACACATATTTTTTTCTCCTTTCTAGTGACGCCACAAATACATAACCATTTGGGCATACCACATTTACAATATTTTTTAGACATATTATTCTTCCTTTTTATCACAACCAAAAGTTTCATATCTATCTTCACCTTTATCAATATGAATAACTCTAGGTTCATGTCCGTTATTCTTAATAACATAGAATCCTTCATGATTTATTACAGATGCTGTGGCGTTAGGAATATCTGATACTACATTAACTAATACCTTAGGGTTGATACAGCCGTTCTTATAACTTTGACACTTGGCTATTTCAATGTCAGCTATTTCATAACACACTTTTACAGTTAATTTGGCCCGTTGTGGTGTAATCCATGCGCCTATAATATTAATTATTATACCAACTATCATAATTGCTGACAATAATTGTACCGCTTTTATTAGAAAACTTTTCATTTCTACTCCTCCCTTCTCTTCTGACTAGTCTGTAGATAGATTATTTATTTGAATTTGTAGACTCTTTATTATATAATTTTGTAATTCTATACTATAATCTTGCCATTCTATTATTATAGCCCAATTAACTAGAGTATTACCAAGTATGGATTCTATTATCTTACTACCTGCTTCGGTTTCATTAGATTTTTTAACTTTAGTTATTAGGAGGTCTATTTCTAGTAATCTATCGGTAACTGCCTCTACTATTTTATTTATTTCTTCTTTAGTATGTCCGTTATGGGAGCCTGACTCCAATAATCTGTGGGCTACTATGTCTGCTATTTCTTGTCTGCTCATTTCATCAGATAGTTTCATTTCTACGTCCCTTTGTTTGTAAGTTTTGTTTTAAATTTTTCCGTCGTGACAATCGGAGTTCGACCATCATAGCTTGTATACCACACTAGTTTTACTACTATAGGGCCAATTATCATAGCTGTAATCACCACACCTAGAAACTCCATACCAGTCATAGTTATATCCTCGTTATTATTTTATACAACCAATCGATATGTACCCACGCACCTACCGCTATAAGATAACGATCACCGTAGAACTTTATCTCCAAATCGTCAATATTCCAACT
>Ga0164315_10004082_pt1 | contig 11332 bp, 8 predicted proteins | sample GuaBasSedimGuay6_FD_113737 | JGI IMG/M metagenome (GOLD analysis project Ga0164315, IMG submission 113737) | Subseafloor sediment microbial communities from Guaymas Basin, Gulf of California, Mexico - Guay6, Core 4569-2, 0-3 cm | ecosystem: Environmental > Aquatic > Marine > Hydrothermal vents >...
GAAAAAGCCGCCCTACCTGGCCCCGGGGGCAAGGGAATGGAAGATTTTTTCAATTGTTACACCACTGAATTTCCTCTGGACATTACAAAGAAAGCTTCAGTATGTAAGGAAAAAACTGTAGATATTTCTAAAGAAACGGAAAAAACCGTCGTGTTTCTTCCTATGGATAAAACAAATCCAGTAAAAGATAGTAGAAGCTGTCGTTCCATTTTTCACATTGCAGATAGTAAAGAAACAATTAACAAATGTGATGAACTTTCAATTCCTGACTTTTGCCCTGAAAAAGATTTAGAAAAGTTAACCGGATTAATTTCAGAAGCAATAGAACATGGTGTGACACAATTTAGAGTTACATCATTATATGGGTTCTGGTTATTAAAAAAATACTCCAACTTAAAAATAACAGCCGGATATCCTCTACCAATTGCCAATTCATTTGCTCTCTGGCTACTTTCTGAGATTGGTGCCAGCAGGGGTACTGTCTGGATTGAACTAGAAAAAAGTGCTGTATTATCTTTTGTTGAAAAAATAGAATATGGTCTAGAAATTTATATATTTGGAAGGCCGCACCTTTTTACAACAAGAGTTAATGTCCCTGTTCGTGGTATAATAAATGATTCTCATGGTGGTGAATTTTTCGTAGCCAGAGAAAATGAGTTATCTCGCATATATCCTGATGAGGTATTAAGTTTACCGGAACAGACTAGATGTAGCTGCTATATTGATTTATCACATGCCGACTGGTCTGAAGAAAGTAGCAGTACATTCAATTATGATTATGATTGGCTATAGATAGCTTTTAAGCCTTGAATATTTTTGCATTTTAAAAGGGAGGAACAGATTTCATGGGTGTTACAAATAGAAAAGCTGGTATTAAAATAGATGAGCCTGCAGAGTTTAAACGTAAATTAGGTTCACTGGTTGACGAAACAAAACGTTCTGAAGTTCTATCAGACATGAGTGCATTTTGTTCTCTGTTTGCCTTGCCTGGTGGTTATATTCAACCAGTTCTGGCATCAGCAATTGAGTGTGTAGGAATAAAATGTGATTTTCTTTATAAACTTGGAAGACTTGAAGGGCTTGGACAGGATGTTGTCGCTGCTGCGGTAAATGATCTTATTACCTGTGGTGCCCACCCTCTGTTCTTTCTTGATTATATTGCCACTGAGCAATTTGAAGAAGAGCTCGTTGAAGGTATTGTAAAATCTGTTGCAAAAGCCTGCGCAAAAATTAATTGTGCTCTTGTTGGTGGTGAGACAGCACAAATGCCTGGCGTTTATGCTCCCGGCCATTTTGATCTGGCAGGTTCTGTTGTTGGTGTTGTTGAACGAAAGAAAGTTCTTGGCCCATCAAAGGTCAGAGTTGGAGATCAAATTATGGGCTTACCGTCAAATGGTCTTCACAGCTCAGGATATCAGTTAATAAAAGCAATCCTTGGCAATGATGAGAAAGAAAATATTGAAAAAATCGATAAAGAAGTTGATTTTGATCTCATAGAAGAACTCGTTCGACCTACGCGAATCTATGCAAAAGAAATGGAAGCTATCAGCGATTTTGAAGGTGTACATGCTGCTGCAAACATTACCTTTGGAGGCCTATGGGAGAACATCAAACGTGTTATCCCTGAAGTTCTTATCGCTTCCCTTGATATAAGTGAGATTGATACTCCACCTATATTCACCTGGCTTGCAGAAAAGGGTGATGTAAGAAGAGATGAAATGTACAAATCATTCAATATGGGAATCGGCTTTGCTGTAATTTGTTCCTATTCAATGGTTGATACCTTAATTGATAATGGCTTTTCTCTTATTGGTGAGGTAAAAAGTCGCAGTCATTTTGATCAGGATAACTAATCCTGATATAAAATCTAGTGCAACATGCAAGTTAAGACCGCCCTCATTTCTGCTTCAGACAAAACAGGTCTTGTCGATTTAGTCAAAAAACTTCTAGGTCTTGAAATCACCTGTTATGCAACTGAAGGCACAAGGAACTGGCTAGATCAAAACGATGTGACAGTAAATTCTCTTGATACATATATTGGTAAGAATACCAAATTTGTAAAAGACAGAGTAAAGAGCCTTTCCTGGTTGCTTCACTCTGCTATTGCCGTCCAACGGGATTCTTTAAATGAAATGAAACAGTTTTCTCATACTGGTGTAGCGCCAATTGATTTGGTTGTTTGCAATTTTTATCCCCTAAAAACGAAGACTGTCGAAGCAAAAAGTGTCGAAGCGAAAGATATGGATACGAAAAATATCGAAACAATTTTTTCGTCTATTGATGTAGGTGGGCCGACCTTGCTCAGAAATGCTGCAAGAAGTTTTAAGGATGTTGTTCCTGTCGCCTCACCCTCTTTATACGATTCCCTGCTCTCAGAACTTTATTATAACGATTGCAAAGTTTCTTACGAGAAAAGACTGATATTTGCCCAATCTGCCATTGAAGCAACAGCAACATATGATCAACAGATTATGAGAGAAATTACAAACAATAAGTGCCAGGAAATTAACGATAAGAAATGTCAGGGAATGAATAGTAACGAATTCCCGTTAATTAATGATAATTCACTTTCCTGCACCAAACTTCGTTATGGAGAAAATTCTCACCAGAAAGGATTTTGGCTTAACAGACAAAAAGATTCTGGGTTTGGTAGCCTGGTTCAATTAAATGGGAAAGAGCTCTCTTACAACAATATTGCTGATAGTAGCCAGGCATACACCATAGTAAATTCTTTCAAACTCCCTTCTGCAGTTGTAGTAAAACATTGTATTCCCTGCGGTCTGGCTGTTTCAAGACCACATTACACAAAACGGGAAATGACAGATGCATTGATGACAGATGCAGAAATGACAGAGCAACTTCCAACTATTGCAAAAACGTTATCCCAAGCTTTATACGGTGATTTTCAGTCAGCTTTCGGTGGAATTATTGCCATCAATAAAACATTCACAAAAGACTGTGCCGACCTGCTTATAAAATCAAAACTTTTTGTGGAGGTGATTATTGCCCCCAATTTTGATAAAGGAGCCCTGAATCTTTTAAAAAAGAGAAAAAAACTTCGCCTGTTAAAAATAAAAATGTCCATGGATAATCCAGAATCATCGACATGTATCATTAACCATACAATACAGGAATTTTCTTTGGTTAAAACAATTGAAGATGGATATCTGATTCAGGACCATCTCTGTTTAGAACAGGATTTCAAGATGATTAAAGCTGGTAAAGCCAATATTAAAGCCAACGATAATTTTGATCTTGAGCTGGCTTTCAAAAGTGCAGGATTTGCTAAATCAAATGCCATTACTATCGTCAATAATGGAGTTTTAGTCGGAGTAGGTTCAGGGCAATCAAGCCGTATTGACAGTGTAAAAATGGCCATTAAAAAAGCTGGGAAAAGAGCAAAAGATGCTGTAATGGCTTCAGACGGCTTCTTTCCTTTTGCTGACTCAATAGAGATAGCCAGAGATGCAGGCATAAGAGGCATTATTCAACCTGGCGGCTCAATACGTGACAAAGAAGTTACTTCAGCTGCAGATAAGGCAGGCATTTATATGATACATACCGGTGTAAGATTGTTTTCTCACTGAACCGATGAAGAAGGCCTTATTTTCGGCTGTTTTGAAAGGTAAAAAACATCAATTGCAATAGCAATAACAACAGTTACAATTATCATACTCTGTGCAAGAGTAAGGGAAAATATGTAATGTTCTTTAGCAACATCAGCTCGTATCATCTCCATGAAAAATCTGTAAACAGAATAGAGATAAATAAATTTAATTGTTTCTCCTCCATCAGGATGAGGCCTATTTCTATACCATCGTAAAACCAAAAAAATGACAACCATAGTAAGAGCTGAATATATCTGAGTAGGATGTCTTGGAACATGAGGTGTCAAATTTGGGAAAGTTACAGCCCATGGAAGATCACAAGCCTTTCCATAACAACAACCAAAACCAAAACACCCCAGACGACCAAAAAATATTCCGGCAGGAAAAGCTCCAAAAAACAGATCAAGAAGGAGCCCTGTATTTAACCTATAATACTTACAATAGGCGGTAAACACAAAAAGAGTGGTCACCCCTCCTCCCATGATGGTTAAACCACCTTTCCAGAGTCTGAAAATATCTGTCCAGTCTTTTTGAAAATACAGAGGATAGGAAGCTGCAAAAGTCAAACGTGCACCAATAATGGAGCTAAAAAGAAGAAGAATAAAAAGATTGAGAATGTCATCTTCACTAACATTTTCCCGCGCAGCTCTTGCTGAAACGATGAAATAACCAACACCAAGACCGATAGCACACATCAGTCCGTAAGTATAAATTGGCCAACTGCCAATATGTCCAATAATTGGATACAAATTAGTTACTCCAGCTTTATTTCTGTTAATCGTAAAGATCTTACAACACTGTATAATATCATAGTGTGAAGACAGACTATCTTTTTTCTATGACCAGGTCATTATCTTCATTTAGCTGCTTCTTTTTTTGCTCTTTCTCTCTTTCACTTGCCTTATACTCTTCAAGTCTGTTAATTGCTGTCTTACTATCTTTCAACCACCCTCTAGCCCACTCTTCATTCCATTGCCCCCTGTTTATTGCTCCACCGAGCATTGCAAAAAGTACAATAGATGTAGGAAAAACCATCATAGATAAAGAAAGTACAATCAAAAAGACAGAATGTAAGAAAGTGCCAATACCTGCCATACTGGTTAAAAAAGTTATAAAAAGCAAAATGAGAGGTACTACGACAACAGTCTTTATAATCACAGAAAGCACGTACCTCTCTTTTTCATCTATAAGCGAAATAAAATGACTTTCTTCAACTCTCGTCATAAAACTTGATAACTTGGCGATACTGGATTCTTCACTGTAAAACATCAATGGCTCAGGCTCAGGAGATAAGTAACTTTTCCTTCCTGTAAAAACTCCTTTAATAAAATTGTAAAGATCTTCCGGTCTGAAAAATGAATAAAGCAAAGTCAAGAGCAAGGTGCAGAATAAAAGTGTAAAGGCCGAAAAAAGAGTGGGGACTACAATGGTCGCAAGGGAGGGAAAAAGTATAATATATGGTAATATGAGTAAATATCTCTTACCCCAATACGGTTGCAAATCACCGAGACAGTTTGTCGCTTTATCCAGGTGGAGCTCAAATGCAGTAATTCGCTTCTGAAGCAAACCGGCCTTTGCCAGCGGTGATTTTAGTACTTCTAAATCTGTACGTTTATGCAACATTAATGCCCAGCTGGAGATATCTTCAGAAGTAAGTTGCTGGTTGTTTACATCAAGATAGAGAACCTCTTTTTGTCCTGTTTGCTTTTCGCATACAAGTCTTAACATTTCCCGATGTTCATTTCCATGCTCTACCAACGCTGTTCCAATTTGCACACTATTAAAATCAGACAAACTAATATTCACAGAGTTAACTTTAAATGGACCAACGTATGTTTCTTTCTGCAAAAGGTTAAAACCAGGCTTGAACATAACCTTAGACCTGAAAAAAGAATTTGCAAAAGCAAGCATAAACGAGACAATGGCAGTTACAATCACACATAAAAGAAATGGTGCAACAGACTTAGCCTGCAAAAAAACCACAAAATTAATAAATAAAAGAGAAGGAATTAATACTCTGTAGTTGGAAATCAGAATAAATAGCAGCGATTTCTCAGAAATTTCCTCAAATACAAACCGCTCCAAAGGTATATGCTGCTTATTTTTGCTTTCTCTAAGGTTTTTCCCTTCCACATCAGCAACCAAAGCAAAGTTATTTTCAGGCGAATCGCTACACGAATCATCTGTTATTTTTTCAGGCAACAAGGTAGACGAACAGCCATAGATAGCACACCCTTCATTATATTCCCAGCAGTCATTATGGTGAGGAGTATCGCAGGCAGGACAGATCTTTACGTTACCACCACACTCACCGTCATTCTCTTCGATAGGGCAGGCACAAACGGGGCAATTTATTTCTTTTTCGTTATCTATTTCTTTTACCTTATCTATTTCTGACATTTAACTTGTGGCCCTTTATACCGTGGCGCTCCCTTTGTAAGCCAGGTATCTATAGCGTTTTCATTGCAAACATTGATACAACCATAGCAGGCAACACATTCCCCTTCAGTCTCGGGAAAATTTTCAACATCAATTCTTCCTGTAGGACATTGTTTTTCACAAGCTCTACATTTTGTACATTTTTCCAAATCTATATACAACGGAAAAGTATGTTTAATGAGTTTTTTGTGAAAGAGAAAAGAAAGAGGCGTAAAAGGAGTTGGGATACTCCAAAAAGATCGACCTTTATCATTATCCTGTAATCTTCCAGGAACCGCCCTCCACCAGGCCTTAAAGTACTCTTTTCTATCTTCTGAAGGTTCATCCCAACTGCATATTGGTGGAATATAATTTCTTGCAACAGGCCATCCATCTTCGCAAATCAGATTTTGATAATCCCAGGGTATTGCACCTGCCTGCTTTGCAATTTTTGAAAATTGCAATGGAGTTCTGTCTCCAAAACCTGCAAAGGTAAAAATAGCCGCAACTTTTTGATTTTCATCAAATTTTAGAGTTCGAAGATACTCTTCAGCAATAAGTGCCATTCTAAAATCATGAACAGGTGTAGCTAAAATAAACAAATCCGATTTTTCAACAAAAACCTCATCACTGTGAGTCGCTTTGTCAGAACCTTTTTGCCTGTCGTTAAACCTTTGAAGTTCAACTCCCACATCTACAACTACAACCTCAGAGCCTGTTTCAGAAAGGCTTTCAGCAGCAAGTTCAACAGCAAGCCTGGTATTTCCCGTTGAACTCCAGTAATGAATATCAAAAGATAACTTTGCCATCTCGATTCTTTCCTTAACTCAAATTGTTCTGTTACTGGAAAATATCCTGTTTTATTCCCTACTCTTACTTCGAATTATAGTCCCTACTATAGTATACTGTGATGGTTCTTTCAAAATATTGATTCCCAATAATTTGATAAACAATAATTTGATTCACAGCAATTTGGTTCACAGCAATTTGATTTGTATAAATTTCATTCTTAGCAAATCATTGGCAACAAATGGATTTCAGGAGAAAAAATGAAATTATATACAAAAGTTTTTATTGGTTTAATCTCAGGAATTATATTCGGACTTATAGTTTCATCTTTTGCTGATACCTGGCCTGCATTTTATGACATGTCCAAAATTCTTCTTGAACCAGTCGGCACAGCCTTTATACGACTTGTCAAAATGTTAATCGTACCTCTGGTATTTGCCTCTCTCACAATGGGAATAGCTTCTCTTGGCGGAGATATGGCTAAAATTGGGCGTCTGGGAATAAAGAGCGTTGCATTTTTTGTTATAACTACAATAATTGCTACAGGCATAGGCATTTCACTGGCCAACTATTTTAAACCTGGTTCAGGTATTGACAAAGCAACAATGGCTAAAATTGAAGCTGCAGATTCAAGCGGAAAAGCTGGAAAAGTTGTTTCATCACTTGAAAAAAATGAGTTAACGAAAAAAGCTCCTGGATTAAAAACAATTTTATTAAACGTAATCCCATCAAACCCTGTTAAATCTCTTGCAAAAGGCGATATGCTTCAAATTATCTTTTTTGCAATGTTTTTTGGACTGGCAATAACAAGTCTAAGTGAGAAAAAGAGAAAACCTTTACTCGCAATTGTTGACAGTTTCAATTCAGCAATGATTAACGCTGTTGGAATGGTTATGAAGCTTGCCCCTTACGGTGTTTTTGCTCTTATATCCATGGTCGTTCTCAAATTTGGAAATGATGTACTATGGCTACTGGCCAGATATACAGCTGTTGTTTTTGCAGGGCAATTCCTCTTATTTATGGTAGTTGATTGTGGAGCAGTTTTTCTTTTCACAGGAACAGGGCCATTAAAATTCTTAAAAGCAATCAAAGATGTTCTTCTTGTTAGCCTCTCAACCAGTTCCAGTCTTGCAACTCTACCTGTTTCAATGGAAGCCTGCGAAAAGAATCTTGGCGTATCTAACCAGGTGACAAGTTTTGTTGCACCACTTGGTGCCACCATTAACATGAATGGAACAGCTTTGTATCAAGGGGTTACGGCAGTATTTATTGCCCAGGTTTACCAGGTTGATCTCAGCCTGGCCCAACAGGCAACGATTGTTGTTACAGCAACGCTTGCTTCTGTTGGAACAGCTGGCGTTCCAGGTGTTGGCATCATTACACTTGCTATGGTCTTAAGAACAATAAACATTCCAATGGAAGGTATAGCTCTTGTTCTTGGTATTGACCGAATTCTTGATACAGTAAGAACTGTTGTAAATGTTACAGGTGACTGTGCCTGTGCATATATTGTTGCCAAGTCTGAAAATGAGATTAAGATGGTACAAGGTGCCTGATCTTGTTTTTGCAACTTCAACAGCAAGATACATTCATCCATCTTTTGGGTTAAGATATTTAAAAGCTAATCTCGACCATTCTTTAAACAAACCAGATCACGTACTGACCTCTGAATTGATTGAGTTTGAGACAGTTACACCTGTTGAAGCTGTTGAACTTCTGATAAAAAAGGCACCAAAGATTGTCTGCTTTTCTGTTTATATCTGGAACGTGGAATTCATACGAAAATGTGCTGTTTTGCTTAGAAAAATTGCACCGACTATGGTAATACTTTGTGGTGGGCCTGAGGTTCAAGCTCTTTCTCTCTCTGATCCTTTAGTTGAAAGTGCAAACTACATAGTAAGAGGCGAAGGGGAACTTATCATATCTCCTTTAGTGCAATTCTGCCTTTCAAACGCCTCAAAATACACTTCTAGAAATATATCTAAAGACACCTCCAAACATACAACAAGTAATAATTCTGCAAATTCTCTGGAGTTACTATTATCTGAAGTAGCAAAAATAAACGGGAAAGTAATTAACGCTTTACCTCCAGATCTCTCTAAGGTAATTCTCCCTTATTATCTCTACAACGAAGAAGATATTAAAAATCGTGTCATTTATGTTGAAACTGGTCGTGGGTGCCCATTTAACTGTCATTATTGCGCTTCCTCACTTGATGATGGAGTTAGAGCATTTCCGCTGGAATCAGTACTCAATGAATTTGAAAAACTTTTAGAAAGAGGAGTTTTTCATTTTAAGTTTGTAGATAGAAGTTTCAATTGTGAAGGCGGTAGAGCAGAACAGGTTCTTAAATTTTTCCTTCAAAAATATAAGGAAGAAAATAAAGAGTTCTACCTTCATTTTGAATTTTTACCTGTCAGGCTATCAGACTCTCTAAAAACCTTATTAAAACAGTTTCCAGAGAAAACCCTTCACATTGAAGTTGGTGTTCAAACTTTCTCGAAAGAAATAGGACAAAGAGTAGGAAGAACAATACCCCCTTTGGTAGTAGAAGAAACTTTGAAGTTTTTACTTAACGAAACAAAAGCAATTGTTCACGGCGATCTGATTATCGGATTACCAGGTGATACTGTAGATTCTCTTTCTGAATCCTTTAACAAATTGTGGAACCTCGGTGTTTATGAAATCCAGTTAAATCTATTGAAATGCCTTGGAGGAACACCATTAATAAGTCATTCTGATGAATTTACAATGAAATACAGTGATTCCCCCCCCTATGAAGTTTTGAGCACTTCAACTATGGATTTTTTAACCATAAGAAAACTTCACGAATGCAGCCGTGTTTTTAATATGCTCTGTCAAAGTGATAATTTCCCGCAAGTATCACGATTAATTATAAACGCTTGTAACAACCCTATGGAATCATTATTTGTCTTTACCGATTACATTCTCAATGCCTTTGGAAGAAGTCACCATATTTCTCTTAAAGTGTTATTAAAAGCTGTCTTTGAATATTTAACAATTGATATGAAGCTATCACCAGCTGAAGCGGGAAGAACAATTGCCGCAGATTATTATGATAATGGCAGACGAAAAAAGCTGCCATGGCTTGAAGAAAAATACTAGGGTAAGTCAAGTAAAGCATGGTTGAGAAAAGAAACAAAGAATAACTCAAACGCCCAGCATGCTTTAATCTACATGTTGCCTAAAGTCGACAAGTATCGTATACTTTAAAGTAGAGATATTTAGTATTTTAAATAGAGGTGATATATGATGAGTAATATAATAACTGGTAAAATGACATCTCCTGATAAGTGGGTCGATCTTCATGGATCATACCTTTCAAAATATGTTACAGGAAGAGTCAGAAACAGACAGGCTGCAGAAGATCTTGTTCAGGAAACTTTTATTGCAGCCTTAAAATCAAAGAATAATTTCTCTGGCCGTTCATCTGAACGAAGCTGGTTCATTGGAATCTTAAAACACAAGATAATAGACTATTTCAGAAAAGATTCAAGAGAACGTTCTACTCCTGATTGTGACTTAAGTTTATGGGGGGCAAAAAACCATAACACAGACTGGCGTGGACTAAACGGTTTATGCTCTCTTTCTGAAATGCCGGACAGTGCGGCAATAGAAAAAGACTTTTATTCTGTCCTTATAAAATGCCTTGCCCAGATCCCGGAAAATCTTGCTAAGGCCTTTGTCCTTCGTGAGATAAAAGGGCTAGAAAGCAAAGAGGTCTGTCACATCCTTGACATATCTTCTTCTAATCTATGGGTTCGTCTCCACAGAGCAAGGATAGCTCTAAAAGCGCAGCTTCAGGTTAAATGGGTAAGCACATAAGTAAATGGGTAAGCACATAAGCTAATAAAAACTGCATTTCCATCTTTTTAGTTAAAAGGGCTCTTTTTTCCTCCACCTTTTGTCGATTCATTCACTGACGACTTAAGTAACTTTATTTTTTTTATCTATGAAAGGTGGCTTTTTAGTGCAGTTTAAATCTTTATTTGCTATTGGAGTGGCAGTTGTCTGTTTGTTCTCTTTTAACAGTCTGGTATTCGGAGAAATATTCACCGATGTTGAGTCTGGTCACTGGGCCTATGATTCTATTAAAAAAGTTTCAGACGCAGGGATCATTAATGGTGTTAATGGTAAATTTTTAGGAGACCAAAAGCTTAATCGGTACCAAATGGCTACTGTTGTAAACAAAATGCTTGAAGCCGTAAATGACATGGGACCGGGGGAAGCGATTGATCCTGAAGCTGTAATTGAACTTCGTAAACTTGCCAGAGAATTTGCCGGCGAAATTACTGAAATTAATGTTCGCCTTGATGCCTATGACACAAGATTATCCCTCCTTGAAGAAAAAAGGGAAGAATCCCCTAAAAGTTGTACTGCCTCAGCTTATGAAACATCAGGCCTTGCTTCCAACCAAATTTACTCAAGAAAAAACAAAAAGATTAGAATTGGTGGCATTGCAAAAACATGGTGGAATTATGTTGAAGGAGCAGGCA
>Ga0164315_10004083_pt1 | contig 11330 bp, 9 predicted proteins | sample GuaBasSedimGuay6_FD_113737 | JGI IMG/M metagenome (GOLD analysis project Ga0164315, IMG submission 113737) | Subseafloor sediment microbial communities from Guaymas Basin, Gulf of California, Mexico - Guay6, Core 4569-2, 0-3 cm | ecosystem: Environmental > Aquatic > Marine > Hydrothermal vents >...
AAGTCGTTACTTCCCGAGTCTCTACCCGGCAGCAAGCCAGACAACTCCATTCTTGAAACTGCGCTAGCCTTAATTGAGGAACACCCAGGCACCGATGTTGTGCTGATCTCAAAAGATATTAACCTGCGCATTAAAGCGACTGTGTTAGGTATCCCCGCTGAAGACTACAGGACCGATAAAGTTCTTGATGATATCGATCTACTTTACAGTGGCGCTCAAAAATTACCTGAAGACTTCTGGGAAAGTCACGGAGATAAGATTGAATCATGGCAAAAGAATGGTCGGACTTTTTATCGTGTAGAAGGTGAACTGACCGCCGACTGGTTCCCCAACGAGCTTCTCTACATGACCGGTGCCGGTAAAAAAGGTTTTGAGGCGATTGTCCGAACACTGGAAGGTGATTCGGCAGTTATCGAGCTCATCCAGGATTTCAGCTCTTCTCTGCGTGATGTCTGGGGTATCAACGCACGGAACCGGGAGCAGAACTTTGCGCTCAATGTACTGATGGATCCAGAAATTGATTTTGTCTCTATTTTAGGAACAGCCGGAACGGGTAAAACACTACTTGCGCTCGCTGCAGGGCTTGCACAAACACTCGATGATAAGCTCTACACGGAAATCGTTATGACCCGTGAAACAACCCCGGTTGGCGAGGATATTGGTTTTCTACCGGGAACCGAAGAGGAAAAAATGGCACCCTGGATGGGGGCTCTCATCGATAATCTGGAATTCCTGACCAATCCAGCTGAAGGAAATGAGTGGGAGCGCGGTGCCACAAATACGCTGATTTCAAACCGAATCAAAATTCGCTCACTAAATTTTATGCGTGGCCGAACCTTCCTTAATCGTTACCTCATCATCGATGAGTCTCAAAACCTGACTGCAAAACAGATGAAAACCCTCATCACCAGAGCGGGACCCGGCACAAAGATTGTTTGCCTTGGGAATATTGCACAAATTGACACACCCTATCTGACCGGAACAACCTCCGGGCTGACCTATGTGGTCGATCACTTTAAAAACTGGGCTCACAGCGCACATATCACGCTCCAGAGAGGCGAGCGCTCACGCCTGGCAGATTACGCATCTGAAACCCTTTAACCAGTCTGACACCTCCAAACCAGAAAGCCACCCTGATCGGGTGGCTTTCTGGTTTGGTAAGAGGTTAATTATTCAGTAAACCATCTCAACATGACTGACACCATCAACCGCTTCGACCCATTCAACAACCTGTTTTTCATTATTCCTGTTTTTGTTACCCAGCACATAAACGACACCACCAATGCTGGCAACCTTCAGTAAAGGAACACCTTCTTGCGTCAACGCATTTTGCTTCATCAGCGCCAATTCGACCTGGGCGGTCAAAACAGCATCTTCACCTCGTGATAAATAATCACCCGGCTGACTGATCACAACGCGATTAAAAACACGACGAACCGCACTACATTTCGCTTTATTCCGTAAATTGAACTTTCTTCGTTCATTAAATAGATGTTGTTTCTTTTTCTCACAAGCTTGACTGTTTGCCGGTTTTGCGAGCACCGCATCACCTGCTTCTCTTTTAACATCTACGACCGCTAAAACTACCTTTTCAATCTCATTACGCAACTCGGTACTTTTAGCAACGCCTGCAATCAGAATCGTATCACCCATACTCAATACTTTGACATCACTCTCTTTACGAATTACCGGTTCTGAAAAAAGCTTCTTGAACAATCCCAGCTCCAACTCTTTATCATCAAAAACGGCCTCAATTACATTATCTTCCTCAAACGGCCATAAGCCAGCTGAAGCCGAACCACACACGACTAGCAAAGTGATCAAAACAAACCCAGGAATATTTTTCCTCATTTCTTATCCATCAATACAAGATCATTCACATTGGGCCAGGCATGCAAAACTGCCTGCACTAGCGTTGCCAACGGAATAGCAAAAAAGACACCCCAAAGCCCCCACAGCCCACCAAAAGCAAGTATTGCTATAACAATGGCAACAGGGTGTAAATTAACAACCTCTGAGAATAAAAGAGGAACCAGTAAAACACCATCGAGCGACTGAATAACCCCATAAGCAATCATGATGTAGGCGAACGGTTCAGTCCATCCCCACTGAAAGTAGCCCACCACAACAACAGGAATCGTCACCAAGGTTGCCCCAACATAAGGGACGATCACCGATAGCCCGATGAGCACACCTAGTAGCAGGGCATAATTCATCCCCATCAATGAGAAGGTGATAAAGCTAGCCACAAAAAGGATCGCAACTTCCCAAAACTTCCCTCTCACATAGTTACCGATTTGGCTATCAACATCCTGCCAAACCCCGTTAACCAAATAACGCTCTCTGGGCAGAAACCGTGTAAACCACTTAACGATTACCTCTTTATCTTTTAAGAAAAAAAAGACCATGAGGGGAACCAGAACAAGATAAATAATAACTGTCAACACGCCGATAACTGATGAAGCAGAGGAAGTCAGTATTGATTGGCCCAAAGTCACCATATTTTCCCGAATCTGCGCCAAAATTTCCTGCAGCTGCTCAACCGAAATAAAATTAGGATAATGCTCAGGCAGGCGCATTAGTGCTTCCTGCCCTTTCGAGATCATATTCGGGAATTGTTGAATCAGCTCGACGGACTGCCCCATGACCAGGGGCAACAGCAGCAAAAAAACAAACATAAGTAATGCAATAAATAGCGCATAGACAGCCAGCACTGCCGGCAACCGAGGTAAATTAAATCTCTCAGCCATGCCCACCAGCCCTTCCAGGAGATAGGCGATTACAATACTGGCAAGAACCGGCGCCAAAATGTTGCCCATCATATAAATAATGGCAAAACCTAAAATCAGCAATAGAGACAGTAAAACAACCTGCGGGTTCGAAAATGCGTTAGTAAACCAGTCTCTTAATGCTTGCATCGTCTGCTATTAATTATCCGTTTTAGTGCCCGTGAATGTAACACAAGGGAAACTCTAATTAGAGCATCCCCTGTGAACGACAAATTAAAACTCTAAACCGGTGGTGGGCTGACCACTCCGCTATTTTTTTTCTCTTCCAAAAAGACATTGATATCTGCTTCAGTAAAACCAATCTTTGCCGCAACTTTGTGGGCGTGACTGATTTTTGAAATACCATCGACAAACCGGTGCGTCAAAACATCACCCTCAATTCCAACCTGCCTGAAAATACCAATGCCCTGTTTGCGATAATGATCGGCTAATTCGTGGTTATGCGTCACCAGAAGCGTCGAATTCCCCAATTTGCTAAAGCCATCCAGAATTGTAATGGAGGTCTTCAGCTTCTCTTCGTATGTTGTTCCTTCGGCCAACTCATCAAGCACAACAAGTGAATTAGGTGTTGTTTTCATAAAAATAGCCTTGGTGTGCTTTAGCTCTGTACCAAAACGACCCACATCGGCTGAAAGTGTATTCACTTCCGGTGTTTGATAGTAAATACCATCAACAATTGATAGCGATGCCTCATCTGCCGGCACGTAGCACCCAATCTGCGCCAATAGCTGTATTTGTGTGATCGTTTTACACAGCGCCGTTTTACCGCCACTATTAGGGCCGGTAATAAAGGTCACACGCTCGTCTTTTAGCTTAATGTCATTCGGAACATAGTCAGGGTCTTTTTTACCCAGAATGGGGTTCCGTGCCCCTTTTAATTCAAGCGTATGCGCGGTTGCACTGAACACTTCTGGCAAAATAACCTTTGTAGAATAACTATCGCCATATTGTTGGAATGACAATAACTCATCTAACTCCCCCAGCGCGCCAAGTACTTTGGCGGTTTCCTCAGACGTTGCAAAGAGCTTAGATAACGGATAGAGAAATGTTTCTTGGTCAAAACTCGTCACAGAAGGGATATAAACCCCCAGCAGCACAAATGGCAGCATCCATAATGGCGTATGCAAGGCAATCTCAGGATCAAACATCATTGGCGCAAATGCCGCAATTAGCGCAAACATCGCCACCAGGATTGGCTTAATTAGCCCTGGCCGGAATTTAACTCCTGGTTTAAAACCCTTTTCCTTTTTTGTTTTTAATCCGCCAAAGGTCTTATAAACAGGTCCCTCCATGAGTTTACACTCACGCTTGTCTCCGAAACTGACCAACGTGCTGACTAATCTTTTCAGATAATCACTTTTTACTGGAGGTAGTAATCCAGCATCTTCCGATAGCTCGGGCAATAACTTCATCCCCGCCCTATGCTCAGCATATCCATAACCCTGAAACTCAAGCTTATCCGGATCAGTCGACCCCATATAACCTGTATATTTCGCAAATAGAAAACTATAGTAATCCTTCTCTTTTACCGCAGCCTCTCTAAGTAATTTATCGAGCGCTGATGTGAGCTTCTTATCTGAGGCTAACTCTTTTAATGCCTCCTGCTTTTCTTTGATCTCTTCGGCAGCCCGAGCCTGACCCGTCACAGAACGATAGAGCGTCTCTTTTCCAATCAATGTTCGTGTCGTATCCAACACATCCAATAGCCCATCAATTTCAGCTACCTGGTGGGTTGCTTCATCCATAATCAGGGGACGCTCAACCTCGTCTCTTTCAAAAACAGGTGCGCCGCGCGATTCTGCCTTTCCAGTTACCAGATCAAACAGCCTTTTAGCTGGGCCACGTGCATTGTGAACAAACATAAGTTAGAGACTCCTTATAAAGCGTTTCGGGAGCATAGGGAATTCATCTCAAGTTTTCAAGGTAAATTAGACGTCGTTTTAAAGCGCTTCAGAGAAATAGACTTTCCGATCAACAATCTCAATAGCAACTAGCTTTAGTCTTTTACCTACACAAGGACCCTCGATGCAGACACCGTCGCTCATCCTGAAAAGTGCCTGATGGTTCTTACACCTGATCAAGTTCCGCTCCGGGTGCATAAAATCATCACCATTAAAATCCAATGGCAAATTATAATGAGGGCAAAGATTATCGAAGCCGTGAACGCTTTCGCCCTCACGCACTAAAATCATCGTGTGCTGGGCGTTGCCATCAGGAAAGATGGCTCGCCGTGTTCGCCCCTCTTCAATATCATCCAGGTTACACAAATAATATTTTTCATCTTGCATATCACCCTCCTCTCGAAAAATCTCAAAACAGCAGGAAATGGCCTGCATCAGGGCTAACCAAACAGATTCTGGTTAGTAAGATAAAACAAACTTGATGCCTATCCTGCTGTGACAGCCCGGCTACCTCCCCAGATGTCAAACCTATTTCCAGGTAAGAACCATTTGGATAAACAAAGCGGTTATCTTGCCCCCCCCTCAATCACAACAGGAGATCAAGCTGCAGCTAGAGCAATCGTTGCTAAAAGCAATGCTTTCTCAGTAGCGACGCCTATACAAATTGAACCTTGGTTACGTAGCGGAGAATTTAATATTCTAGATTTCCATGAACCGCGGATGAAAATTGATTATGGATTTATTTACAGGCAGGACTGTATGCTGGTGCCAGCCGCTAAGGCATTCATGCGGCACGTTCGTGAGATTGAAACAGAAGTAACCCATCTCTAATGAAAAAACTATTTCCCAATTTAGATTCCACCTGACAACAACTACATTGCTAATCCGAGAACACCATAACCACTGCACGCTTCCAGGAAAACCTATCATCTGGTGGCCTACAGTATTTCCAGATACCTGATCCCACCATGTAGAAGAATACAACACCGATTGTTAGCTATTCTTTTCATCCTAATAGTTGATATAATAACCGAATTCTTGCCGGGGTGGCGAAACTGGTAGACGCGCTGGATTCAAAATCCAGTTGGGGCAACTCAGTGCCGGTTCGATTCCGGCCCTCGGTACCAAACAAGAGTACAAAGCAGTTCAAGAAAGACCAGAAACCCGTTAGTTGAAAGGCTTTACGGGTTTTTTATTGTCCAATGAGGCTCAGTCAGATTCATTGAGATGCCACCAACCGTGAAAGCAAAAGTGACCAATTAAACTTCAAACCTCGCTTGTGCAGTGGCACAGCTAAATTCACCACTATATTATGAGGACTATTAAGGTAGCTAACATGGGACTAACCCGCTATACATTAAAACCCCACCCCGATATTACAAGGTTTTCTGTTAATTCAAATTTTCATCTTTCCAATATTTTGTTCCCTGAATCGTAATTTGCGCCGCCAACCCATGTTCAGTTAATTGATAGAGCTTTACTCCTGGAGCGATATCAAATGCGTCATTTAGTGAATCTCCACTTTCACCAGATTTTGCCGCTGCATCAGCCTGTGCACCAGCTTGCCAGCCTTCATTAACGAAATAGTTAAATGCCTCACTGTTAGAAAAGATAAAAATAGCGTAAAAATCTTTTACTCCCATACCAACACCTACACCACCTGAAAACATGCTCATGAAGGTGTCTTCACCGGTCTTATTATTATGTGCCACACCCGCGCCATTTGCCGTTGAAATAAGAAAGAGGTTAATCCCAATATTGCTAAAAACAACATAACCTACTGAATTCTGAACCTCTTTTCTCGCATGAGGGCTTTCTTTATACAGCTTATTTAGCGTGGCCTTACGCATATCGAGCAACCCTTTTCTCGCTTCTCGCGGTTCTTTCTCTTCACTAAAAAATCCGGTTAGTAAAAAGAAAGAAATAGATGCCACTAGGATGGCTGTGATTTTTTTTCATTGCACTTCCTTTAATAATCCTTTAATAATCAAAAAGAAAAAGTTTGGATCAGAATCTTAGCCTGCATTGGAGCCACTTTATCTACAATTAATTCTCCACTTTCTACTTCTGCACCAAATGATAACGCGTCAACAGTCCATGTGTAGAGGAATCATGGCGACCAGGCAGGCCTCCATCAATCTCTTCTACGATTACATTAGCCAGCTGCTTTCCTAACTCGACCCCCCACTGATCAAATGAATTGATATCCCAAATTATTCCCTGAACCGATATTTTGTGCTCATACAACGCGATGAGTGCCCCCAAAGCCTCAGGTGTTAGCCGGTCCATTAAGATAGTGTTGCTTGGACGATTCCCATCAAAGGTTTCATGCCCAACTAACCGGCTAATTTCCCTTTCATTAAGCCCTCTTTTTTTGAGTTCGATACAAACCTCTTCAGCTGTTTTACCTTTCATCAGCGCTTCTGACTGCGCAAAGCAGTTCGCCACCAACAACTTATGGTGTTCTTTCAGGTTACAATCGGATTTTAATGCCACGATAAAATCTGCCGGTACAGGCTGGGTCCCTTGATGAAGTGACTGATAAAAAGCATGCTGTCCATTGGTCCCAACCTCTCCCCAGATAACCGGGCTTGTCTCGACGGTTATCGGATGACCCTCTCGGTCTACCGACTTGCCATTACTTTCCATGTCACATTGCTGGAGGTAAGCTGGAAAGCGGCTTAACCGGTGATCATAGGGCAAAACAGCAACGCTAGAGGCTTTCTGAAAATTTCGGTTCCATATCCCCACTAAAGCTAATATAACCGGCATATTCTCTAATAGGGGAGATTGGCTGAAATGTTCATCCATTAGATAAGCACCCTTGAGCAACCTCTCAAAAGAGTCCATACCAACGGCTAAAGCAATGGAAAGCCCAACAGCTGACCACAGAGAAAATCGCCCACCAACCCAGTCCCAAATTTCAAAGCTATTATCCGGGTTTATTCCGAATGCTTTCACCGCTTTCAAATTAGCTGAAACCGCCACGAAATGATTGGCAATAGCTGCATTATCTGAGTAGCCAGCTAGAAGCCACTTTTTAGCGCTTCGTGCATTGGTCATCGTCTCCAGCGTTGTGAAAGTTTTTGAGACTACGACAAAAAGTGTTGTCTCGGGAGAAAGTTTGCTCAGCCGCTGACTCAGCTCTTCGCCATCAACATTCGACACAAAATGAACATCGACCTCTTGCACTGCCTGCCTTGATAGAGCACTAACAACCATACGAGGCCCAAGATCAGACCCCCCTATACCAATATTGACGATATCGGTGATTCGCTTACCACTAAAGCCCCGCCAACCCCCCAGATGAACCGACTCTACAAGTGCCCGCATTCTATGCTGTACAGACATGATGGCCGGCATTACATCTTGACCATCAACGTAAACAGGCTGCTCCGAAAAATTTCGTAATGCTGTATGTAAAACGGCTCTATTTTCCGTGTTGTTGAGTTTTTTCCCGGCAAACAGATCTGCAATTCGCTCTTTCAGGCAGCTTTCATTTGCCAGCACCGCCAGAAAATCCAGCGTTTCTGCTGAAAGATGGTTTTTTGAATAGTCTAGAAAAAGCCCAGCCGCCTCGATGGAAAATTTCGAGAACCTCTCAGGATCGTTTTCAAAAAGATCATTTAAGTGAATATCTTTTGATTCACTGTAATGCTGATCAAGTGCTTTCCAGGATGGCCTGTCGGATCTATTGTTCATCCGAAAAAGCGTAGGCGCTGAAGGGTGTTAAATCAAGAAAAAGATTGGAGCTGAGTAACACAAAAGCTCGTCCATAAGCTTTCATTTGTTGAGTCTATTGGGAAGAGAGGAGAATGGGCTTGGTGCTTCTAACCTGTTTACAGCAGACTAAGCTGCCTGAACAGGGATTGAGTTACTGCTATGAGTCACCCGGTTATCTGTGTCGAAATAAAGCATTGTCGGCTTGAATGCAGCCAGTTCATTCTCATCCAGCCCAGCAAATGCAGCGATAATCAGCAGATCATTTTCGCATGCTCGCCGAGCCGCAGCACCATTTACCGAAATAACACCCGAGCCTGCTTCCGCACGTATAGCGTAAGTTGTGAAGCGCTCACCATTGTTGATGTTATAGATATCAATTTGTTCGTACTCTCGTATCCCTGAACGATCTAGTAAATCTCCGTCAATCGCACAAGAACCTTCGTATTCAAGTTCTGCATGAGTTACACGTACTCGGTGCAACTTTGCTTTTAGCATCGTTGTCTGCATACTAACTGCCTATTTCAATCATGAGCGAGGCATTATGCCAGCTTAAAGGTGGGTTGGCAATTATTTTGTGCGTTTGCATAATTGCTTAACTTTCATATAGTTACAATCAAAATAACCATCTTGGCCGCATAAAAATCAATATGTTACCGGAGGTGGCCTTCCGCCGCTTCCAGTGGTTTTATCAAAAATCTCTTTGACAACGCCACGAGCTTGCTGGAATGTTGCTTCCTGGTCAAAAGAGTTAAGTGCTCCCCCCGGTCTTCCTGCATCTTCAGGTGCCGGCTGCCAGTAAACTGTTTGCGTTGGGAAGGCAAATTCAACACCCAATTGATCGGCTAACCTCAAAATATCCAGCAAAAAGCGGTGTCTTTCCCGCAGTTCAGTTCCCCATTCTGGAACAGCCCAGAAAACATAGACCAGCACATCAAGTGAGGCATGCCCCATTTCATTCAGGTAAACATGATAATAATCCTTTCGCATGTAAGGATGAACACGAACAATCTCACGTACTCCTTCGCAAAATGCCTCAATCCTCTCGGGAGGGGTGTCGTAAGTCAGAGAAACTTTACTGGAATAACGCCTGTAGTGGCGCTCCCCCATATTGTCGACACTTGCCGTTATAAAGTGAGAGTTTGGAAAATAAATCAGCGAATTATAAAAAGTTCTGATTTTAGTGCTTCGCAATCCTATCTCTTCAACCGTCCCTTCAACCTCACCATTGCCGACTACAATCCAGTCACCCACTCGGAAAGTTCGATCCAGGAAAATAGTAATTGAGCCAAAAAGATTCTGTACCATATCTTTTGCAGCCAAAGCGAATGCCATACCAACCAGCCCGAGACTGGCCAGTACACCCGTAACATTGAAGTTCAACGTATCGGTAATAAACAACAACCCCATTACTGAAATAAAGAGTTTGAATGTTTTAGTCACCAAAGGGATAAGGACATCATCAAGTGATGACTCCGACCGAGAGGCAAAATGATGTAAATAAATACCCAGCACATCGACTAGTCGAAAACTACTCCAGACACATGACAGGCTGAACAGCATCTTAACCGCGACCATGAGATAAACTAATGCATTTGATGACAGCCCCAGCACCATCAATCCAGCCCACCATAATGATGCCATAGCAGAAAGACCAAGCGGCCTCAACGCCACATCGGAAACCTTGCTTTTCTTCGTTATAAGAGCACTTTTCTTTTTCCAGTGCCTAACCAATAGCTTTAGTAGAAATGCGACAAACCGGTCAGCTATAAACCCCAGAAAGATGATTAAAAACAGGCCGATCCACTGCCAATGTTTCAACAGAAGATAGGTCTCGTTTAGCTTCTTAGGAATTTTCCCTCTTAGCTTAAGATGCCATGGCATCTGTTCCCCTTTCAGGTTTTTGCTATCAGCCAACTCCTCCATTATTTCCGGTAGGATGGCTAGTGTTTCAGAACTGAATAACCATCGACCATCGTCTTGCCGCGAAATAACCACCTGCCCAGATTTGTAGGTATTAAAAACCCACGGCCTTCCTGTTTTTCGTGTTGAAACTTTTTCCAGGTTGATAACACGAGTACGATCAATAACTTCAAGCAAAACCCAGGCGGCCTCACCTCCCTTTTCTTTGCGTATTAAATCGTTCACTTCAGACAAATCAAGCGTTGAAATAGCGCCCTCGATCGCCTCACTATGCCCTTTATTCACTTTATCCATGGAGCTGAAGAAGGTGCTCATAGTCTCTTTAGGCGAAGCAAGCCCCATACTTTCAGGGGTTTTCTTCACCTCTTTTACCTCTTCTTCCTGAGTTGGCAGGCCTAGTCCACTCATATCTGCAATTGTATTGAACGAAAAAAGCAGCAGAAAACAGCTAATGAATATAATTCTTACCCGCATTTTCATGACATCAACCTGTTAAAAGAGAGATTATCGATCAGGCGTGGCGCCCCAAATTGTGCGGCGGCTAAAATGACTAGCTCCACATCATCCTCTGCAGCCGGATTAAGATCAGAGCGACGAGAAACAGTGAAGTACTCGGGCTTGAAGCCTGCTTTATTCAGCCTATCTATCTGTTCAGATTCAATTGCCTCAATAGACCTCTCGCCAGCCAAAATAGCTTCTTTTGCATCACAAAGGCAACGATATAGAAGAGAGGCCTGCTCTCGCTCGTCTGATTTCAAATAGCCATTCCGAGAACTCAATGCTAACCCGCTTGCTTCTCTAACGGTCGGCACACCTTGAACCGTAATCGGCATATTGAGCTCTTTAACCATTTTGCGAATAACCGACAGCTGCTGGAAATCTTTTTCACCAAATAGCGCCAAATCAGGGCCAACCATATTAAAGAGCTTACAAACAATCGTTGCCACACCTCGAAAGTGGCCCGACCGATGCTCCCCACAGAGCATTTCAGAAACGC
>Ga0164315_10004084_pt1 | contig 11326 bp, 23 predicted proteins | sample GuaBasSedimGuay6_FD_113737 | JGI IMG/M metagenome (GOLD analysis project Ga0164315, IMG submission 113737) | Subseafloor sediment microbial communities from Guaymas Basin, Gulf of California, Mexico - Guay6, Core 4569-2, 0-3 cm | ecosystem: Environmental > Aquatic > Marine > Hydrothermal vents...
GATATTGTTTTAGATCCTTTTTTTGGTTCAGGCACAACAGGACTTGCTTGTGAAATGTTGGGTAGACGATGGATAGGAATTGAGTTGAGTGAAAACTATCAAAATATAGCTGTAAAACGAATCAAGGAATATGTTAAGACACAAAGGAGTAAAAATGAATTTTTTAAGTAAGATAAGTGAATTTTTATTTGGCCCATCAATTCCACAGGAAATACTTGATAGAGTAGAGAAATTAAAATCCATCAATGTTGTGAATATAAATGATCCTGTTACAGATGGTGAAATGAGAGATTTTTATAAGCTATATTTGAAGAAAGAGAAAATGGACAGACGAGAGAATTGGGATACATCAGATACATTAACATATGATGAATATAGAAAAAAAGCATATGATTGGACCGGTGGTACAAGATATTATTGTATGATGCAAAAATCATCTGCATTTATAGGTGGTATGGATGGGCGACCACCAACAATGATTTCATTTGTTGATTAAATAAAGAAAGGAGTTCTTTTAATGGGAACTATTAATAGATTTATTACAAAAAAATGTATTTTCTGTGGTGGTAAACAAGATGTTAAATATGTTCCTGATTGGGGTTTGTATGGTGGGATGGAAGGTTCTGGTGATCATTATCATGATGAATGTGTTAGACAGATTTGTGCAGATCCAGAAGGTGCTGGTCACAAGTTAGTTGATAGAGCAATTGATATTATGGAAAGAGTAAAAGAATTGAAAGAAGATCAAGAAAAAGAAGATCAAGAAAGAAAAGAAAAAATAGAGTCACTTTGTATATAAAAAGAAAGCATTGATATAATTTTTTTTTATAAATAGTACCAGAGTAAAAATATAGGAAATTGATGAAATATGGAAGAGTTTAGTTTTTTTGCAATGGAATGTAAAGATTGTGGTTGGGATTGGATAGGTAATTTTGTTGTTTGTGTACATTGTGGTAGTAGTAATACAAAGTTAGTAGAGGAAGATAGTGATCGAGAAATGTTTGATAGATTATATTGGATAAATTTGAAAACCATAAAGGGGTTCTATAATTCTACTGAAGCGATAAATGCTGTTGATAGAATGTTTAATCAAGGATGGGAGACTGGATAATGACAACATTTAGAAATTATATTTTAGCACCTACCACAGATGAAGCAGCATATCCAGGTAATCTTGGATTTGAAGAACTAACAAATTTCTATCAACAAGCATCTGATAAAGAAATAAAAGAAATGGAAAAAATTATTAAAAAAGAAGATTGGAATGGATTTAGAAATATGATATATAAGGTATTAGGAAAGAAATTAAAATAGAATAAAAATTGTAGAATTATATTGAATCGGCATAAACTATAGTTTATGCCGATTTTTTGTTTACATTTTCTATCAGATATATTATAATTCATCAATAAAGGAGAAATATAAAAATGAGCGATGATAATAAACTTGGAGAAGTAAAGGTATTTGATTATAAACAATATCTTGATTCCAAATATCCGCTATTAGAAGTGTTCAGGGAAAAGACACCTGGAACATATAAACATTCGCAAAATGTTTCTTTATTATGTGAATCTGTTGCACTTGGTCTTGATTTAGATGTTGATGAAATGAAGGTGATTGGTATGTATCATGATATAGGTAAAATGAATTTTCCAGAGAACTTCTCGGAAAATCAAAATGGAACGAATATTCATGATTCACTTGAGCCGAATATTTCATATCATCTTATAACTAGACATGTTGGTGATTCTGCTGTTATTCTTTTGAGTAAAACAGATCTTCCAAGATGCACGATTAGAAAAATAACAGAACATCATGGAAATACTGTTCTTAGGTATTTTTATAAAAAGTCTGGAGCTGAGGTTGATGATCCTTATAGATATAAATGTTCACAACCTAGTACAATAGAGTCTACAGTTCTTATGCTTTGTGACTCTATAGATGCAACAGCAAGAGCATTGGCAGCCGCTAATAAATTAAATAATGCAGAAGATAGAAAGGCTGTTGTTAATAATACTTTGAATAGATTAATGGATGATGATCAACTTGATGGAATGACTGTTGGTTCTATTAAGGTTATAAGAAGAGTATTATTGAGAGAACTGGAAACAATATATCATAAGCGTGAAATATATGGTGATGAAAAGAAAGAAGTTAAAAATGATGATTCTGTTCGTATAGAGGATAAAAAATAATGGTAACTTTATATTGGATTCTAATTTTTTGGTTTGTTATATCACATATATAAATTTTATGTGGCAAAAAGTTATTGAATTGAAATGGTTAGAAAGGAAATCACAATGCCAGAAATAAAAAAATTAGTTGAATGTTCTGATTTGTATTATAACGAAGGTAAATCAACTCTCACAGACGAAGAGTATGATAAATTAAGGGAAGAACTTAAATTGAAGTTTCCTGACGATCCATATTTTACTGAGGTTGGTAGTCGAGTTAAAAATGGTGAGAAGGTAAAACTCAAATATATCCTTGGTTCTCTCAATAAAGTTAAAATTGATGAAATTGAGAACTGGCTTGAAAAACAAGATTCTGATGTTTTTGTTATTAGTGAAAAATTGGATGGAGTATCTTTTTATGTGAACTACAAAAATGGAAAAGTTGTATCTGCTGCTACTCGCGGTGATGGTTTTTATGGTAAAGACATAACAGATAAAGCTAAAATATTTTGTGGGGATATACAATCAAAAGAAAATCATTGGTTTAGATGTGAAGCAATGCTTGTTTCTGAAATTCATGAATCACTTGGTTTCAAAACAAGAAGAAATGGCGCCGCTGGTATTATAAATCGTGATGATCTAAAAGATGTAAAACATATTACACCATATTTTTATGAACTTCTTAATTATAGTGAGGTTCTCAATGAATCTACAGAAGTTGATAGATTTAGTTATATCAATATGGTTACATCCGCTAATCAATTGAAAAATCATACACCATTTTATATGATATATGATAAGAAAACACATACAAAATCAGATATTATAAATTTTCTTGATAGAATGAAAAGTATTGGTGCATATGATATTGATGGGCTTGTTATAACACCTATGGATTATGAAAGACAGGATATTCTTTATCCAAAAACTAAAGTAGCATTTAAGATGAATGAAGAACCAATACCAGCTACAGTTAAAAATATAATTTGGGGAACAACTCGTACCAGTCGTGTGGTTCCTTTGATAGAAATTGAGCCAGTTGAAATACAAGGTGTTACTATTTCCAAAGCAACAGGATTCAATGCAAAGTATATTAAAGACAATCAAATTGGTATAGGTACTGTAGTAAAAATAATTAGATCTGGTGATGTTATTCCATATATAGTGAGTATTGAAGAAAGTACTCAAGCTGATATGATTGATGAATGTCCATTTTGTGAATCCAAACTTATATGGGAAGGCGTTGATCTGAAATGTACTAATGATGATTGTTGGAGAAAAACATATAAAGAACTTGAACATTTTCTTAGATCAATGGGTGCTGAAAACATAACAGAAAAAACACTTATGAAACTTGGTATATCTCATATTGAAATGTTGTATGAGATTGATGAATGGGCTATTTCAACAATTGATGGTTTTGGTGTCAAAAGAGCACAACAAATTGTAGATGAAATTCAAGGAACATTGTTTACTACACCTGAGATACTATTGAGATCGTTTGGTATGAAAAATATTGGTAAAACAGCATCAAAAGAAATTACAAAACATCTATATAGAATAACAGATGATGATAATACCTTGATGGAATATATTTTCTCACTACCATATGAAGAACTTATTAAAATTGAAGGTATTGGAGATGTAACAGCTACAACGTTTGTTTCTGAAATAGGTAATTATAGAGATAAGTATGAATTTTTGAAAAGGATGGGATTGACTTTTATGAATGAAAACGAAGCTGGCAAACTTGATGGTGTGAAGTTTGCCCTTACTGGTAAAGGTTTTATGGGTAGAAAAGAAATCCAAACACTTATAGAAAGAGAAGGCGGAAGTGTTAGTGGTTTGAGTAAAACAACAAAGTTTCTTGTAAAAGATCCAGATTCTGCTAAAGGCAGTAAGTATAAAAAAGCTATGCAATATGGTGTAACAGTTGTATCGTATGATGATCTAAAAGGATGGTTAGGAGTATAAAATGTTAGTATACGATTTGAAAATGATGAAAAGAGATGTTGATGATCGTAATAGTGATTTAATAGAAAATTTTAGAAAATTTTCTATACAATGTGAATATATGAAAACTATGTCACAACCAGATGTTTGGTGGAAGTGTACCAATAAAGACTATAATTTTGCAAAATATAATGATAATACAGGATGTTGTGTGGATGAGTGTCCATTATTAAAATAAAAGGGGAGGTATAAAAATGAAAAATATGGTTGTGTTACAAAAAGATGAAGATGGAAATATTTGGTGTCAACAGTTAACAGAAAAAGGTATAAAATTTGTAGAAAATGTTGATAGTGAAGATGATGAATATTGGGAGAAAGGCGGTACGATAGTTCTTGATGAGATTGAAGAGATACTGGATAAAGAGGTATGAAAATGGAAAAAAAGTTTAAGGTAATTGCTGGTGGTGTTATAAATATAGGTACAAAGTATCATAATATAGATTCATTTTTTTGTATTGAAGTGACTACTGGAATGGATGGTATTCTAGTTGCTCATTTTCTTTCAAAATATGGTAGGGAACATAATGATATGATACTTTTAGAATCTAAAACAACACAAGATGCAAAAAAAGAAGTAGAGAAGAAAATTTTTGATCATGATGAAGATTATGATATACAAGATTATTCACAATATCAAAGTTAAAGAGAGAGGTATTAAAATATGAGTAAATGTCAACGGTGTTATCATTTCTATCCTCCACAGTATATGCGAGAAATTGAAGGCGTTGAAGAAGATGTTAAACAATGTGTATACTGTCAACAGGGGAAAGATTATGTAATGATAATGAAAGAAGATGGTTCAGAACAAAGATATACACAAAAACAATGTATAAAAGATTACAAAAGGTTTTTAAAGCAGTTGAAGGAAACACCGAATATTGCAGAAAAACTGGCAAAAGATGACATTAAACTGGAGTAGAAAGGAGAGGTCAATAAAATGGAAGTGGTACTATTAAATTCAGACTATAGCTATCTAAACACAATTAAATGGAAGAAAGCTTTAACGCTTTTGGCTAAAGATAAAGTTAGTGTTTTGAAATATGGTAAAAGAGTTATCAAATCAGCCTCTGGTATGGTTATGAGAATACCTGCGGTTTTAAGATTGATTAAATTCATTAGAACTGTATACAGAACAAAAGTGCCATTTTCAAAGAAAAATGTTATGATCCGAGATGGCATGAAATGTGTATACTGTGGTGTTAAAAATGTCAGATTGACAATAGATCATATTGTGCCAAAAGCTAGGGGTGGTAAGTCTACTTTTGAAAATACTGTTGCTGCGTGTAAACCATGTAACAACAAAAAAGGTAGTAAATCTTGCTCAGAAGCAAAAATGTACCCAAAAACAAATGTTCATTCACCAACAATTTCCGAATTTTTGATGATTAAAATGAAAGTTTTGGGTATTGATAAAATTATTGAAGATTTAGCGAATTAGTATTTTGACAAGTGGAATGAATTACGTTATGTGGCTGTCAGGAGAAATTCTGATCGGTATGGGCCTGATTATGGGGCAACAGGGTTTGTCAAAATAGGATAAAAATATGGGTTATGGATTCATGTAAAGGACGGCCAGGGTAAAATCTTTCCTGGTTTTGAATAGTAACCCATTATAAAATAGCAAGTTAGTGGGAGATTTCGTGAGCATGTCCGAAACGGGATGGAGAATGTGACTGAGGTTATAGACGTACCCTTGTGGTACAAACTGGATTCTCTACTTGCTATTAAAAATAAAATAAAGGCATAATTGCCTGAAAGGTATGGAGAATATGTGGAATGGTGAAAAAAAGAAAGGAAGTACTAAAGCGTGTAAAGAAACCCGCACAAATAAATTTTCTTAGTTATCTAGCCGATAATCAAGGATGTGGAACAATAAGAGTAATATATCCATTTATATTGTTACCACACCAAAGTAGTAAAAATGTTAAGTTCTCAACACAGTATCAATCCCAGTATATATCCAGCCCTGGTTATTATAAGGGATATACTTTTGCTCAATTTCAAAGATCCGCAACACAAGAACATCTAAATCTATTCCTTCATTTTAAAAAAGAAGTTCAACCAAAATTTAAAATACCAATAATATACGAGATAGATGATATGTTGATTAATATTCCGGAGTTTAATTATGCTTCTTTATATTATACTCAAAATGAAGAACATGTTAAACGTATGATTGGTATGGCCGAAGGCGTTGTAGTATCTACTGAAAAATTGAAAGAAGTATATAGTGAGTATAATGAAAAAATAGAGGTCATACCAAATCACTTACCAAAATTTGTATGGGGTGATACTTATCCAGCACATATATATAAAGACGAAAAGAAAAAAATAAAAATTTTGTGGGCTGGATCTATGAATCATTTTCCATTGAAAGAAATGAAAAAAACAGGTATTGAGGGTGGTGATTTTGGTGGCAAACTTATGGATTTTATAAGAAAAACATCTGATAAGTATGAATGGATATTTTTGGGTGCCAATCCTCCAGAATTACAATCACAAATAAAAGAAAAGAAAATAAAGTTTATACCTTGGATCAATATATTTCAATATCCTTCTGCTGTAAAAGCATTGGAACCTGATATATGTATAGCTCCATTATTTCAAGATGAGTTCAATGAGTGTAAATCAAATATAAAATGTCTTGAATATTCGGCTATGGGTGCGCCTGGTGTATATACAGACATAAGACCATATAAAGATATGACTCTTAAATCTAATTCTGATGAGGAAATGATTTCATATATTGAGAAGTTGGCAAGTGATATAGATTTTAGAGCGAAGGTGTGGAATAGTGATTATGATATAGTTGAGCCAAATTTATTTTGGGAAGAGAATAATAATCTAAAAAAATATGTTGGTAGTTATTTAAAGTTATTTGGCCAACGTTTATAAGTTAGTTTACATTTGTTTGAATTTTTGTTATTATAATATAAGAGGAGATTGTAATGATAAAAGTAAAAATTGAAAAGTTATGTAAATCTGATAGTTCAAAAGATAATAGTTGGATATTATCACATACAAGGTTTTGTAGAATTGGTGATATAGTTCGTATTAATGACATAAAAGAAAAGATGTATAAAGTTATATCTGGTCCAATGTGGGATACTGCATCAAAAGATTGGGATTTAAAGTTGGAGAGTTATTATGAGTCCTGAAAATATATACTATTTTTTTAGAAAAGCACAGTCTGAGAACAAGGGAAGAGGATTCAGAATGCCCAAAGACTTTGAATCTCATTTAGAAAAAAAATTCTCAAAGAAAAATAGAGAAGCTCTGTTAATGGCAACAGGTTGTTTTAGTACAAAATGGGAAAATGTAGATCCATATAGATATTTTCAATGTGGATTTGAATTACTAAAAACATTCTCATATATTAATTTTTTTGATCCAAGAGTAATGAGATTGTATATTCAAAAAGATAAAAATATAAAGAGAGAATCTAGTAATTATAAACAAGAGATAACAAAATCTATTACTTTTGTTAAAAAATATATGAAGAAGCATAATATAATTATGTTTAGTGATTATTTACGATTGACCGATGGCGAAAGAAGAGTTATAACAAAACATTATATAGCAAATAAAATTAGTAAATTTTTTATTGTATGGTTGATGGTTCTTGGTAAATTATCTTTAAGTGATGGTCATATTGCTTTTATGCCATATATTTCAGATCAATACAGGGAGATTAGAGTAAAATTAGATGAAATCGGTCCATTTCTAAGAAAAATTAAAGGGAGATTATAATGAAAGTAATTAATTCGTTTCGTGGTAATTATGATTTTTTGTCAAACTTTTTTGTTGGTGCTTCTTTTTTTGATTTTGATGGAAATAAGTGGAAAACATCTGAACATTTCTATCAATCAAAAAAAACAACTATATATGATGAAAAATGTCGTATTAAGTATTCTGAAACAGCAGGAGATTCTAAAAGATTAGGTAATATGGCAACATTGAGAAATAATTGGAGCGATATAAAAGTTGACGTAATGATAGATGCTTTAAGAATGAAATTTGATCAGAACGAAAAATATAAAGAATATTTAGTACAAACTGATGGTTATGAATTGGTAGAAGGCAATTGGTGGCATGATAATTTTTGGGGTAATTGTTATTGTGATAAGTGTGAGAGTATAAAAGGCACAAATATGCTTGGAAGATGTTTGATGAATTTGAGAGATAGATATATCCAAAAGGAAATGGAAAATGCGTAAATACAAATTAAGTATCTCTTGGCTTGATGATAGTGGTATAATAAGAACATATGAAGAAATTACAAAACTAACTACTGAAAATAATGCATATGATAGGTTTGTAGAATTACTAGATAAATATCACCCAGGTAGATATTTTTATCTATGTGAAATGAAGGAAATGGAAAATGAGAATAAGAAGAATATATGAAAGTATAAAAAATGTTATAAGATGGGTTCCTATTACTTATAAAGATAAAGAATGGGATAGTCAATATCTTTTTGAAATCATGAAATTCAAATTGTCAAACATGGAAAGGGCTTTCAGAGAATATGGACATCATGTTAATGCTGAAAGAGATGCTGATGAAATGCATAAATGTGTTCTTCTACTTGATAGAGTTATAAAAGATGAATACTATGAAAATGTTTTTAAACATCATAATAAAAAATGGGGTGAACCAAAAATGAACTTTGTAGATATTGGTAATCCTAATGGGAAAAGGTTAGATATTACCCATGCTAATGTTAAAACAGAAGAAGATAAAATAAAAGAAAGAAAAGAATTTAGAGTATTATGTCAAAAAGAAAATGATATGAGACAACAAGATTTAGATTTACTATTTAAAACAATGAATAGAAAAATACTTGGATGGTGGGATTGATAAAGGAGTGTAAAAATGTTATGTTCAAAAGCTAGTAAAACAGAAAATCGTATTATGTTACTTGATTCTATTATGGATGTTATATCTGATAATGAGATATATGATACAATAGATTATAAAAGAAAGAATGAAGAATTTATTAAACAGTTTATGTATCAACCATTATTATTTAGTTTAACGAGTAAGTTTAAAGATAAGGGATTTAAAAATAGTACATCAGTTAGGAAAGCTAAGGAGTCTTTGATATGGGAGTCGAATAAACAAACAGTACTACATAATATGGTATTATTTGGTACTCAACACAGACCAGATATGGAAATTAGTACTGATAGCATTTCTATAGCAATAGAAGTTAAAAAGGGTGATTGTGGTGCCGATATTAGACAAGGATTTGGTCAATGTATAATATATTCCTCTAAATATGATTTTGTAACATTTCTTTTTATTGATACGTCTGATGATAAAAGAATTCTAAATAGTATGAGTTCTAGGAAAGAAAAATATATTAGTGAAAGTCTTTGGGATAATTATAATGTTATGTTTAAGGTTGTTTAAAAGGAGAGTTAAAAATGGGATGGTGTTCTGGGACAGAGATTTTTGATGTAGTATGTGATGTATTGATTGGAGAGGAGAATATTGATAAAAAAGAAGTATTAAAATCATTGATTGAAATTATGTGGCAGCATGATTGGGATTGTGAATGGGATAGTGAATATATTAATGATGATTTTGTAAGAGAATGTTTTATTGAGTTGGATAATGAATGGGTTGAGAGATTTAAAGACAATGATTGAAGAAGAAATACAAGAACTTGAAAAATATCTTAGATTGGAAGGAACAGAAATTGGTGATGCCTGTGCTGCTCTTTTGAATGTGTCATATTATCCAGATTATGTAAGTAAAGAATTTCAAAAAGCTATTGAAAAAGAAATCAAATCTCAATTAGAAATGTTTAAAGAACAAACCAGAATAGTTGAGAGAGAAGAAACATATACTAGAAAAGTTGTTGAATTAGAATGGGTATATTAGAAATAAAAGGAGGTAGAATAATAAATGAGTGAGTATAACGATTTGTTTGATGGTGAAGAAGAAGATGAAGGCATAACACCTATTCAGCCACAATCAAAACCAGTAACATATGTTGGTTTTGTATGGGATCATAGTGGTTCTATGGGCGGTAGTAGAGAACTTGCGAGAACTAATTTTAATGAGCAATTAGTAACTCTTAAAAAAGATTCAGATAAAGTAGATTATATTGTTACTGTTATTGAATTTGATGATAAGATAAAAGAGGTTGTTGATACCAGACCAATCAATGAAGTTCAAGAAATGAAGAATTATTGGACTGGTGGATGGTCAGCATTATATGATGCTGTTGGTCAATGTATTGGTAAGATTGAAAAAGAAATGAATTTTAATAAGAGTGAAGACAAAGCAGCTCTTATTATTGTAATGACAGATGGTGAGGAAAATTGTTCAAAAGAATATAATAATGATACTATAAGATCACTTATTGAAAAAATGGATGCTAAAGATGATTGGTCATTTGTTTTTATGGGGGCTGGGATTGATAAAAAACAAGCTATGAGTATGGGGTTTAGTGAAATCAATACAATGACATTTGATAAATCAGATGAAGGATATAGAATGTCTGATGCTGTTCAAAATGAATCATTATCAACATATTCAACTATGAGATCACAAGGTATTAAAAAGGCATCAGCATTTTATAGTAATTCAACAGTTGATAAATCACCGCTTGTTAAAGATGAAAGTAAAACAGTAGAGGATGAGGGTTAAATGTCTATAATTGTTTTTATAATATATACAATTATTGTTGTTACTATTAGTGTTATTCTTGGTTTTGTTTCTGGAATACTTTTCCTGGCATACCGTGAAGGATGGAACAATGATATTATTAAGCATATACAATATAATAAAAAAGAATATAACTGGAGATATGATGGCTAAAGAATATGATGATAAGAAGTATTTAAAAGATAAGAAGAAGAAAAAAGATCTTTTGGAACCAATTTTACCAGAAGGAAAAATGTTGAAACCCGATACTCTAGAAGGCAGACCATTGTGGGTAGATGATAAGTTAAATGAGGAAAAAAAGAAAAAGAAGAAACTGAATGAAGAAAAAATTTAGTTTACATTTGTTCATAAATTATGTATAATTAAATATAAAGTGTTAAAAAATATAAAAGGTAGAAGGAGGGTCGGTATATAACGTGTCAAAATGGATTTCGAAAGATTTGTTTAATGATTTTCAAAA
>Ga0164315_10004085_pt1 | contig 11324 bp, 13 predicted proteins | sample GuaBasSedimGuay6_FD_113737 | JGI IMG/M metagenome (GOLD analysis project Ga0164315, IMG submission 113737) | Subseafloor sediment microbial communities from Guaymas Basin, Gulf of California, Mexico - Guay6, Core 4569-2, 0-3 cm | ecosystem: Environmental > Aquatic > Marine > Hydrothermal vents...
CATTATAACCACCAAGGGTCAAAGCTCATTGTTCGCCGACTTCACTACACAGAAATTGGACGTCGTTTACGACCCAGCGACCAATTCCTTCAAGACTCTCAAGTCCACCGGTGGTCAAATTGCCCTGGAACATCAGTGGACAGATAGTGGCCTGAGCACGACCATTGGCGGTGGCTTCATAGACCAAAAACTCGCGAATTTCCAGAAAGAACAGGAATACGGTGACGGTTACAAAGCGCTTGTAAATTTGCTGTTTAAGCCGAAAGGGAAATACGATGGCATCACCCTCGGCGTAGAATTCGCGGCCGGTTGGCGTTCGAATGCTGATGGCACCGACAATAACACGCAGCGTGCAGTTACCGCTATCTGGTACGATTTCTGACAAGGACGGCAAGGTCAAATTGTTGCGCTACCATGCAAATACACGGTAAATAGCAGAGCTGGAGAAAAACTGGAATGCAACAAAAGCTCAAGGTCATCGGCGGCCAGGAATCCTATTTCGCGGGCAAGCTCGAAGCCTATCTTCGAGCCAAGGGAATTCCTTACCACAACGTTCCTTTTACCATGGAAGAGTTACAGGTGGCGGCGACGCATACCGGCTTTTTCCAGATTCCCCAGGTCGAGTGCCCCGATGGTAGCTGGCTTATCGATACCACCCTGATAATCGATTACCTCGACCGCCTGCATCCCGCACCTAAAACCTCCCCCACTGACCCTGCGGCGAACTTTATCGCACTGCTGCTGGAAGATTATGCGGACGAATGGTTATGGCGTCCCGCCATGCACTACCGTTGGTCCTTCGATAATGGTGCCGAACTGTTAAGCAGTTGGCTGGCCGAGCATTCGCCGGAAACAGATGTCAGCCTGGCGGACAAGAAGGCGGGCTGGATCGAGCGGCAAAAAGGGGTTTTTGTCGACGGTGACGGGGTTACGGTTGAAACCAGGGCAGCGGTTGAATCCAGCTACCACCATGCCCGCACGTCGCTTGAAGCTATTTTTGAAAAGCGCGATTTTATCCTGGGTGACAGACCAACCCAGGCGGACTTTGGTTTTATGGGCCCCATGTTTCGACATTTCTTCTGCGACCCCGACCCAGCGCGCATGATGCGTGACACGGCACCCGGCGTACAGGAATGGGTGGCTCGCATGTGGAATATGAAGCCGCAGCGCTTTTCGTCCGCTGCGCAAATAGAGTCCATTCCCGATGACCTGAGTGACTTGCTGGAGCCGGTGGGGTCGGTCTATTTACCCTATCTTCTAGCCAATCAGCGGGCCGTTCTCGTGGAACAGGAGCAGCTGAGCTATAAAGCCCTGGGGGTTAACTGGAGCGAGCCAACCAAGCCCTATCGACTGTGGTGCCTGGACCGTTTACGCAAAAGTTATCAGGCACTGGATGGCGCCGCTCGTGCACAGGTGGCTGATGCGCTGGGCACACCCTGCGCTGAAAATATTCTGCTGGAACCCCCTACAGGGCACTGTGACCATTTGCTGGGTACCCTGCCCTATGCGGTAACGGATGATGAACGTGCCGCTCGCGATAGCTGGGGGCGCCAGGCCTAGCGGCAGGGACTGTTCAGAAAAAGAAAAAGGGGACGCTACCCTTTTTTCAGGTCGCTAAGTCCAATTGTCGATTTTCAGTCCCTTTACCTTGGTAAAATGCTTCTGGTTGTTGGTAACCAACACAGCCTTAATACTCTTCGCATGCGCGGCAATCATCATATCCATCGCGCCGATCAGGGTGCCGGCAGCCTCCAATTCGGTGCGAATCACCCCATACTGATCGGCGGCCCCGGCATCCCAGTCCATCACATCCAAATGCCGTACGAAGTCCTCGATTACAGGGCGGTTGACCCGTCTGGAACTGGAACGTTCGACACCGTAAATCAGCTCGGCATAGGTGACGACAGAAACGCACAACTGCTCCATAGCGAGTGTCTGGAAGCGCTGACGGACCCTCTGGGGGTGCTCCTTGATAATGAAGCTGCACATATCCGTATCCAGCATGTAACGTTTCATCCAAACAGCTTCCGCTTTTGTGGGGGCAGGTCTACATGCTCGGCCATGAAGTCTTCCGTAACGCGTGCCGGCGAGTCAAAGAAATCGTCCCAGGACTCCGGTTTTGCAGACAGGATCACGCGGCTCCCCTCTTTGCGAATGAAAACCTCCTTGCCTTCAAAGCGAAAAGCCTTGGGCAGTCGCACGGCCTGGCTGCGGCCGGTGGTAAAGAGTTTGGCAGTCTGGGTCATGGTTCTACTCCGGATTGTATGATATGTACCATAGTATGTACCAATAATTGATCGTGATCAAGAGCGAGCGGCGCCCTGACTCAATGGCACATGCCCCCCAAAATTAGTCGCCACTGGTCGAATGAATTCGCACCCTACACGGGGAAGTTTTACCGGGACCAGCGGCCTTAAGTTAGTACCACTCCCCTTAAGGGCGATACATTTTCAGATCGATCTCAGGAATAACTTTGTAATGCCTGGTATTTGCCGTCAAAAGTGCAGCGCCGGATTCAACGGCCGATGCTGCGATAAGCGCGTCAGCCAGTTGCAAACCATGGGACAGGGCGAAGTTTTCAATATATACCGTCGCCCTGTGACTGATGTTTTCGCTCAGTGGCAATATCTCCCATTCGTGCTCATGGATGGTCTGGCGCAATAACCTGAACTCTTCTTTGTTACGCATATCTTGCACCAGCTCTATATAGGTGATGGCTGACAGCTCAATAGAATTCGCTTTATCTATCGCCTTGCGGGCCGATGGCTGGCCGCGGAACAACCAGATCAGCACATCAGTGTCGATCAGCACCAGAGCGCCCTCTGCGTATCTCGCGCACATAGGCATCGACGTCGGCAAGCTCCTCACGGTCTTGCCAGATGCCAAAAACAGGCAGGTCTCGCCGGCGCTTGTCCGCACTGGTTCTTTCCTGCTCGATACTCGTCAGCCTCGCACGAGGTTTGCCTCGATAAGTGATGGTTACGGGTTCGCCGCGATCTACACAGTCCAGGATCTCCCTGGCCCGGGTTCTAAGTGACTTGGTGGTAACTTTCATTTCAGCATGCATTTTCATAAAGTGTCACTTTAGAGTGTACTCTTGGTTTAGCGATGTGTAAAACTGCCCGCCGGTGCCATTTAGCCCATAAGATCAGGGATGACACTATCAATCTTTTTAATCAAATGGGTGCAGGGCAATTACCCGGATTGTGGTCGCAGCCGGCAACTTGCAGAGCCGCTGGCAGCTTGCAGAATGGTGGCGCAGCGCCTAATCTGTCCTACCCCCATATGAGGGTAGGATAGACCAGTGCTTAGCTTTATATGACACAACCTGCTTTCCATGACTGGTCCACCAGTAGTACCGAACAGGATGCGCTGGCTGCCATGGTAGATCTCGCCGACAGCATGCACTGCTCCGGCGTCCTGCTCTCTTACTCTCCCGTAGGATGGTTGCCATCGGACGAGCCGGGAACCATATACCGGACCATACAAGTCGGTGTAAATGAACGGCTGCTACAAAACTGGATGGCGCTGGCACAGGACAACCGCCTGCAGTTGAGCCCGTCCAGCATCAAGTTCGACCCGCTCAGGCGGCAAATGGTGAAACAAACCATGCCCCACTGCTTTGGTTTGCGGGAATTAATGGCTGCGCCGGGCAGCGCACTGACCACCACGCAACAACGCTGGTGCAAAAGACTGCTGCGAACCGGGGTGGAGGCACTCATAGCGACGCCGGTGCAAATACCGCCCTGCGAGTACTGGAACTTGTCTTTGCTCAGTGCGACGACTCGAGCAGGCGATAACGCACTGACAGGCGATGAACTGGCCGGCCTGATGTACTTCGCTCACGGCCTGGTGCGATTTTGCACATACCAGTTGCACTGGCGTGAATTCGGGCTGCAGGACCGGCAGGTGAACCTGCGCCCACGAGAACACGATTGCCTGTACTGGGCCGCCATGGGCAAATCGGCGGCGGAAACGGCGGAGATTCTCGGCCTGAAGACAGAAACAGTCAGGAAGTATTTAAAAACCGCCCTGGCGCAATTAAACGCCCGGAGCAAGGCACAGGCAGTGGCAAAGGCCCTGCAGTGGGGCCTGCTTGAATTAGCGGGCGATGGCCCAGATTAATCACAGGTATTCCCGGGACACAATACTTAATTTCCTGACGAATTGGGTATTGTGTCCCCGGAATTTGCGGCCCTACAACACGGCCACCAGGGCCATTACACCCAGTGTGCTGAGTACAGGAATGACCACCGTGATAACGCCCACGTCTTTATAGGCTTCCTTGTGGGTAAGCCCGGTGATGGTCAGCATCGCCACGATCGCGCCGCAGTGCGGCAGGGAATCGAAGCCGCCGCTGGCCATGGTCGCGACGCGGTGAATGACACCCGGCTGCAGGCCCATCTCGAGATAAGCGGGCGCCATGGTTTGCATGAATATCTGCAACCCCCCGGTGGCTGAACCGGTAATAGCCGAAACCAGGCTGACGGAGGTAAACATCCCCACCAGCGGGGGAAGGTCCGATTCGACCATGATCATAATAAACCGCTCAAAACCCACTGTATGTGTCACCACACCGCCGAAGCCGATGACCGCAGCGGTATTGATCAGTGGCATAATCGAATCCTGCGCACCCTTGCCCATGACCTGCAATGCGTTTTGGCGGACAGAGGAAAACAGGATGATCGCCAGTATCGTACCGCTGATCAATGCGATGCACGGCCAGACAATCGGCTGGCTGTTGGCGAAGCGCAATAGCTCCATGGCGGTACCGGCGCCGGCCAGGCTGCTTTCATCCAGTGACATTTTCAGCAAGCGCGGCACGATAATGGTGAGTAGTACCACTGCCAGGGGCAGGAACGCCACCAATCCATTGGGATAGCTGCCACCCTCCTCTTCAATATTGGAAATAATATCCCCCGGGCCCGCCACGAAATGCTCACCGTTAGCCTTGGCCCGCAGTCGCTGCCGCTCCAGGTACCACATGCCGCCACCGAACATGCCCAGCCCGCCGACGATGCCCAGCCAGGCCCCGGCAAACAGGTCGGTGTCCAGGGCCACGGCGGCAATGACATTCTGTATCGAGGGAGTTCCGGGCAGCGCGGTCAGGGTGAATGTACCCGCGCCCAGCGCCAGGGCGGCGCAGAACAGGCGCTTGGGAATATCCGCTTCCTGCAGCAGCTTCAGCCCCAACGGATACATGGCGAACACCACCACGAACACCACCACACCGCCATACGTCAACAGCGCGCAGGACAGGGTGGTAATCCACAGGGCGCGATGGGCGCCGAGCTTCCTGACCATGGCCATCGCGATACCGGCCGCCGCGTGACTCTCGCCCATAACACGTCCGAAGATGGCGCCGCTGGCGAACAACAGGAAGAATTTACCGGCAAAAGTGAAGGCGCCCAGCGGGCCGAATGAAAAGTACTCGGTCACGCCCGCCGCCAGCGGCAAGCCGTTGGTCACAATGACCACCAGAGAGCACAGCACTGCGGAGAAGACGATATCGATACCGCGCAGAGCGAGCCATATAAGCAGGGCGACAGCACCAAGTAGTCCGGCGTATTCCATGGTGTTATTCTCCTGATTTACTGTTTTTTATCAATCTATGTTGTTATAAAAAATCGTCCAGCGCGGCCAGCAGTTCAGCCGGCTTTTCCTGCGCCGGGTAGTGACCGCATTCAAGGCCCAGGCCCCAATGCGGATATTGTATGGGATCATCGCCGATCAGCCTTTCAGGCAGCGGGACTTTCTGGATGAGAAAAAATCAATGGAAGTACACCGACGCCACATCCTGGTTTACCGTTTCATACAGGGTGCGTGTTGGAATGATATCCAGCAACACCGCCCGGATCACGCGCTGTGGGTAGTCCAGGCACAGGCGGTGTGTAACACGCGCACCGCGGTCATGTCCCACCACCTTAAATTTGTCAAAACCCAGCTCATCCATAATCTCGATCATGTCAGACGCCATGGCGCGCTTGCTGTAGTTGGCGTGATCTTCCGCACCGGCAGGTTTGTCACTGGCGCCATTACCGCGCAGATCCGGGCAAATCACCGTGTACTTTTTGGCAAGTTCGGGCACCAGTTTGTGCCAGCCCAGATGGGTTTCAGGATAGCCATGAATAAGCAGCAGAGGCTCGCCCTGTCCCGTGACTTTGACGCTGATGTTCACATCGCCGTTTTGGACATTTTGCGTTCTAAAATTCAGGTTCATGGACATGGCTCATCCTCAAGAATTAAACAGGTGAAAACTCAATGCGATAGATAGCGGTCTCAGTCACGCCATAAAGGATAGTCTATGTTGCACCAATTGTTCCTACCCCCATGTGGGGGTGCAGGAATTTTCCCGGGTCGCTGTATCATACAGCCACTTACGATTAGCAGGCTGACTACCACTCATAACACGACAGGGGTTTGTAAATGAATTCTTCCGTTGCAGGTATACCACTGATTATCGAAGCCTCGCTCAACGGTTCCGCTAAAAAGTCCCAGAACCCGTCGGTTCCCTATACTGACGACGAAATAGTAGAACAGGCGGTGGCTTGCATGGAAGCCGGCGCCGCGCTGATCCACAATCATACGGAGGAGCCGATCATCGGCGGTTCGGGGCAGCTGGACGTTGAATTATACGCCGGCGCCTGGCGCAAACTTCTGGCGATACGCCCGGACGCGATTCTTACGCCAACAATGCCGGTAGGCCAGGAAGGGGTGCCGGTAGAGACCCGTTATTCCCATGTGGTGAAGCTGGCGGAAGAAGGCATTATCGCCCAGGGTCTGTGTGACCCTGGAACCTTTAACCTGGCGATGCTGGACGAGGACGGACTTTTTAGCGACAGCACCTACTTGTACAAAAACGACATGCATGATTCGCGCTATTACGTGGAGACTTGCCGTCGCCTCAATATAGGCCTGAGTATTTCTGTTTTTGAGCCGGGTTTCATCCGCTACATCATGGCTTATGTCCGCGCCGGCAAAATGCCGCCCGGTGGCCTGGTGAAGTTCTATTTTAGCGCACCGTCCATGCCCTGCGGCCTGCTGCCCACAGCGACGGCTCTGGACGCCTACCTGGAGCTCATCGAAGGCTCTAACTTACCCTGGCTGGTATCCAGCTTTGGTGATGACTGTGTGGGTTGCGGCCTGGCCGAAGAAGCGATTAAACGAGGGGGCCATGTGCAAGTGGGGCTGGAGCCTTACACGGAATCGGGCGTCACGGGGGGCCGGGTTCCGACCAACCTGGAACTCGTACTCGAAGTGGTTGCTCTGGCCGAGAAATATGACCGGCCAATAGCCACACCAGCGCAGGCGGCGCAAATATTGAACCTGCCGACCTACCCGGTGGCTTATGGGCAGCGGCATTAACTGAATCATAAGCCCGCCACAAGCGGCAAATACCGGTGATTCCGGGGTCGTGCATGAAGATGGGACGGTAGAAGTTTGCAGTCGCCAGACACATTGAAAGAGCACTATCTTTAACAACCAATTGAATTTTACTTGCGATATTTAGTTACTTATAGATAACCTGGAAGAGAGATGACAATGACAAAACGCGTAACGATAATTGCGGATGCCGTCGAACACCTGGGACCAGACCTCGCCAAAAGACTGGCGCGACACGATCACGACCTGGTATTAGGCGGTGCCGCTGACGGACTGGTGGAAGAGCTGCTGGCCCTGGGCGCTGAGGTCGAGCTTGTTGAAGAAGTGTCGACCGGGAAATGCCTGACTCGCCCCGACGCGGTGCAAACACTGGTGGAGCGGGCCATGACGCGTTTTGGCAGTTTTAACTCAGCCTTTATTCGCCCCGCGGTGCACGTGACCGGGGACATATTGTCCACCACCGCCGAAGATTTTCAGGAGGCGTTTGAAGGCAACATGCTGGCCAGTTTCTTCGCGCTGCAAACCCTGATCAAATCATTGATCGAACAGGGTCGCGGCGGGCAGGTATTGATCGGCGCCAGCGGCACCGGTGTCAAACCGTTTCCGGGGGGCACCGCCTATTCTTCAACCAAGGCCGGCACCGTCATGATGATTCGCAACGCCGCCATTACCGCCGCCCCGCATGGCATAACGGTAAACGCCATTGGCACCATGGCGCTGAACTATCCGGGCTTCCTGGACAATACAGGATGTCGCGATCCGGAGGTGCTGGCGCAAATGCTAAAAGCTTTTCCTGCCGGACGATTGGGTGAGCCGGCGGAAGCCGCACACATCGCCGCCGCCATGATGGACGGCGAAAGTCATTTCATGTCCGGCGAATTCATATCCGTGTCAGGTGGCTGGACAACTACCTAATTTGCAGGAGAAAGACCATGTCAAAGAAAAACAGTGATGTCATTTATGCCAGCCCCAACCGCCTGATAAACGACTTTCGCGGTGGCCTGATGAAAGGGGCCGGTTATGACTCGAATGATCTCAAGAAAAAACCGCTTATCGCCATCGCCAACTCCCACACGGAGATGACCGCCGGCCACAACCACCTGGCCAGGCTGTCTGAAAAGGTAAAAGAAGGCATTCTCATCGAGGGAGGAGAATGCGCCGAATTCAATGTTCCCGCACCCTGTGACGGCATATCCATGGCCCACGACGGCATGCGCTATGTCCTGGCACAACGTGATTTAATCGCCGATATTATTGAAACCCATGTGCGCTCACAGGCCTTCGACGCCGTGGTGTTTATCGCCGGCTGCGACAAAATCAATCCCGGCATGATGATGGCCATGGGACGCCTGGATTTGCCCGGCATCTACTTATCCGCCGGCCCCGGGCAGATGAACATACGCAACACACCCAAATTCACTTCCTCCATTGACCACAATGATTACCACGATGATCCCGAGGCGCTGGCGGAATCCTTTTCCTGCAGCACCTGCGGCGCCTGCGAAATCATGGGTACCGCCAACACCTTCCAGTGCCTGGCCGAAGCACTGGGGATTTGTCTGCCGGGCAGCTCCAATATTCCCGGATGGCACACCGATAAATTGAAGGCGGCACGTGATACCGGCCGACGTGCAGTACAAATGTTCCACGAGGGCCTGAACGCACGCCAGATTTTGACGCAAGACGCCCTGGATAACGCGGCGAAAATGTTGATGGCGATTGGCGGCTCCACCAATGGAACGCTGCACCTGCCCGCCGTTGCGCATTCCGCCGGTTGCACACTGTCGCTTGAGCACTTTGAACAAGCCAACCATGAAATTCCTACGCTGCTGGCAATCAGTCCCAACGGCCCCTGGGGGATACAGGATCTGTGGGCCGCGGGCGGTATGCCAGCGGTACTGAAAGTCATGCAAAATGACCTCACTATGACGACCAAAACGGTAACCGGAGGCACGCTACAGGATGTAGCCGATAATGCCAGTGTATTAAACCCCAAAGTGATTCCCGTGCGCGATAACCCGCACCGTCCTACAGGCGGTATCGCCGTACTGCGCGGCAACCTGGCTCCAGGTGGCAGCGTGGTCAAGCAGGCGGGCGTCAATGAAAACATGATGCACTGCAAGGGCCCCGCAATCTGCTTCGACTCGGAAGACGATGCGCTCGCGGGCGTGGTGGAAGGCAAAGTGAAAGAAGGCGATATTATTATTCTGCGTTACCAGGGCCCTAAAGGCGGCCCGGGCATGCCGGAAATGCTGGGCGTGACCCTGGCATTGAAAGTGGCCGGCCTGAAGGAAACTGCATTGGTCACAGACGGTCGCTTCTCCGGCGCTACCTGTGGCCCCTGTATCGGCCATGTGTGCCCCGAGGCATCCGACGGTGGCCTGATTGCGTTGGTAGAAGACGGCGATATGATTGAAATCGACATTCTCAACGGCGGCCTTCACGCCGATGTCGAGGATGATGAGATCGCCAGACGTAAAGACAAGTGGCAGCCCGTATTAAAAGATGTGGGTTTTGGCTATATGGATCGGTATCGCCGCCATGTGCGCCCCGCCAGTGAAGGCGCCATCCTGGATTGATCATCGACTGACAGCGGAAGCAGAGACTATGGCATTAAATCCACTGCGTGAAAAATGGGGAGCCGGCGAAGCGACGTGTAAACGCGCACTTATTTTTGGCGTTAGGTTTCCGGGAGGGCCGAAACTAGTCCCAGGTATTTTACAAACGGCATGAAATCTCGATCTGAGAACAAAAGCGGGAGTTGATGCTCAATACAAAAGGTAGCAATAATCACGTCTGCTGTCCCCCTGATTGTTATTCCCTTCTTTCTTAGTGCCCTGTAGTTATCTACGCATGTTAGTGCCATTGGGTGACTAAACATCTCATATTGTTCCAAGGTGCCCAAGGTCGTTTTGGCGATCTTGAAATCCTTGTCAGCTTTGAAGCCTTGCAGTATTTCAAGCAGTATTAAATCACCGATTGCAACAACACCATCAACGAGGGCGGTATCCAGCGAATCAGTATGCAGGTTGTTTTTACCATTGAAAAAATCAATCCAGACACTGGTATCTACCAGTATCACTTGCGGCCTCTCATTTCGTCTAAATCACCTTCCCATTTGAGTTTTCCTCTTAGCTTACGAATCGATTGCTGCTGATTCTGGCGCACGAGCAATTTGAGCCCCTGCTCTACCGCTTCCCTCTTCGTGCTCAATCCAGAAGCTTTGAGGGCATCAGCCATTAAATCATCGTCAATTACTATGTTTGTTCTCACAGCGCACCTATGTGTATATTTATCTATATGATACACACCCTAGCACGACCCAAAAAACATGACAAGAAAAGGCAGGCGGATGCAGTATGCTACGCACGGCTGCTTTGAGTGTTATGCTGCTTGAGTCCGTCAGTCTTGACATATCTAATATAGTATATATACTCTTTTTAGTATGTGGGCGATATACGAGCATAGACGACTCGACAAGCAACTCTCCAAAGCACCACTGGAGGTTCAGAAACGCTACGAGAAGTGGAAGGATATCGTCGAAATATCAGGACCTACGGGTCTTAAGCTAATCCGAGGGTTCCGAGATGAGGCGCTTCAAGGCGAGTGGAAACGTTACCGCTCTTCTCGTCTCAACCAGCAATATCGTGTAATTTATCAGATTGAGGGGGACCAATTGATGGTCCAGGTCGTCGAGGTTACGCCGCACGACTATAGGAGGAAATCCTAATGAGCGAATTTCGAAAAGCTAAAACCCGCATCCGACTCTCTCCCGGTGAGTCGGTTCGAATTATGCGAGAGTTACAAGAACTTAGCCAAAATCAGCTAGCAGAGGCTACCGGTATGCCCCAGTCCACTATTTCCGCCATTGAGCGAGAGCGGGTAAACCTTGGCGTGGAACGGGCTAAAACACTTGCAAGAGCCCTAAAATGCCATCCGGC
>Ga0164315_10004087_pt1 | contig 11323 bp, 5 predicted proteins | sample GuaBasSedimGuay6_FD_113737 | JGI IMG/M metagenome (GOLD analysis project Ga0164315, IMG submission 113737) | Subseafloor sediment microbial communities from Guaymas Basin, Gulf of California, Mexico - Guay6, Core 4569-2, 0-3 cm | ecosystem: Environmental > Aquatic > Marine > Hydrothermal vents >...
GCTGAAGGTGGCCCTTCATAAAAGATAAAAGGCTTTTGCCCTTTTCTGTTTTCAAGGCTCTTTTCAAATGTATTGTGCTGTTTCCAATATTCCCCAATCTCAATGTCGATTTGGGCCAGGTCCAATTTTTTGTATTCTGAATATTTCTGTTTCATTTAAGCTGATAATTGTTGTTTTAGTATCTTATTTCTGATATTCTTGTATTTATTGGCAAAACATTAAAGAAAAAAAATGCCACACCTGCCTGCCGCAGGCTGGGATTCACAGATTAATAGTACTCGGTTTAATAATTTTTCTCAGAACAAACTACCTATGGTAGTTTGAAATCTGTGGCAACTATTCTTTTCCAGTTTATCTGGGTTAGGTAATACCAAATGAATATTAATATGACCAATAAATTCTTTTTCTTTTCCAGTTTTACTGTACTTTAATTTTAAACCATCCCGTACGTTTAGGATGCTGAAAAATTAATGATTGTAAAACAGAAAAATATTTTCCTGCCTGCCGCAGGCAGGGAATTTACACTATTCATTTTAAAATTCAATTGGTATAAAACCGTGCAAAAGTAAATAAATATATATCACATTGGTAAAAAGAAAAAGGGCCGTCCTTCAAAAGGACAGCCCTTTAAATTCATGATTATTATTTATTATTGGATAATAATCCTCTTAGAGATTACACCTTCTGTGGTTTCAATCTGGAAGAAATACATCCCTGATTCAAACTGAGTAGTGTTTAACTGGTAGAGTTTAGTATCAACCTGCTCGTTGGAAATAATCTGACCAGTATTGTTATAAACTTTAACATTGCTTATTTGAATGTCTGATTTAACGCTTACCATATCAGAAGCTGGATTAGGGAATACCTGTGTATTATTGAATAAATTTTCATTAATACCGGTAATCACATCCACAATATGATCATTTGAACATTCTGATTCACCATTGTCATAAACAGCAGTTACACAATAAGTATATAAACCTACAGGACTAACGCTTTCATCGGTATAATTAGTTTCAGTTGTGTTGCCAATTTGTGATCCATTTCTCATAACATTGTAGCTTAACAATTCTTTGCTTTCTTGTGGTACAAATGGACTTTTAACGCCAGTTGCTGTTCCGTTTTCGATAGCAGAGGTTAAATTGCCAGCTGGGTTGTTAATAACTGGAGTTGGTTTGGAAATAGGGGAAACGCTTCCTTTATCGCCCATACCAACAAAAGCCTGAATGTTCCAGTTGAAATCCAATCCATACTCAGAACCCATACTTACCCAAGCAACAGCGTCAAAAGAAATCATATCACCACTTCCCTGAACTGCAGGGCCTGCATCAACACCGGCAGGGTTAGTTCCTTCTGCATGAGTTACCTCATATCCGAACCAGTATTCAGTAGATGCGGCAATTACAACAGGGCTCGTTAAATCAACTTCGTTCCACACATCCGCCTCGAAGGTAATGTCTTGACTTAGCTCTTCATTTGCAGCATTGGCACCAGACCAAACCTTTAACTTGAATGTAGCACCAGGGTCACCATAAGGGAAGAAAGAAATTTTAGAAACTGAAAGTCCAATATATTGGGCCATTTCTGCAGCAGTCCAATGAGAAGCAGTATAGAAAGTGCCACCGGCTGTTAGGCCAATACCATTTCCTGCATTTTCACCATCGTCCCAATTGATCCAACCACCTGCACTTGGGGCATCCCATGTAAGGTCAATATCTGAACCTACAACTACAACATCAGGGCCGGTCAAGTTTTCTGGGGGAGGTGTTGGGCCGGGAGGAGGACCTTCCCATGCAAAGCATACATCATCAAAATATCCCATTGGTGTACCACCTGTATCTGCACCATAATAATCAATGCCACCAATAGTAAATGGATTGTTCCACTCAACTATCATTGTACCATCAACCCATACTTGTGCCATTCCGGTTCCCATATCAAAATCAACTTCTACAAATACCCATGTATCCATGGTGTAAGTAAAATCTGTTTGATTCGTATTCTCCATAACATACGCACTTCCATCATCATTTAAGAAAATTTCACATACCCAGTCCTCTCCAGGTGTGGGTTCTGATTGTACATTGAAATAACCAGAAAAACCTGAAGGTACATACATATAATGAGAATAAACTGCTGTGCCTGTAGATATTGGCTCTTCATCTAATTCAAGAATCAAATCAACTGTACCTGCATCCACAACAAATGAGTTGCCAGGGCTATTTGAATATGTATCGCTAACAGTAGCATCATCGGCGTTTGTACCACCCCAAGTAGTCCAAGGTAAACCTAATTGTTCAGCTACTAAACCACCAACAGTTAAAGCATCAAAGTTTTCACATGCAGGGGGATCAACATATTCAGTAACCAAATAATTGTCAAAATAGTACTTTGGGTCTTGTGTTTCGAAACCGGCATAGAAATTATTTCCACCAAGTTGGTTTAGGTTGCCTGTGCCAAATGCACCTGTACTCCATACCCAGCCTACAAGTTCCTCACCGTCAAGTGTGTATGTTGCCCAATCGTTATTAAGGTCAACAATAACTTCATTATGGAACCATGCATCGTAAGTAACATTAAAATTAGCTGTGCCTGCACCGCCGGCATCTACAAGACCACCAGCAGCATAGAAGTAAACCTGCATTCCCCATGTACTGCCACCACCGGCAAAATCTGCCAAGGTGTTAAAATAGCCATCAAAACCGGCAGGGATATACATATCAAAAGAGATAGCATAAACACCTTCGGTATAATTTGGAAATACATGAACGCAATCATTGGTACCTTCAACTACCACAGCATTTGGTGCTGAACTGGCAAAGTCAGTTGTAATATAAGGATCTTCATTTGCATTACAAGGATCTTCGCTCCAGGTTGTCCAGTCGTCAGGGTTCTGACAAGCCAATTGTTCACCGGCATTGTAAGAATCAAAGTCGTCCTCGAAGGATGCGAATGAGTTGTCCTCGATTATTGCTTCAACGGTATTGGAACAATCTGATTCTCCATCATCGTAAACAGCAGTTACGCAATATTCGTAAGTACCTGCCGCAAGATCCATATCGGAATAAGATGTTTCAGAAGTATTACCGACTACAACACCATCGCGATAAATATTATATCCTGTAAGTTCTTTTGTTGAACCAGGGTTAAAAGTTGTTATTTCGCCAGTAGCTCCGCTTTCTACGAAAGTACCATTTGAAACAGGGTAAGTTGACTTAACAAGTGTTTGTGCTGGGGCAGCATTTTTCAGGTCATCAACATAAACAGCAATGTTCCAGTTGAAGTCAAGACCGTAAGCAGCTGACATTCCAGTCCAAGCTGCACCATCAAAAGAAATCATATCGCCCAATTCCTGAACAGCTGGGCCTGCGTCAATACCTGCAGGGTTTGTACCTTCGCCATGGGTAACAACATATCCGAACCAGTGTTCCATTGTAGCATCAATGACAATTGGTGTAACATCGAAGGTATTAAATTCATCTACGGTAAACGAAGTAACATCCATACTAAAAACCTCATTTGCTGCATTTGCACCAGTCCAAATCTTTAATACATAAGTAGCAGCAGGGTCACTATACGGAAAAAAGGTTAATTGTGTAACACTCATGCCGTTGAAATCAAAAAGATCTGCAGGCATCCAATGTGAAGCACAATAAAAAGTACCACCGGCTGTGAGGCCAATACCGTTTTCAGAATTTGAACCATCATCCCATTGGATCCATTGTGGGTCGGCACCGCCACCACCTCCAGGAGGAAGCCAGTTTAATGAAACATCATCACTGCTAACACTTGCGGTTAGGTTACTTGGTGGGTCAAATTGACCCATTGCAAAAGCGGACGAAATTAAAAGTATCATCAACGCACTTGCTAATTTTGTAAATTCTCTCATAATAAAACAAAATTTAGTGAATAAAAAATAATTAATAATAACTTATAAAAATGTACTATATTTCATGTTATGACTATTGCATGAATTTATGCAAAAATCCCTACAAATACAGGGCTTTGACAAAACATATCTAAAATAAGACAGCAAAAGTAAAAAAAAGGTTGCCCTTTTCCAAAGACAACCTTTTTTATTTATTAAAAAATTAGTTATTTATCTCGAAAATTTCCAGATAAGCAACTATTCTATAATAATACGTTTAGAAACAATACCTTCAACTGTATTGATTTGGAAGAAATAAATCCCTTGGCTTAGTTCAGCAGTATTAACCTGGTAAACCTTTGCATTAACATTTTCAGTTTTAACAACCTGTCCTGCATAATTATAGATGTTTACATCTGTAATGTCAAAATCAGATTGGATGTTAACGAAGTCGGATGCTGGGTTAGGGAATATTGAAATCGATTGTCCAATAATATCCTGAATACCAACAATAGTTTGGCAAGTTTCAGATGTGCCAACTGATTCGCCTTCATCATAAACCGCAGTTACATAATAGCAATGCACTCCTAAACCAGGGCCTTCATGTGTATATGTAGTTTCTGTTGTTGTACCAAGAACAGTAAAAGCACCGCCATCAATGTTGTGATATACATTGTAACCGGTAAGTTCCTTTGTAGATACAATTGTTGAATAATTGGTATAAGTATCTTTAATTTCATCTATGCTCATTCCAGAAGTCCTGAAAGGCATTCCCTGATTTACCGGTGCAGCAACTGAAGGTGTGAACAATGATTGTGTTTTTGTATTTGTTACAGCAACATTATCAAGCTTCATCCAGAACCAATCAGTACATTCTGTATGCTGGAATGCAATATAACACATGTTCCCGGCATAAGCACTTAGGTCAATAGTAACTTCTGCCCAGTCAGTAGGTGTTGTTCCTGACCATAGTATTTCTGTGAAATCGCCAAGGTCAGTACCTGTAGTGGATAATTTTACATAATAAAAATCATCGGCCCAAGCTTCATCCTGTGCATCATGATAATAAGATAAAATAGAAGCAGCACCAATTTCAATGGCAGGTGTGATTAAATAATTGTCGGGTGTTAAAGCAACGCCTGGGTCGTTGACAAATGAAGCACTTCCCATACAGCCATCACCTTCATAAGCATCCATTGCTTGAGCTGATTCCATGCTGTTTTCCCAGTTATAACCATCACCATCATTGTCAATGGCCATCCATCCGGTAGGTAATGTGCCTGCTTCAAAATCTTCGAAGAAGTCTTCACCACCGCCACCGCCTGGTGCAAACCAGTTTAGGACAATATTTCCACCATCAATCATGGAAGTTAAGCCTACAGGAGGAGCTGCTACAAAACCTTCAATTGTAACTGAAGAAGTATTTGAACAAGCTGACTCACCATCAGAATAAATAGCTGTAACACAGTACTCATAAGTATCAGCTGCAAGATCCATGTCGTCATAAGTTGTTGTTGTAACATTAGTGATTACACTACCATCACGATATACATCATAACTATCAGGTGTGCCTGATACTGGGGCATCCCAAGCCAATGCAACATCATCATCATCATCACCAAAAATAGTAGCAGTTAAGTTAGTAGGTGCTGGATATGGGTTTTCACCAACTAAAATCGAATAGTCTTCCACTTCACCCCAACTTGCATCACCACAAGGTTCAGGTGCAGTTGAATATGTCATCCTTACCCTCATCCGGTGCAAGCCTTCTGTAGCACTTGCAGGAACAGTTATAGACCCGGTAAAAGTTTCACCAGTGCCCCCAACATTTTCAAGTTGGAATTCTTCATCACCACCTTGTTCAAACACAAAGTCATCGTTCCAATCAACCCAAACATAGGTAATGTCGGCTGAATATAAACCTCCTGTGTTGGTAACTGTTATATCTTCTGAACCACCTACGTCAATTGCAGTTGATTGGTCGGTATAGTCAGCAACACCACCTTGCCAACCACTAGTGTTGTCAATAGTGCCACAAACCACATGTCCGATAATTTCATCTTCGCTACCAGTAGTTGCATCGCAATAAGAAGGGGCAAGGTGAGTAACTGTTTTGCTTTTACAGTCATTATCAGGATTCTCATCACCTGTCATCATTGTACAAGCTTCAAACTGCCATGTGGTACCTACGGCACTCATATCGATTGTTCCGCAGTTAACCTCTTCTGATTCACCTTGTGCAAGCGGACCTGCAACTGTACCACTGTAGAAAAGACCTCCGTCAACATTAACTTCAAATGGAATATTGCTTTGTGAATTTGCTCCCAAATTCTTCACTTTAACTATTACATCTTCTACTCCCAGCATGATACCTGTTGTGGGTGAAAGAATTCCTGCTACATTAACATCATCATCCAATCCTGGACCTGCTGTTGCCAGTTCTAAACCAGCTACTAGATTTGGGTCTTGCTGGAAATTAACTGCAAGTACAAATTTGTTGTTTGCATCAATATAGGTTACTGCGCCACCGGCAATGGTTGAAGAAGCACTAGTTCCCGGAATATATCCCGGAATGTCTCCACTAATAGTGAATAGATCCATGTTGTTACCTGTAAAAGAAAGTGTAGTGATGTCAAATTCTTCCAGCATTACTAAGTCAAGGGTACTGGCTCCGGCAACTTGGGTATATAACCAAAGTATAGGAGATCCAGGAGATGAATAATTATCATAAGCAGAACCGTAACAGCTTTCTACTGCTGGTGTTTCAGAGTTAGAAATAAGGGTATTGCCTTCCATGTCAACAGCAGCTAATTCAGTCCACTGACCTAACCAAAAACCACCATTTCCACCATCTAGCCCAGGGTCGTAAGATAAGTGACGTGAGCCGGTAACCCCAGCAGTACCAGAAATTGGAATTGTAGATACCAGGGTTTGATTTGCCAGGTCTAATTGAGCAATGCTCATTCCTCCACTGGGAGCTCCATAGAAATATTCACCATCATAGGCGAAATCCCTGATAGCATTTGCTGCACCAATAGTAAATGACTCAATATAATTACCCTCCATATCAAATTTATCAAACAATCCGGCACCATTCCAATAGGTCATATAGAAGTTTTCGCCGTCGGTAGCAACTGCCTGACATGATGCTGCTTGTGCACTAAAGGAATACAATACATCCCATTGTTCATCAGTAGTGTTCACTACTTTATGGGATTTTATTGGTGATTCATCAAGCACTTGTAAAAGGGTTTGTTGTTTGGCAGCAATTTCCATAGCGGAATGTTGTGCCGAAAGCATTCCAGTTGCAAAAACTGTAAACAAGAACGCAATTCCTAATTTTGTAAATTTTCTCATAATTAAAGATTTAAATTAATAAAAAAGATTAAATAAACTAATGTGTTTGTATTCAACAATACTAAAAGATTGCACAAATTTACTAATAAAAAACCAATAGGTATAAAAAATATTTGACTTTTTCCCATTTTATAAAAATTAGAATATCAATTTTCAATAATGCGGTTTCCGGCAAATTGCCAAAACCGGGATTATCTTGAAAAGTATTTCCCCTGCCATGTGTTTTTCTCTCCTATCTTCTTTTCAATCATGTTGTTGATCTGATCGTTACGTATCAATCCCCAATTGGGCCCGGCAAGAAAACGTGGGGGGACTTCACCTGTGAACCTTTCTATTATAAAGTCAGGGTTTAGCTTTTCAATAAACAGGATGATAAATTCAATGTATTCTTCAAGGCTAAAGAAATCGAACTGTGTTGGGTTTTTTTTGTAATCTACTGCCATTGCAGTGTTTTTGATGATTTGAAGTTGGTGGAACTTAATATTGTTTAAAGGTAGTTTTGAAAGGATTGCAGCCTGTTGCATCATTTCTTTCCTGGATTCGCCGGGAAGGCCGAATATGATATGTGAGCCTGTTTTTATTCCATAACTGGCTGTTTTTTCTATGGCTTCCACACTTTGTTCAAATGAATGTTGCCTGTTGATAAGTTTTAAGGTTTTATCATAACAAGATTCGATGCCATATTCTATTATGATATAATATTCTTGAGCCAATTCCCTGAAATATTCCAGTTTTTCATCATCAATGCAATCGGGACGAGTGCCAATTACCAATCCAATAATACCGGGATGGTTCAAGGCTTCCGAATAAATCTTTTTTAGTTTATCTAATGGTGCATAGGTATTGGAATAGGTTTGGAAATAGGCCAGATATTTTTTTGCCCTCCGGTATCTTTTTAGATGAAATTCAATCCCTTCTTGCAATTGTTGGGAGACAGGCTTATTTGGATCGCAATAGGAAGGGTTAAAAGCATCATTATTGCAATAAGTGCATCCACCATGGGCAAGTAAGCCATCCCTATTGGGGCAGGTAAAACCAGCATCAATAGTGACTTTTTGCACCCGTTCGCCAAAAGTGGTTTTGAAGTATTCGGAATAGGAATTGAAACGGCGGTTATGTCCCCAGGGGAATTTGGAATTTGTCATTGATAATTTTATTGGACACAGATTTCAGGAATTAACGTAATTAGTACCTGCTATTGTTTTCGGACACTAATTTCACAAATTAACACGAATAAGGCTTGTCTGACTATTGTTTGCTAGGCATATTAACAATCCTCCTTATATGTTCTTATATGCCTTTTATGTTTCAAAAAATATTGGAGTATTGATTATAAACAAAAGGGATGAACCTTAACAATTCATCCCTTTTAAAACATAATTTCGTAATTGAAATAGTTGTTACTTAGCTACCCTTTCCAGCCATTTTATCATAAACATTATTGTAAACATTGATATTGCAGTAGCAATTACAAAAATACTCCATGTCATCCAGATAGGAATTGATTCATAAAGTATTGCACCTATAAATAGCAAGCCGTTTCCTAATGCTGTAGCACCTAACCAACCGCCTTGCATAAGACCTTGATATTGAGGTGGAGCAACTTTAGAGACGAATGAAATTCCCATAGGGCTAATGAATAATTCTGCAACAGTAAGAATAAAATAAGTTCCTAATAATAGGAATGGAGTAACACGAGCAGCATCAGCAAGAGGAGTTCCTCCATTAGCTGTACTAATTTCATTAAACAAAGGTAAACCAAATGATCCCAATACCATAACAACAAAAGCTATTGAAGCAATTCCCATACCTATGGCGATTTTCTTAGGAGTTGAAGGTTCCATGTTTTTTGTACGTAACCAGCCAAATATACCAACAAGTATAGGGGTTAATCCAACTACAAAGATTGGATTCATTGCCTGAAACACTTCGGCACCTTTAAAAGTGATACCACCAATAGTAAAAACCAATAGACTTAAATCCGTATAATCTCTGGCAAACATAGTAAGAGTTAATCCATTTTGATGGAAAGAGAACCAAAAGAAAATTACAACACCAAAAACTGCTAATAAAGCATACATTCGTTGAGCTACTTCTTTTGCTTCCATTTTAATCTCATCAGTTATTTCAATACCCTCATTATTAGATCCTTTAGGATTAGGGAATTTCTTTTTATTTACAAGAAATATAACTGTAGAAATGGCCATAGCAATAATAGCTATTCCAAATGCATAATGAAATCCTTCGTTAAATATGTTAAGATAATCACTAGAGAATACCGTTAAATCAGTAACTGGAATTCCAGAAGCTTTTTCTGCAGCAATTTGAAAATTTGCAATACCCTCTGTTGATAAAGATCCATTTAAGTATGTATGGCAATACTCAGGTAAACTACCGTCATAAGTAAAACTAAATTTCCCTAACCACCAGTTACGTACACCAATAGCTGTAAAAGGAGCAAAAATAGCACCCACATTAATAAAAGCATAGAATAAAGAAAAACCAGAATCCCTCATTTTTTCGTACTTCTCATTATCATACATTTGACCAACAAGAGCTTGCAAGTTTCCTTTAAATAAACCATTACCAAAAGCAATGACAAATAAGCCAATAATAGAAATCGTTAAGTACAATGGAACGTCTGAAACTGGTGTCGGTGTAGGATAAGCCATAACAACATAGCCAAGAGCCATTAATATTAAACCAACAAAAATAGTTCCTTTGAAATTTTGGATTCTATCGGCAATAATACCACCAACTAAGGCTAGAATATAAATAGAGAAATAAAACCCGGAATAAATGTATCCAGCGCTTGTGCCATCTAAGCCAAATTTCGCCTGTAAAAACAGCACTAAAATAGCCATCATTGTGTAAAATCCAAAGCGTTCGCCCATATTTGCTAGAGCCGCTGGTATTAATCCTTTAGGATGTCCTTTAAACATAATTGTGTATATTTTATTTAAACCTGATTAAACTCTATTTTTGTAAAGCGCACAAAAGTAGAAAAAAAAATGGGTTGTCCAATTTTAGTTTGTAATATTGTATTAACAGGGCATTACATGTTGCAGGTTACAAGTTACAGGTTATGGCGTACGCAACCTGCAACCCGTAACCTGCAACTTTTTTCCTATTCGTGTAATAAAATCAAATAGCTTTCGTCTTTTGAACACATGACCACTGAAACGTTTAAAATAGAAGTGCTTCCGATAAAGCATAAATTGTTCAGGTTTGCCAACAGATTGTTGTGCAACACGGAGAATGCAGAGGATATTGTGCAGGAAACCTTTTTGCGCTTGTGGTCGAAACGACAAAATTTAAAGGAGTACCGGAGCATTGAGGCATTTGCCATGACAATTACAAAAAACCTTTGCCTCGATAAATTGAAATCGAAAAAACATAAATCAGATGAACTGACAGAAAGAAACCAGGGAATGACAATGGACACACCATATAAATATACCGAACAGGCAGACTCCTATAAAAAGGTGAAGGAAATTATCAATTCGTTGCCCGAACAACAGCGGATGATAATCCACCTGCGGGATGTGGAAGGATATGAATTTGAAGAGATAGCGGATATGTTAGAACTGAACGTGAATACAATCAGGGTGAATCTTTCGAGGGCCAGAAAAAAAGTTCGTGAAAATATGCTAAAAACTTACAATTATGAATTTGCAAAAAATTGAAATATTAATTCAGAAATATGAGTCAGGCGAGACTTCCATGGGTGAAGAAAAGGTATTATGTGATTTCTTCAGGGATAATGATGTGCCAGCCCACCTGATTCATTATAAACGGCTGTTCTCTTTTTTCAATACTTCAAAAGGGGAAACCCTAAACAGTGAGGGTTTTGATGAAAGGATTATGGAGGCTATTGGAGAAATAGATTCGGCGAAAAGCCCGTTGGGTAGGTCACAAAGGCTTTATGCAATAATGAGTATTGCTGCAAGTATCATAATTTTAATAAGTGTCGGGATCTACTTTCAATCAAGGACGCCTCAAATATATTTTGAAGATACTTATGATAACCCTGAATTGGCTTATGCCGAAACAAAAAAAATACTCATGCTCGTTTCAGGGAATTTTAATTCAGGGACA
>Ga0164315_10004088_pt1 | contig 11320 bp, 8 predicted proteins | sample GuaBasSedimGuay6_FD_113737 | JGI IMG/M metagenome (GOLD analysis project Ga0164315, IMG submission 113737) | Subseafloor sediment microbial communities from Guaymas Basin, Gulf of California, Mexico - Guay6, Core 4569-2, 0-3 cm | ecosystem: Environmental > Aquatic > Marine > Hydrothermal vents >...
ATACCAAAAGCAACTGGAGATTTTCCTGGATCCCAACGATCCCGAAGTGATCGCCCAGGCCAGGCGCGATGGCGTTGCTGATTCGGTCATCGATGCCGCCCAGCGCTCCCCAGTTTACAAACTAGCGGTCGACTGGCAACTTGCCCTGCCACTGCACCCGGAATACCGTACCCTGCCCATGGTGTGGTACGTGCCGCCCCTGTCACCGATTCAACAGGCCGCGGATGCGGGCCATATCGGCTTCGACGGCGTTATCCCGGATGTCGACAGCCTGCGTATCCCGATCAAATACCTCGCCAACCTGCTGACAGCGGGCGACGAGGCGCCGGTCAAACTGGCGCTCAAGCGCCTGCTGGCCATGCGCGCCTACAAGCGTGCTGAGACAGTACATGGCGAGGTCGATCTGGAAGTACTGGAAGACGTTGGCTTAAGCGAAGCACAGGCTAAAGAGATGTATCGTTACCTGGCCATCGCCAACTACGAGGATCGCTTTGTCATTCCCACGGCACACCGCGAGGAAGCCATGAGTGACGCCTTTGCCGAACGCGGTGGCTGCGGCTTCACCTTTGGTAACGGTTGTTCGTCGGGTGAAAGCGACACCAATATGTTCGGCGCCAAGCGCACCGACAGGCGCGACCTTATCCAGACGGTCCAGGTAGAGGAGTGGAATCCATGATTGAACTCAAAGCCATTGCGCGCTTGATGGACTACCCCACGGCGGAGGTGCAGGCAGGTGCGACGGAGCTCAGCCAGATACTGCTCGACTGCCCCCTGCTGAGCTTCAAGCTCAAGGCGCGACTGAAGAACTGGCTGGCGGAATACGAAACCACCGGGTTGATGGATCTGCAGGAGGCTTACGGCGATTTGTTCGACCGGGGCCGGGCCACTTCGCTGTTGTTGTTCGAGCATGTACACGGCGAATCGCGCGATCGCGGCCAGGCCATGGTTGACCTCATGGCCCTGTACAACAGCCACGGTTTTGAAATCAATACCCGTGAGTTGCCCGACTATATTCCGATGTACCTGGAGTATCTGTCTCATCGACCGCAGGAGGAAGCGGAAAACGGTATTCTGGATGTCGCCCACATTCTCGCTTTGGTCGGCGCCAGGCTGGAAGATAGAGAGAGCGGCTACGGCTTGCTGTTTCGCGCTCTGCTGGATCTCAGCCAGGCCGATATTACCGTCGATGAATTCCTCACCCAGGCTTCAAAAGAGGAGCGTGACGACAGCCTCGAAGCCCTGGACAAGATATGGGAAGAGGAAGCTGTCACTTTCGGCGCCGATGACAAATCGGACCAATGCCCATCAGCCGGTCCGTCGGTTCGGCCTAATGACAACCAACAGACTACCCCCGTGCACTTTGTCAATGACAGTGCCCCGGTAGCTGCAACCAACCCTTAAGGAGTCGGCCATGAGCACAAGCAACTTTTTATTATTCGGGGTCTATCCTTACATTGCCCTGGCGGTTTTGATCGTGGGCAGCTGGGCGCGCTACGATAACGCGCAGTACACATGGAAAGCGGGCTCCACCCAGACCCTCAACGACAAGGGCATGCGTATCGCCAGTAATCTATTCCATATCGGCGTGCTGTTTATTATCTTCGGTCATTTCTTTGGCCTGCTGATGCCGGAGTCCCTCTATCACCACATGATATCGACGCCGGACAAGCAGTTGCTGGCAATGGTCTCGGGCGGGTTCTTCGGCATTCTGGCTTTTATCGGTTTAACGATGTTGATCAAGCGCCGTTTCACTGATGAGCGGGTGCAGGCAAACGGCAGTCGCGGGGATCAGATGGTATTGCTGCTGTTATACGCGCAGTTGATTCTGGGCCTGATTTCGATCGTGGTTTCCGCCGGGCATATGGACGGTTCGGTGATGGTTTTACTGGCCACCTGGGCACAGAGTATTGTCACGTTCCAGCCAGCCGCCGCCGCGGCAGCTGTTGAAAGCGTGAATATTATATACAAACTGCATATATTCCTGGGGATGACGCTGTTTGTCGTATTCCCCTTTACCCGACTGGTGCACATCATCAGTGGCTTTGCGGCGCCAGTGAAATATTTACTACGGAATTACCAGATAGTTCGCAGCAAATAGGATGCAATAGAGAGTAAAATTTGCGCAAGATACAACCCGTTAGAGGATAGGTGGCACAAGGGATCTGACCAAGCTGACACGACAGCCAGGACGGCGTCGTGATCAGATAACCCCGCAACAATAAGCGGGGACGCGTGGGGCCCAATCAAATATAGCCAATGGAGAAGTACAATGAGACATATCAAAACTAGCTGTTACATATTACCCCTGCTGTTATGCGCCGCCGGTGCGGCACAGGCAGCAGACGGTGCGGCCGACAGTTTCACCGAGATGTTCACCAAGGGTAGCGCAAATATTGACCTGCGTTACCGTTATGAACATGTGGATCAGGACGACTTCGATCGCAACGCGTTTGCCAACACACTGCGCTCACGCCTGACCCTGGCCACAGCGGCCTGGAGTGGAGTTTCCGCATTGGGAGAAGTAGACAACGTAACTGACTTCGGGTCAGACAATTACAACTCTACCGAGAATGGCACTACAGACCGCCCGGTCATCGCCGACCCCACTGGCACCGATCTCAACCAGCTGTGGATGAAATACGCGGGCAGCAATTACGACGGCACCCTGGGCCGCCAACGTATTCTCCACGGCAACCAGCGTTTCGTTGGCGGTGTCGCCTGGCGCCAGAACGAGCAGACCTACGACGCTTTTCGCGCGACCTGGAAGCCAACGGAAGTCCTCAAACTGGACGTGAGCTACGTCGACCAGGTGAAGCGTATCTTCGGGCCGGATGACGGCGCCAACCCGGCTGATTGGGAAGGTGACAACTACCTGGCCAGGATCGACTACCAACTCAACGATCGCCAAAAAATCGCGGCCTTCGGTTACTGGCTCGATATCGACAACGATGGTCCCTACCCACCGCCCAAGACAGTGAACAACTCCACTGACACTTACGGCGTCGAATACCGCGGTAATTTCAAGCGTTTCTCCGCTGCCGCCACCTACGCCCACCAGTCGGACGCGGGCGACAGCAAACTCAACTACGATACGGACTACTATATGGTTGAACTCGGCACCCATTTGGGCGCCTTCAACCTGAAGGCCGGTTATGAAGTGTTGGCCTCAGATAACAATGTCGGCTTCAAAACGCCGCTGGCCACCCTGCATAAATTCCAGGGTTGGGCTGACAAGTTCCTGGCCACACCGGCTGACGGTATCGAGGACATCTACGGCAGCATCGGCACCAAACTGGGGCCGGTCAAAATGGCTGTGATATACCACGATTTCCAGGCCGAGGACTCCAGTGAGGACTTCGGTAAAGAATGGGACCTGGTAGCCACCTGGACATTTACCAAGCGGTTTTACGTGCAAGCCAAGGGCGCCATCTTCAACACCGATAGCAATCGTTACTCGGATACGGATAAGCTCTGGTTTACCGCGCAATACAAGCTGTAAGACATCCCGCGCCGGCTTTTTCTGAAAGCCGGCTTTTTTCCTTTCCCTCGTAGGGTCGAGTGAACTCGACCCTACGAGGGCTCCTCTTTTCGGGCACGAGAACAAGCCAACCATTCGATCAAGGGAACCCCCCTATTCCCAGGCCCCAGAATTCGTGTTTTTGACATTTATCTCTCCCTCGCAACTGGTTAGACTACGCTGCTTACTCCACTGCGAAAATGGAAGAAATTTCCCATGAAAACTCGTGCAGCTGTCGCTTTTGAAGCGGGCAAACCCCTGGAAATTGTCGAGGTTGACCTGGAGGGCCCAAAAGCCGGTGAGGTTCTGGTGGAAATCAAGGCTACCGGCGTCTGTCACACCGATGCCTTCACCCTGTCCGGCGATGACCCGGAGGGCGCTTTTCCCGCCATCCTGGGGCATGAAGGGGCTGGCGTGGTAATGGAAACCGGTCCCGGCGTCACCTCCCTCAAAGCCGGCGACCATGTGATCCCGCTGTACACGGCCGAATGCCGGGAATGTGATTTTTGCCTGAACCCCAAGACTAACCTGTGCCAGGCGGTGCGCACTACCCAGGGTCAGGGCCTGATGCCCGACGGCAGCAGTCGCTTCTCCCTGGACGGCAAACCCCTACTGCATTACATGGGCTGCTCCACGTTTTCCAACTACACTGTGCTGCCGGAGATCTCACTGGCCAAAGTGCGCGAGGATGCGCCCTTCGATAAAATTTGCTATATCGGCTGTGGCGTGACCACGGGCATCGGGGCAGTGGCATTCACCATGAAAGTGGAGCCGGGCTCAACCGTCGCCGTGTTCGGCCTGGGCGGCATAGGTCTCAATGTCATCCAGGGCGCCAAAATGGTCGGCGCCACGCGTATTATCGGCGTGGACCTCAACCCCTCCAAAGTGGCACTGGCGACGAAGTTCGGCATGACCGATTTCATCAACCCATCCGAGGTCGATAACGTGGTAGACCACCTTATCGACATGACCGGTGGTGGTGTGGACTACAGCTTCGAGTGCATTGGCAATGTCAATGTCATGCGCCAGGCCCTGGAGTGTTGCCACAAAGGCTGGGGCGAGAGCTGCATCGTGGGTGTGGCTGGCGCCGGCCAGGAAATTTCCACCCGCCCCTTCCAACTGGTGACCGGTCGCTCCTGGCGGGGCACCGCCTTTGGCGGCGCCCGGGGACGCACCGACGTGCCGAAAATCGTCGACTGGTATATGGAAGGCAAGATCCAGATTGATGACCTGATCACCCATACCATGGGGCTGGATGATATCAACAAGGCCTTCGATCTGATGCACTCAGGTGAGAGTATTCGCTCCGTCGTCCTGTATTAGGTAGTGAGCAGGGTCGGCGCCTCACCCACGACAATGGCGGTAATATTGTCGCGCCCCCCCGCCCTCAGCGCGGCGTTTATCAGGGCGTCTATCTGGTCACGCAGCGTCGAATGATGTGCCAGCTCGGCCCTGATGCTATCGTCATCCAACTCATTCGTAAGCCCGTCGCTGCACAGCAGAATCTGTTGACCGGTGAGTAGACGCCCGCTGACGATGCTCGGCTGCACTACAATGGACCCGGAAACTCCCATCGATTGGTTCAGTACATGCCTCTGCGGGTGGCTGGCGGCCTGCTCTGGTGTTATCTCGCCGCGTGCGAGCAACTCGCTCACCGGGTTGTGATCCCGGGTCAATTGCCGTAGTTCCCCATCAAACAGGTAAGCCCGGCTATCCCCCACCCAGGAAATCTCATAGGCATTATCGCCTTCCAGGCGCATCGCCACGACGGTGGAGCCCATGTTGCTCTGGGAATTGCGCGCTGCTATCTCATCCAGTACCGCACGATGCGCGTGCCCACCGACGCCGTCAGCCACCAGCCAAAGGCCCAGCTCGGGGTCCGCCTCGTAACAGTCCTCATTGTGATCACGTATGTGACCCTTGTGGCTGTTGGCGGCAAATTCCGTCATCACCCCTATCCTTTTTATAATTTGTTCACGTCAGCCGTGAAACCTAAGTGCAGAACACAACGTGAATAAATGCTGTGTTCTGTGCCGTGAAAAATAGTTCACCACACATACGCTGTCTGTTATGCCATACCGATAAATGTTAAGGCTTCCGGTTTTTGTACTCGATAGGCGCCGGTATAGACACCGTTTGATCGCTCATGGCCTGGTCAATCAAATTACGAGGCACTTGCCACTCTTTCGGCCGCCTGCTGACTGGCCAGGTATTCCTCATAGGTACCCTGGAAATCAATCAGTTCATGACCCTTGACATCAATCACGCGGGTGGCCAGGGAGGAGACGAATTCCCGGTCGTGGCTGACAAAAATCAGGGTACCGTCGTAGTGCTCCAGCGCCAGGTTGAGGGCCTCGATGCACTCCATGTCCAGGTGATTGGTGGGTTCATCCAGCAACAGGACATTGGTGTCCATCATCATTAGCTTGCCAAACAGCAGGCGGTTTTTTTCACCACCAGAGCAAACCTTCACCTGCTTTTCAAAATCGTCGGATGAAAACAGCAGGCGGCCCAGGGTGGCGCGCACGATCTGGTCACCATGGCTGGGTTTACGCCACTGGCTCATCCAGTCGAACAGGTTCAGTTCACAGTTGAAATCGGCCGTGCTGTCCTGTGGGCAATAACCCAGTGTGGCGTTCTCCGCCCATTTCACGATACCCTTATTGGCCTTTATCTCATCCATCAGACAGCGCAGGAAGGTGGTCTTACCCGCACCATTTTCCCCGATCACCGCCAGGCGAGCGCCCGCTTCCAGAATGATATTGCCCTTGTCGAACAGCAACTCACCATTGAAGCCGTGGCCCAGATGCTCCAGCACCAGCGCCTGGCGATGCAGCTTCTTTTCCTGCTTGAAGCGAATATAGGGGCTTACCCGACTGGACGGCTTGATATCATCCAGCTTGATTTTTTCTATGCGTTTGGCGCGGGAGGTGGCCTGCTTGGCCTTGGATGCATTAGCCGAGAAGCGACTCACAAACTGCTGCAAATCGGCGATCTCCGCGCTCTTTTTGGCGTTTTGGGAATGCAGCCGCTCGCGAGCCTGAGTGGACGCGGTCATGAAATCGTCGTAATTGCCAGGGTAGACGCGCAGCTCACCATAATCGATATCAGCCATGTGCGTACACACTGCGTTGAGGAAATGCCGGTCGTGGGAGATGATAATCATCGTACACTTGCGCTCGTTGAGCATCGCCTCCAGCCAGCGGATGGTGTCGATATCCAGGTTGTTGGTGGGCTCATCCAGCAGCAGTATATCCGGGTCTGAAAACAGGGCCTGGGCCAGCAGCACCCGCAGCTTCCAACCGGGGGCCACCTCGCTCATGGGGCCGTGATGCAGTTCCTGGGCAATACCGGCGCCCATGAGAATTTCACCGGCGCGACTTTCAGCGCTGTAGCCGTCCATTTCGGCGAACTGGACCTCCAGATCGGCGACTTTCATGCCGTCCTCTTCCGACATTTGGGGCAGTGCGTATATGCGATCGCGCTCCTGCTTTACCGCCCACAAGGCCTTGTGGCCCATAATGACGGTGTCTACGACTGAGAACTCCTCGAACGCGAACTGATTCTGGCTCAACGTACCCACACGTTCGTTGGGGGTGACGGACACATTGCCCGCCGTGGGGACCAGGCTGCCATCCAGTATCTTCATGAACGTGGACTTGCCACAGCCATTGGCGCCGATAAGTCCGTAACGATTGCCATCGCCGAATTTGACCGAGATATTCTCGAATAAGGGCTTGGCGCCAAACTGCATGGTGATGTTCGCGGTAGAGATCAACGGACTGTTCCTGATTTTAGGGGTGGGTTACTAATGGTGTTTGTTTGAGCTGCGTCCCGCTGCTTTCGAGAATGTTTTGCCTTGCTCAGTTAAAAATTTATGCCTTTGCAAGGCAAAACATTTCCAAAATCAGCTACCCGTGATGCATTCAATAGGCTTAAGTATGGCGTTGGTAGCTGCGCGGTGCGCATTGTGCAGCGGGACTCACGCTACATACCTACAACTGCCTATGTAAGCACTAATTAGTGCGTATCCGGAAACGCGCGTTTTGAATTCATGGTGTTTTGTAGGTCCGAATTTATTCGGACAAATCAACGTGTCAGTGAACCGCATTGGCCGAATAAATTCGGCCCTACACAGAATATGGCTGTTTCCGAACGGGCACTAATTATGTAGCAACCAAAAAGTGGTTTTGCACCGGGTCGCGTACTGTAGTGATTTACCGACCCCAGGTCGAGGATGATCTGTGGTATTAATCCAATTCCTCGGCGTCGCGCATACGCTCCTGGCGCTCCTGTTCTTCCCTGAGAGCTTCCTTGATCTCCAGCATCACCGCGTCGACATCGGCGCTATGCAGGTCTTCCTCAGCATAGCCGCTAAGCTCGATATCCGGGTGCAAGTCGCCCTCCTCGTAATGCTCCCAAATTTCCTGGGCGTAGCGTGTGGTGAGTAACTGCGGGGCGAACAGACCGTAGTAGGCAGTCATACTCCCCACATCGCGCTCCAGCATGGCCCGGGCGTTATTATTGCCCGCCGCATTCACCGCCTGGGGCAGGTCTATAATGACCGGGCCGTTTTCATCCACCAACACGTTGAATTCAGACAAGTCACCGTGCACCAAGCCGGCGCAGAGCATACGCACCACATATTGCATAACCAGGGCATGGTCTTCCAGCGCCTGCTCCTCGGACATGGAGACATCGTTCAGGCGCGGCGCCACGGCGCCGTCCTCATCAGTGATCAGCTCCATCAGCAGCACCCCGTCGAAACAGCCATAGGGTTGCGGCACCCGCACGCCGGCACTGGCCAGCCGATAAAGGGCATCCACCTCGGCATTCTGCCAGGTTTCTTCCTGCTGTTTGCGACCGAACTTTGAGCCTTTCTCCATGGCCCTGGCGCGCCGGCTATTGCGTACCTTGCGGCCCTCGGTGTACTGCGCGGCCTTCTTGAAGCTGCGTTTGGCGGCCTCCTTGTAGACCTTGGCACAGCGAATTTTGGAGCCACAGCGCACCACGAAGACGTCGGCCTCCTTGCCGCTCATCAGCGGGCGGAGAACCTCGTCCACCAATCCGTCGTCTACCAGCGGTCGTATGCGTTTCGGGGTTTTCATCGCGCTCTTATACAGGACATTTACAACTTTCGCACCTTGAACTTGCGCCCTTTGATCTTGCCACCCTGCAATCGCCCCAGGGCTTTGTCCGCAACGCTGCGTTCTATGGCGACATAAGCGGCGTAATCCATCACCGTAATCTTGCCCACGGCACTACCGTCGATCCCCGCATCACCGGTGAGAGCGCCCAGAATATCGCCGGGACGGACCTTCTCCTTGCGCCCCCCGGCGATACACAGTGTGACGAAGGCCGGTAGGGGCATCACTTCACCCCTGACAGTGACCGCCTCGATCGCCTCAAACTCCAGCTCGCGCTGCAGGTAGTCACCTATGCCTTGCAACTTATAGCGCTCCGAGTCGGCGAACAGGCTAAGCGCCAGTCCCGCTTTGCCAGCGCGTCCGGTGCGCCCTATACGGTGTACATAGACCTCGGCATTGCGTGGCAATTCAAAATTCACCACCGCTGGCAGGTCGTCGATATCCAGGCCGCGGGCTGCCACATCCGTTGCCACCAGTATGCTGCAGCTGAGCTGTTTGAACTGGATCAGCACCTGGTCGCGATCACGCTGTTCCATATCGCCGTGCAAGGCCTGCGCGTGAATACCGGACTGGTTGAGATACTCGCAGACCTCACGGACCAATTGTTTGGTATTGCAGAATACCACCGCCGCAGCGGGCCTGAAGTGTGCCAGCAACTTCACCAGAGACTCGCGCCGTGCACTTTTCTGACAGATAAAAAACTGCTGGTCTATTTGTTGTTCGCTGTGCAGCGACTCCACACTCACCCGCTCCGGCGACTGTTGAAAGCGGCCGCTCAATGACTGGATGTCATCTGGGTAAGTCGCTGAAAATAAAAGAGTTTGTCTGGATTTTGGTGTTTTCGCGACGATTGTCTCTATATCGTCGATAAAACCCATTTCCAGCATGCGATCCGCCTCATCCAGCACCAGCGTACTGACCCGATCAACGACTAAGGTGTTCTTGCGCAAATGATCTTTGATACGGCCCGGCGTGCCCACCACGACATGTGCACCGTGCTCCAGTGAGCCGATTTGCGGGCCAATGGACTGGCCACCACACAGGGTCACCACCTTGATGTTCTGCTGGTAACGGGCCAGGCGCCGGATTTCCACCGCCACCTGGGTCGCCAGTTCCCGGGTGGGACACAGAATCAGGGCCTGTGTGCCAAAGTCCCGGGGATTGAGCTTGTTGAGCAGGGGCAGGCCAAAGGCCGCCGTTTTGCCACTGCCAGTTTTCGCCTGGGCGATTAAATCCCTGCCGGCCAGGGCCAGCGGCAACGCTGCCACCTGGATTGCGGTCATTTCCAGGTAACCAAGACGGTCCAGGTTGATCAGTTGGGCGGCTGGCAATATCAGGGTGGAAAAAGACAAGTTACTCACATTGTAGCCGTTACAGGTAGGATCATCAGGGGGCGGCAGTGTAACAGAGTAGCCTCATGCTTTGTCTGACTTATAGTACGCCAGTGTACTGCACCGGGATCCGTGACTCTGGTAATATCGGTCGGCGCGCAAGACATCAAGATCAGCAAGTGCTGGTGCGCCCCCGTGCAAGCGCTGCTTTCTACTCCTGCGACAACTGCTGATACAGCTGTTGATAAGCCTGGTTACCAGGGGCGATCTCCAGCAGCGTGCTAACGTAAACCCGCGCTTTGTCCCGTTGACCCAGTTCCGCGTTGTAGTTAGCCAGAGCCATCAACACCTCCTGGTTGCGCGGTACGCTGCGTAGCAGCGCCCGCAACTGCACGATAGCCTCCCGGGGTTGCCCCAGGTCGTGCAGGGCAATCGCGTAGATAAAGCGATGACGGGTACCCATGCTCTCCAGCGCCGCCGCCTTCTGCAAGTACTCCAGGGCCTTTGCCGAATTCCCGGTGCGCGTTTCCAGCAATCCGAGCGAATGCAGAGTCGCGCCATTGTTCGGGACGATGGCCAGCGCTTGTAACAGCAGCTGCCGCGCTTCATCCTCCCGTGACCGGGTGCGCAATAGATCCGCCAGGTTAAGATAGGCCGGCAACAGTTGCGGGTTGAGATACAGGGCCTCGCGGTAGGCAGTCTCAGCCGCGGGCAGATCCCCTCGCGTCACGTAAAACACACCCAGTTGCAGTTGCACACCGGGCATGTCGGCGTGTTCACTTTGAATACGCATATACTCACTGAACAGAACGCGCAATTGATCTGCCTGCTGCGGTGTCACCTGGTCCAGCGGCACGCCGGCCAGTGACACCGCAACCTCCATACGCACGGCGGTGATGTCATCATCCATCAGGGGCTGCAGTAACTGCATGCGCTGGTGCAATGGCAAAAACTGCAGGGAGCGCACGGTACTGACACGCAGCAGGGGATCATCGTCATACAATAATGTGGTTGCGCTTTGCAGCGCAGCCCGGCCACCCACCTCCCCTAGTGACTCCATCGCGGTAGCGCGCCAGATGGGCGCCACGCTGCTATCATTGGCCAGTTGTGCCAGAGAGGGCAGCGCGCGACTGTCGCCCTGGTCAAAGCGGTAAAAGGCGCGAGCCGGGTGGCTACCGGTATCCCTGAACTGCACACCCCAACCCCGCAGGGCGTCCAGCGCCCAGGACGCGTCCCGGTCCGCGTGACACTGGTTACAGGCATTGGGCGTACCCATGACAACGCTCAGGTCCGGGCGTGGTATGCGCATGCTGTGATCCCGGCGG
>Ga0164315_10004090_pt1 | contig 11317 bp, 10 predicted proteins | sample GuaBasSedimGuay6_FD_113737 | JGI IMG/M metagenome (GOLD analysis project Ga0164315, IMG submission 113737) | Subseafloor sediment microbial communities from Guaymas Basin, Gulf of California, Mexico - Guay6, Core 4569-2, 0-3 cm | ecosystem: Environmental > Aquatic > Marine > Hydrothermal vents...
AAAATGCTGGTTTTAAATTTTGTTTTTCTTGGAACCCTCTGTGTGGTGCTGGGATTTTATAAAAAGAAATTAGGTTGTATCACTGGAGATATGCTGGGCGCCATGAATGAGATAATGGAAGCTGTTTTATTTCTTGCAACCGGAGCAGTGATTATTTAATGATTACCGGCCATGGAGGAAATATCAAGGATCTTGCAAAAATTTTATCCTGTTCTATTGATGAGATTATTGATATGAGCTGTAATTTAAATCCTCTGGGGCCGCCTGAAACCATAGAACAAGTTATTGTAGACAATCTTATTAAAATAAGATCTCTTCCGGAACCGGATGCTTTGACCATGCGAAAAGGGTTTGCTGACTTTCATGGGATAGATCAAACAAATGTTGTGGCAGGCAATGGCACAACCTGGTTTATTTATACCATCCCCAAAGCGCTTGGTTCCAAAAAAGTCATCATTGCCGGTCCCACGTATTCAGATTACAAAGATGCCTGTCTAATGCATAAAATTGATTTTAAGCATTGCATTGCAAAGGAGTCGAGTCAATTTGATCTGGATATTGATGAGGTTTCCACGATGGCAGAAAAGGCAGATACTATATTTATATGTAATCCCAACAATCCCACGGGAGCACTTATTTTACGGGAAAAACTGGAATATTTGATCCAAAAACACAAAAAAACTGTTTTTATTGTTGATGAATCCTATCTTCCCTTTGTGGATCATGCCAATGAATATTCCCTGGTATCTAAACCTGAATATGAAAATTTGATTGTTCTTTCTTCAATGTCTAAAATATTCCGGATTCCCGGACTTCGCACGGGATTTTTAAGTGGTGCCCAGGGGCTTTGCCGAAAAATCATGGCCTTTTATCAGCCCTGGAGTGTGAATGCCCTGGCCCAGGCAGTTATCGAGTATATTTTTGATTATCCTGAAAGAATAGACCCCTTTTTGCGGAAAACAAGAGCGTATATCAAGGAGGAAAAGCGTGTATTCCTTGAAACGCTTAAGGGTACAAAAGGTATCAATTTCTTTGAAACAAGCACGTATTTTATTCTGGCCAGTTTAACAAATGGTGCAACTTCAAAGGATTTTTGTGAGAAACTTGGCAGTCATAAAATACTGATCAGGGACTGCTCCAATTTTGTTGGACTGTCTGATAAATATATTAGATTTTCTTTAAAGGAAAGACAGATCAATGAACATCTGGCAGAATTGATAAAACAGGCCGTGAAAAATGATTGAAATTCAATGGTATGTTATTTTTGCAGCATTTATCCTTGATTTTGTCTTTGGCGATCCCAAAATATTGCCCCATCCCGTGATTTACATGGGAAAAGCCATCAGTTTTTTTGAAGGCCAATTCAGAAGCGTTTTTAAACATCCTCTGGTTTCAGGCTTTTTCTTTGCGGCCTGTCTGATTTTATCTACATGGCTTATTGCTTTTTTTATAATAAAAGCGAGTATCTATATTCATCCTGTTTTTGGAAATTTTGTCCAGGTGGTTCTGCTTTTTTTTTGTTTTTCATCAGCAAGCCTGGAAAAGGCGGCAATAAATGTTTTCCAGGCCCTAGAGGAGAATGATATGAAAAAAGCCCGAAAAAAGGTTTCTTATATTGTGGGCAGAAACACAGAAATTCTGGATCAACGAGGTGTGACCCGGGCCAGTGTGGAAACCGTGGCTGAAAATTTTATGGATGGATTTTTATCTCCCTTGTTTTTTACCCTGTTAGGTGGGGTGCCATTGGCACTTGCCTATAAAATGGTCAATACTCTGGATTCAATGGTGGGGTATAAAAATGATAGGTATATTCTTTTTGGACGACCCTCTGCCAGAATGGATGATGTGGCCAATTTTATCCCGGCACGGATCTCTGTTTTGATCATTTCTTTAAGTGCGGCTTTCTTTTCGTTGGAAAAAGGGGTTTTTGCATTCAAGACAGGATTTTCCCAGGGCGGCCTTAACAAAAGTCCCAATTCAGGATATCCGGAAGCGGCTTTTGCAGGAGCGCTTAAGATAAAGCTTGGCGGTCCAAATATGTATCATGGCAAACTGGTTGAAAAGCCTTATATTGGAAGACAATTTCAAGATCCTGAAAAAAAAAGCATAAAACAGGCCTGTGACCTGATGATGCTTGCCTCATTTTTAGCCGCGCTTATTTCCTGTTTTATTGTTTTTATTTTTCAGGTTAAGCCATGATTTTTGACAAACTTTTCAAGCTTGGCACGACTTCTTTTATTTTTCCGGATCATATCATTCCCAATGTAAAAAAACTGGGTCCATTTTTTGATGAAATTGAACTGCTTATTTTTGAAAGTCAGCCGGCCTTTGTATTGCCATCAAAGGATGATGTGAAAGAACTTTTATATTTATCCCAAAAAAATAATTTTACCTATAATATTCATCTTCCCATTGATGTGAGTCTGACCTGTGAATCTTTGGAAAAAAGACAGAGAGCCAGGGATACACTTTTAAAGGTGATGGATCTTTTTGACCCTTTAACCCCCACAACCCACACACTTCACCTTGAGATGCCGCGGGATATAAAAAAGAATATGAAAAATCAAGAAAAACTTGAAAAATGGTTAAAGAATTCCCGCCAGGGTCTGGAAAACCTGTTGAAATATATTGTTGACCCCAATATTATTTCCATTGAAACGCTTGATTACCCTTTCTCCTTTATTGAAACCCTGTTGGAGGAATTGAATCTGTCAGTGTGCATAGATGTGGGCCACCAGATAAAATATAATTATGATCTTATTCAAACTTTTGAGAAACACAAATCAAGGACGACCATTATACATCTGCATGGCGTGGAGTTTTTTAATGATGCAATCAAAGACCACACCTCCCTTGATAAATTACCGGAAAAATACTTCAGGCAGGTTCAAAGGATTCTGAAAAATTTTACGGGGGTGGTCAGTCTTGAAGTGTTTAATCTTGAAAATCTGAACCGGTCCTTAAGTTTTCTTTCAAAGGGTTTTAATAATATTGCTCCAGAGATTAATAATAAGTGAATCAAAACACAGAACTTTCTATACTCGCCAGAGGAAGGCTGTTTGCCTTACGGTAATCTTAGAACTTGACAAAAACCCACATCTTATCTTACAGTTGAACCCATGGTGTTTCCAATGCAAGAATCGTCAAAATTCACCATCATCGGTGCTGAAAATAATTAGGATGAGGATTAAACGTATGGCTGCAAGAATACTGGTTGTGGATGATCTTCCAATGAATATCGAGCTTTTGAAAGAGATCCTCATTCCGGAAGGATATATTGTTGATTCTGCTGAAAGCGGTGAAGAAGCCCTTGATAAAGTCTTTAATGACCCTCCAGATCTGATTCTGTTAGATGTCATGATGCCTGGAATGAACGGTTATGAGGTATGCCGCAAGATTAGGGAAAACAAGTCTTTACCATATATTCCTATCATCTATATAACGGCAAGTGAACTCGAACAAGAAAACGTCATAGAGGGTTTGGGTGCGGGCGGAGATGACTACATTTGTAAACCCTTTGAAATAGCAGAATTGCTCGCAAGAATTCTTTCCTGTCTGCGCGTCAAAGTATTATATGACGAATTGGCAAAGACAAAAGCAGAGTTGTCCCGGTACGTCTCTTTATCAACACGGAGAATGGTTGAGAATGAAATTCAACATGACCAGGCAGAGCCGATAGATCGGGATGCCTATGTGACCATCCTGTTCTCTGATATTCGAGGATTCACCCATATTGCAGAAGGAATGGCCCCGGCAGATGTCTTTGCTAAACTTAATATCAATATTGGAAAGCAGCTTAGAATTATTGAAAAATATAAAGGAATTATTGAAAAGCTCAACGGTGACGAGGTTATGGCTATATTTGACGGCCCGGATATGGGTGCTAACGCCATTGGGTGTGCGCTTGAGATCATCCAGGAATTGTCGGAATCAGGAGATAAGGGAGAATCTGACCTGTTTAATGTGGGTATTGGCATCAATACAGGCAACATTTATCTGGGTAGCCTGGGCAATGAATTTTTCAGGGATTATACCATTATCGGAAACACTGTCAATATAGCGGCTCGTCTTTGTGGACTTGCCGATAAGTTTCAAGTTCTTTTTACCGAAACAACCCTGAAATCTATTAACCCGGAGCAATTTTGTTTCCAGTCCATCGGGAGAAAGACGTTAAAGGGGTTGAGTAAACCCATAGAAGTGTTTAAAGCAACTCTGTAAAAGGGCTGTTTATCTTCAAGGCATATTCAGTCTATCTGTAAAACAGGAGGGGGTCCGATGGGAAACAATGGTATTGAAAAGTCCTATAATGGACAGAATTCATTGAAAAAAAAACTGATTATCATTGAAGCACTGATTTTCCTTCTACCCGCCTTCTGTATAGTTTATATTTTTTATCAAAAACCCGTCGCGTTTGATATCAATCAGCTTGTGATTATTCTCGCAGTGCTATGTCTTATTCTGGGCGGGCTGCTGCTGCTCAGACAGGTCTTTGATCGGATTTTTATGATCCAAAACCTCATGAAGAATTCTGGACAAGGGGAACAATATGTTCGGGAAGGACAAAAAGACACGGATGAGTTGCATGAGATTACAAAATCTTTTAATAAACTAATGGATAATTTCCAGGCATCCAACCAAGCACTTCAGAACAGCATCGAGGAAATCGCGGAAAGAAAAAAAATTGAGGCCGCACTTAAAATTGCAAAGAAACAGGCAGAGGCAGCCAGTATGGCCAAAACCCGATTCCTTGCCAATATGAGCCATGAATTTCTCACTCCACTCAATGCGGTTATCGGGTTTTCCCAGCTATTGAACACCAAGACCCATGGAGAACTGAATGAAAAACAGATAAAATATATCCAGAATGTGATGGAAAGCGGGCAATACCTTATGAGGCTGGTAAAAGAAATTCTTGAGCTTGCGAAAATTGAAACACAGAGTGTGCAATTGAAATTATCAGCGTTTAACATCAAGGATGAATTGCAAGGTGCAGTAAATATGATCCTGGCAATGGCTGAAAAAAAAGAAATTTCCATTACATTAGATCTACAGCCGGATATGCGACCCATAACCGCGGATCAGGAGAAATTGAAACAAATAGTCCTTAACCTTCTAAACAATGCTGTGAAATTCACACCCATTGGGGGCTCGATTGTTCTTGATGCAAAGACACGGATGGGTTCCGATTTACAAGTTCCGGGTTCTGGAGAACAAAACACCTTCGTACCTTTATTGGATATGGAAATGAATTTTCTTCAAATTTCCGTATCAGACACAGGTGTTGGCGTCAAATCTGAAGATCAGGAAAGAGTTTTTTCCATATTTGAACAGGTGGATATGTCCTCAAAAAGACCGTTTGCTGGAACTGGATTGGGACTTGCAATGAGCCGTAAGTTTGTGGAACTCCACAAAGGAAAAATCTGGGTGGAAAGTGAAGGACAAGATAAAGGAAGTCGGTTTACTTTTGTTCTGCCACTTAATTAGATCAGTGCCTGAACGAAAAATAGAAATTTGTTTTTCTGCAAGAAGCTTTGTACATTTTTATAAATGATAGGAAAAGTTAAGATGCCTTTGGTTCAAAAAAGACGACCGACCCGGCAAATAAGTATTGGAAATGTTAAGATCGGTTCTAAGGCACCCATTTGTGTCCAGTCCATGACCAATACCCAGACCCAGGATGTGAACGCCACCACTCGACAGATTATCGCCCTTGAAAAGGCAGGGTGTGAAATCATAAGGGTGGCCGTTCCGGATATGGAAGCTGCCCTGGCCATTGAGAAGATTAAACAGCAAATCACCGTTCCGATAATAGCAGATATTCATTTTGATTACAGGCTGGCCCTGGCATCTGCAAAGGCAGGTGCAGATGCGTTAAGAATAAATCCCGGCAATATCGGGGAAACAAAAAAGATCAGGGCTGTTGTGGATTGTGCAAAAGATCATGGCATCTCCATAAGAATCGGTGTGAATGCAGGTTCCCTTGAAAAGCAGATTGAACAGCGCCTTGGAACAACGGCCGAGGCTATGGTGGAAAGCGCAATCCGCAATATAACAATTCTCGAAGAGTTAAATTTTCACGACATCAAGGTTTCCCTGAAAGCCTCAGATGTTTCAAGAACGGTGAAAGCTTACCAATTATTATCTTCAAAAACCAATGTGCCGTTTCATGTCGGGGTAACAGAGGCAGGTGGGCTTTATGCCGGCATTACAAAATCAGCCATTGGCATCGGTATGTTGTTGGCCCAGGGCCTTGGTGATACTATCCGGGTCTCATTGACAAGGGATCCCATTGAAGAAATCAGGACAGGGTTTGAGATCTTAAGGGCTTTAGGAATCAGAAGCCGGGGGCCGGAACTTATTTCATGTCCTACCTGTGGCCGGTGTAAGATCGATCTTTTTAAAATTGCCGAGCAAGTAGAAAAAGCTTTACTTGAACATCCTTCCCAGATTAAAGTTGCTATTATGGGATGCATTGTAAATGGTCCTGGTGAAGCAAAAGAAGCCGATATAGGTATTGCAGGCGGTGATGGCATGGGGATTCTATTTAAGAAAGGAAAAGTGATCCGGAAAATAAACCAGGATCAACTTGTGGACCAATTGTTGGGCGAAATTGATAATATGACAAAGACTTCGGAGGAATTGAATGGCAAAAAAGAATAAGGCAGCAATCTCACCAACCCGGGAACAAGACTATTCAGCCTGGTATCAGGAAGTGGTTAAGGCTTCAGATATGGCTGAAAATTCACCTGTCAGGGGATGCATGGTGATAAAACCATGGGGATATGCGCTTTGGGAAAATATCGTGTACAATATGGATATACTGTTTAAGGAAACCGGGGTAAAAAATGCTTATTTCCCCTTGTTTATTCCTTTGAGTTATCTGGAAAAAGAGGCAGAGCATGTTGAAGGGTTTGCCAAAGAGTGTGCTGTTGTCACCCACCACAGGCTTGAAAAGGATGGTAAGGGGGGGTTACAACCAGCAGGAAAGCTTGCAGAACCATTAATTGTCCGCCCTACATCGGAAACCATTATTGGGGAATCCATGGCCAGATGGACATCAAGTTACAGAGATCTTCCCCTTCTTTTAAATCAGTGGGCCAATGTGGTTCGATGGGAGATGAGAACCCGGATGTTTTTAAGAACCAGTGAATTTTTATGGCAGGAAGGTCATACTGCCCATGCCACAGAGGCCGAAGCAAAAGAGCGAACCATGCTCATGCTGGATGTCTATACAAAATTTGTTGAAGAATATCTGGCCATGCCCGTGATCCGGGGCAGAAAGACTGTTTCAGAACGATTTCCCGGGGCTGATGATACCACCTGTATTGAAGCCATGATGCAGGATAAGAGAGCGCTTCAGGCCGGTACGTCTCATTTCCTGGGTCAGAATTTTGCCAGGGGATCTGGTATTAAATTTCAGAATGAGGAAGGCGAAGAAGCCTATGCCTGGACCACATCCTGGGGAAGTTCCACCCGGATGATTGGTGGGATGATTATGGTGCACTCGGATGATGATGGTCTAGTGCTTCCGCCACGGGTGGCTCCGGCCCATGTCGTCATTCTTCCGATTTTCAAAAAAGGTGAAGATCGTCGAATCATCATGGAAAGTGTCCAGGGCCTTAAAGATGTGCTGGAAGAAAAATTATTTCATGAAAGAAAGCTTAATGTTGAAATTGATGATCGGGATATCGGCGGTGCAAGGGGGTGGGACTGGGTAAAGAAAGGTGTTCCTGTCCGGATTGAGATAGGCCCCAGGGATATTGAAAAAAATAGTGTTTTTATGGCCAGAAGAGATGAGCCTGCAAGTCAGAAACAATCCATGAACAGAGAAGCATTTATCGATCAGATCACAGATATTCTGGACAATATTCAGGATAATATCTTTAACAGGGCAGTTAACCATCAAAAAGAACATACCTTTGAAATTGATGATAAAAAAGAGTTTTACAAGCTGTATAAAAACACCAGCGGATATAATAACGGTGCTTTTGTCATGGCCCATTGGTGTGGATCTGAAAAATGTGAAGAAAAAATAAAAAATGATTTGTCCGTCACCATCCGGTGTATTCCCTTTGACAGCCCTATAGAAGAGGGTAAATGCATTTCCTGTGATAGCGCAAGCTCAAGAAGGGTACTTTTTGCAAAAGCGTATTAAGTATTGTCTATGATTAGAATTACCGACATACTGGATAAAATCGAAGCATATAATCCCGGTGGGGATCTGGATATCATTGATCGAGCCTATATTTATTCGGCAAGGGTTCATGACGGCCAGACACGACTTTCCGGGGAACCCTATCTGTCCCATCCTCTTGAGGTGGCTGATATTTTAGCAGACATAGACTGGATGTTGAGAGCATTGCCGCAGCCCTCCTGCACGATGTTATTGAAGACACCCCGGCAACCAGAGAAGATATTGAAAAGATTTTTGGGCCGGGTGTTGCCCATATCGTTTCCGGTGTAACAAAACTTTCAGCCCTGCCATTTTCAACTAAAATAGCCCAGCAGGCAGAAAGTTTGCGAAAAATGATTCTTGCCATGGCAGATGATATCCGGGTGGTTCTCATCAAACTTGCGGATAGAATTCATAATATGAGAACCTTAAACTATCATCAGAACCCTGAGAAACAGGCAGCCATTGCCCAGGAAACCCTGGATATCTATGCCCCGATAGCCGCCCGTCTGGGCATCTTCTGGATAAAGTATGAATTGGAGGAAATGGGGTTTTATTATACCTTAAGGGATGAGTATGAACGTATTGATGCCCTTGTGAATAAAGCAAAGGATGAAAAAGAAGAGTACATTAAACAGGTAAAAGAGACGCTGACAGATAAGATGAGGGAAATGGGGCTGAAATGTGAAATAAAAGGCAGATACAAGCAGCTTTACAGCATTTATCAGAAAATGATATCCCAGAAGCTTGAATTTGATGAGGTATATGATATAATTGCATTCAGACTTATCCTGGATACTATTCCCAATTGCTATGCTGCCCTGGGTGCCATCCATTCTTTATGGAAGCCGATTTACAACAAAATTAAAGATTATATCGGCAATCCCAAACCCAATATGTATCAATCAATTCATACCACGGTTGTGGGCCCAAAGGGCGAGCGGGTTGAAATACAGATTCGTACCTATGATATGGATCAGATTGCAGAATCCGGGATTGCCGCTCATTGGAGTTATAAAGAGGGTACAAAGGTTGATAAGAGTGCCGGAGAATTGTTTTCCTGGATAAAAAAACTTGTGGAAAATCAGGAAAATTATAATGACCCGGATGAATTTTTAGAAAATGTGCGCATTGATCTGTATCCTGCTGAAATATATGTGTTCACGCCCCAGGGCGAGATCAAAACCCTTCCTAAAAAAGCCACCCCGGTAGATTTTGCTTATCTTATACATAGTGAAGTGGGTGCCGAGTGCACAGGTGCAAAAGTCAACGGGAATCTGGTGCCCCTGACCCATCAATTAAATACAGGAGATAAAATAGAAATTATCACAACAAAAGGCCATTCCCCTAGTCCTGACTGGCTCAATTTTGTGAAGACAGTAAAGGCCAGAGCTAAAATCAGGGGATGGATCAATGCCCGGGAAAAAGAGAGAAGTTATTCTTTAGGAAGAGAAATATGTGAAAAGACATTTAAAAAGAAAAATCAGAATTTTAATGCTCTGGTTAAATCTGGAGAGATCAAAAAGGTTGCCGATACCTATGGCTTTAAAACCATTGATGACCTGATCGCCCATGTGGGCTTTGGCAAGCTGACTCCTTTGCAGCTTTTAAACAAAGCTTTACCTGAACTTGAAAAACAGGAAGCTAAAGAAAAAAGTCTTCTTCAGAGACTGATCGGAAAACAAAAGAAAAAAGACAGTACTGGCATAGTTGTAAAAGGGCTGAATGATATTCTTGTTCGGTTTTCAAAATGCTGCAACCCGCTTCCGGGTGATCCCATCGTAGGTTATATAACCCAGGGCCAGGGTGTGACCATTCACCGGAAAGGGTGTGTGAATGTCATGAAAATGAGCAATGAACGTAAGATTGAAGTTCAATGGAGTAATGATTTCACAGAATCATATCCTGCCAGTCTCAAGGTCAGAACAGAGGACAGGTTTGGGCTTTTAGCAGATATTGCCGCAGTGATCAGCAAACATAAATCAAATATCTTAAATGCTAAAACAGAAACCCAGGAAACAGGCCTTGGTCTATTTTATTTTACCATCCAGGTTGAAAGTACGGATCAGCTTCGAAAAGTCATGTCAGATATCAGAAAAGTAAAAAAAGTAACAGATGTCAAACGAATTGTCAGATCCGAATAAATCAATCATATTCACAGGCGCTGAACCAGCAGTAAAATTATTGCAAACAGGTTAAAAAATAAAGGTTCAGGCTGTTTTGGGTAAACTGCCTGAACCAGAATGTTTGTATAATTGAAATGAACCGGAAAGGAATTTATTCAGGCTGCTTTTGTTACTTTTCCTGCTTTAATGCAACTGGTACAAACATCTATTTTTCTAACGCAACCTTGTTTAATCATTGCACGAACTTTTTGAAGATTGGGATTAAATCGTCTTTTGTTAAGATTATGAGCATGACTGACATTATTGCCAACCATTGGTTTTTTCCCACAAATTGCACATTCTTTAGCCATTTTTACACTCCTAAAAAAAATCTTTTTAACAAAATAATAATCCAAGATAAATATATTAAAAATAAATAAAAGTAAAGAAATTTTATTTATTTTTGTTTGCTAATTCCTTGCACTTAAGAATTTTATTCAATGCTTCTTTGCTTTCTTTTGAGCCAGGAAAATTCATGACAAGAGACTCATATCTTGCTAATGCAGACGTATATTGTTTTGTTTTGTAATAGAAATCGGCCACATATAATTCATGGCCTGAAAGATTTTCCAAACACCTTTGAATTTTTTCCTTTGCTTTCTGGGCATATTCACTTGCCGGGTATTGGTTAATAAGACGTTTGAACAGGAGCATGCTGTTTTTAGCCGGTGTCTGGTCTCTGTCCACGGTATCCAGTTGGTCAAACCAGCAAAGCCCGGAGCTATAAATAACATAAGGAATGGCATCATTTTTTGGATGCATTTTTTCAAAGGCCTCATAGGCAATGATTGCTTCATCATATTGTTTAAGCTGATAATTGGCATCTGCAATTTTCAGCTCAGCTAAAATGGCATATTTGCTGAATGGATACCAGTCCTTTAAATCCGTATATGCTTTTACCGCATCTTTATAGTTACCTGAAACAAAGGCGGACGATCCTTCTGCAACAAGCTCTTCAGCAGTTTTTCCCATTTCATGT
>Ga0164315_10004094_pt1 | contig 11310 bp, 8 predicted proteins | sample GuaBasSedimGuay6_FD_113737 | JGI IMG/M metagenome (GOLD analysis project Ga0164315, IMG submission 113737) | Subseafloor sediment microbial communities from Guaymas Basin, Gulf of California, Mexico - Guay6, Core 4569-2, 0-3 cm | ecosystem: Environmental > Aquatic > Marine > Hydrothermal vents >...
ATTTTTTATGCATAAGCCGTCAGACGGTCTAAAAAGCCCAATTTCTGCGTTATGCTACTTTTTGTAAATGCTCATATACCTTAGTATACTGCGCTTTACAAAAAAGCAGCAAGCCTTGAACTTTTAAGCCACTCTGTATAGTTATTAGACAGACTGCCGTTGTATAACAATGAGCGACACAATAAAATACTAACCTAAAATAGAAATTATTATGAAATATTTTTTAATTACAATTGCAGGATTACTAATTCTAACATCTTCTGTTTTTGCTCAAAAAAAAGACCACCTTCTGATTGCTAAATACGAAAGTGATGAGGCTTGGGCTCAGAATGATAATAATAGTAGCATACAGGAAATTAATAATTCAAACAACAGTTCAAAAAGCAATTCAAGGTCATTTTTAATTCAGGTAGGTGCAAGTTCGTATAATTTTTATGACCCAAGTTTATACGGAGAACATGTTATTATCGAATCAAATGGCGCATATATTGGCACCTTATCGGGATTTAAAGACCTTGCAGGAGTATATGTTAAATCCGCATTCTTCTTTAATGAAAATATAGGTCTTAGCTTGGATTTGGCTTTTCACTATGGACAAAATAATAATTTTATCGAAAATGACGACTCATATAAAAAATACAAAACAAGCGCAGATTTAAATTTTCAAAGAATAGGCTTTATAGGTAGATTTGTTGGAGAAGAATATCCAATAAAGTTATCAATTGGCTCGGGTATAGGGTATGGTAGTTTCTCTGCTTATTATCAAATAATAACTAACACTTCTGGAGTTGAATCTCAGTTGGATTTCGATGGAGAAGTTAGTTTTCCAATGGTATATTTCCAAACAGAAATAATAATTCCTATATTTAAGGGTTTATTCCTTTTTTCAGAATATGAATACTCTATTGCTTGGAGTGATGATTTTAGTTTGATTCATAATAATGGTTCCGAGTATAATGAAATAAAATATAAATACCCAGGACTGGGAGGAAATAGCTTCAGGTTTGGTTTGGGGTATGAGTTTTAATGCTATTAAAGCACTTAAATCACTCCAATACCGCATGAATACCACTGTGGTGTTGCGATTCTCATTATGTGGTATCGGGCTAACGAAACGAAGCAAACCTACCCATAAAAGAGGGAAAATAATTCCTTAAAAAACCTATATCATTTTTATTACCTTTGTAGGCTCATACGTATCTGTCGGAAGTATTATTTCTGATGGAGAATTATTATATATACAAAAGATAGATTTTATGCATTCTGAAAAAGAAGCGATGCAGTCGAGAGGCTGTTGTTTTGTGCCTTCTGCTGATCAGAACGAAAATATAAACCAGCATAGTTGCTGTAAATTAGATGCTTATGATTGGATAAGCGATGTAAATTTCATTGAAGAGAAGCGTTATTTCGACATTGTAGAAGTGCGTTTTAAGAACAATAGAAAAGGTTTTTTTCGTTCTCCTGAAGGAGAAGTGCTACGCAGTGGCGACATAGTTGCTGTGGAAGCAAGCCCAGGTCACGACATTGGAATTGTGAGCCTAGCGGGCGAAATAGTGCGTTTGCAAATGCACAAAAAGAAAGTCCCATATAAAGATACTTATATAAATAAGGTATATCGAAAGGCGCGAGCTAACGATATCGAAAAATGGATTCAAGCTGCTGCTCAAGAAATACCAAGCATGATTATCACTCGTAAAGCGGTGATGAGCCTTGGCCTTGATATGAAGATTAACGATGTTGAGTTTCAGGGAGATAAAACCAAGGCCATATTTTATTATACTGCTGAGAGTAGAGTAGATTTTCGAGAATTGATAAAAATTCTTGCAGAGAAATTCACGGTAAGAATAGAGATGAAGCAAATAGGTGTGCGTCAGGAATCAAGCCGATTAGGTGGTATTGGGTCTTGTGGTCGTGAGCTATGCTGTAGTAGTTGGTTAACGGATTTTAATTCTGTTTCTACCAATACAGCGCGTTTACAAAACCTATCGATGAATCCTCAAAAGCTTGCTGGGCAGTGTGGAAAATTGAAATGTTGCTTGAATTTTGAGCAAGATAATTATAAAGAGGAAGCTGCAAAGTTCCCTCCTACAGATGTTAAGTTGAAGACTAAATCGGGAGATGCTTTCTTTCAGAAGAAAGACATACTTTCGGGCATGATGTGGTATTCGTATTACGATAAGCCTTCGGTATTTATAGGAATGCGTCGTCAGGAAGTGCAGAATATTCAAAGAATGAATGATAAGGATAAAATGCCTGATGCGTTGAATGCTTATTTCGAACAGGAAATTGAAGAAACTGTAAAGTTTGACAATGTAATAGGTCAGGATGACCTTACTCGTTTCGACAAAGTGAAATTCGCAGGAAATAAAGGAAAAACAAAACGATCGGGAAATAGAAATTCCAATAATCGTAAGAATAATAAAAATACCAAATCGGCGAATAGTAAGGACAATAAAAACCAGCAAAATCCTGATGCGAAATCTAAAGATAATAAATCTAAGAACAATCGTGCTAAGGAAAATCAGAATAATAAGTCTGGAAAGCCGAGTAATAGAAATAATAATCAAAATAAACCAAATAATAATAAGGAGGGTGGAGATAATAAAATCAAGCCCACAAATTCATAATAAACAGGTTTATTATTGAGTATAAAATAGCTCCAAATAGCTTAAAAAACTATTTGGAGCAATTTAAACAAATGCAATATTTATATGAACAAATTATTAATCATAATTGGGATAATAGGTCTATTATTCTCAATGGCATCATGCGACAATAATAGTATTTATGATCATAACGAATTGGTAGCAAAACCATGGTCTGCGGATCAAAAAACCGTGTTTAATTTTGAGATTGACGATACTTTATCGGCATTTAATTATTATATAAATATTAGAAATACTACAGATTATAATTACTCAAATTTATACTTATTCATAAGAACAGACTTCCCTGACGGAAGATATTCTGTGGATACGGCAGAAATTTTTCTTGCAGATATAAACGGTAATTGGCTGGGCGATGGTTTTGGAGAAATTAAGGATAATCAAAGACTATTTCGTAAACATGGCCGTTTTCCTATGAAAGGGATGTATAAGATTACTTTTGAACAGGCAATGCGGGAGGAAAATCTAGAAGGAATAGAGGCCGTTGGTATAAGAATAGAGAAGATCGAAAAATAAGAATAGACTAAAAGAAATCATAGCTTTAAAATATTAATACTATGGCAGCAGAAAAAAAAGTGGTAAAGAAGAATACAAAATCAAAACCTAATACGGGAGCTAATCGTCTTATTAGTTTTATGTGGTTTAGCTTTGTTGGAGGTGTTATTTTTGTTGGTTTATTTTTTTATACCATATCAATAGGATTACTTGGTTTTATGCCAAGTTTTGAGGAGTTAGAAAATCCAAAGAGCAATCTTGCTTCCGAGATTTATTCTGCCGACCAGGTTTTATTGGGTAAATACTATATTGAGAATAGATCTAATATAGGTTTTGACGAATTATCTCCATATCTTGTTGAGGCTTTGGTTGCCACTGAGGATGCTCGTTTTTATGAGCATAGTGGTATCGATTTAAGAGCTTTAGCACGTGTTTTTAAGGGTGTGATTACAGGAAATAGAGCTGGTGGAGGTTCAACAGTTACCCAGCAGCTTGCAAAGAATTTATTTCCTCGTCAGCAGTTATCAAAACTGGAATTGGTATCTCAGAAATTAAAGGAATGGGTTATTGCAGTTAAGTTAGAGTATAACTATACTAAGAATGAGATTTTAGCAATGTATCTTAATACGGTTACTTTTGGAAGCAATAGTTATGGAATAAAAACCGCCGCTAAAACCTATTTTGCAAAACTGCCAAATGAACTAAATAGAGAAGAGGCGAGTATGCTTATAGGTATGCTAAAAGCCCCATCGTATTATAATCCTGTGCGTAATCACGAAAGAGCTTTAAAGCGTCGAGAGGTAGTACTTTCGCAACAGTATAAGTATAATTATATTACAGAATTGGAATACGATTCTATTCGTATTCTTCCGCTTGATATGAGCAGGTATAAGCGTGCTGATCATAAGGTGGGTTTGGCAACATATTTTAGAGAATTCCTGAGGGGAGAAATGAAGGTATGGTGCAAGACTCATTATAAAGCCAATGGCGAACCTTATAATCTTTATCGTGATGGCTTAAAAATTTATACTACCATAAATTCCAAAATGCAACAATATGCTGAAGAGGCAGTAAGGGAGCATTTAGGCGAAGATTTACAGCCAGCATTTTTTAATCATTGGAAGAATAAAAGGAGATATCCCAATGCGCCATTTTATAAATTAACGAAGCAAGAAACAGCTCGAATTATGAAATCGGGAATGAAGCGAAGCGCAAGGTATTATTGGATGAATGTTCGCAAGGAGCCTAAGGATTCAATAGAAGCGGTTTTCAATCGTCCAACTCAAATGCGAGTATTTAGTTGGCATGGTGATATTGATACCGTAATGACTCCCATGGATAGTATTCTATATTATAAGTCGTTTTTGCAAACGGGGGTTATGTCTGTTGAACCAAGTACTGGCTATGTAAGAGCTTATGTTGGAGGCATTGATTACAATCATTTTCAGTACGACCACGTAACTAGATCTAAGCGACAAGTAGGTTCTACTTTTAAGCCATTTGTATATGCATCGGCAATGCAAGAGTTGGGCTATAATCCCTGTACTGAGGTTCCAAATATACCTGTTACTTTCCAAATGCCTGATGGGCAACCATCTTATACTCCTAAAAATTCGGGAGATGATAAAGAAGGAGAGATGGTAACATTACAGTGGGCATTAGCAAATTCGGTAAATTATATTTCAGCATTCTTAATTAAAAGAGTAATGCCAGGTAAGGTTATTGAATTGGCTCGCAAAATGGGGGTTACTTCCGATATGCAAGCCGTACCAGCCATATGTTTAGGAACGCCTAGTTTATCGGTTTACGAAATGGTAGGTGCTACGTCCACATATCCCAATAAGGGTGTTTTTCAGAAGCCAATATTTATATCTCATATTGAGGATAAAAATGGTAACGTAATAGAGACTTTTAATAGTGAGGCTGTTGATGCTTTGGATGAGATTACGGCATATAAAATGCTTTCGTTAATGGAAGGAGTGGTGAAGTATGGAACAGGAGTGCGCTTGCGTACAAAGTATAAAATGACTCAGGATATTGCTGGCAAAACAGGAACTACCGATAATAATTCTGATGGCTGGTTTATGGGATTAACCCCAGAATTGGTTACAGGTATTTGGGTTGGTGCTGAAGACAGATCCGTGCACTTTAGAAGCACTCATTTGGGTCAGGGAGCCAATATGGCATTACCTATTTGGGCACTTTATATGAAAAGACTGTATGCAGATACTTCATTAAATATTTCTCAGGAGCCTTTTGAAAAACCTGAAGGATTTTATGATGAAACTTATGATTGTGAGGCAATTGAAGAGGTGAATAATGAATTAAGAAAAGAGTCTGCCGATAACGAATTAAATGAATTTGGTTTATAATATAATAAATACAGAAGTTGCAAATAAATTAATAGATTAGAAATATATGAATAATTTTAGTTCAGATTTATTGATGAATATGCTTGATGGCGATATCGAGGAGGTTAAAGAATTAGCTAAAATGCTGATATCGTTGGGTCCTATAATGATTGAGGAAATAGAAGAATCAATAAATAGTAAGAACTGGAAGAATGCTGGAGCAGTAGCGCATAAGTTGAAGTCTTCATTAAAATTATGGCAAATGGAAGATTTAGTTAATTTGTCAATTTTTATTGAAATTAATGGTGAAACTTCATCAAATCAAGAAGAAATTATTGAAAATTTTGTTGAGCTTAAGAAAGGCTTTGAGCTTGCACTGATAGCTATGCAAGAGGAGTTTAGCCTATAAAAATGGGCATTAAAAAAGAGCAAACTTGGGAAAATTTGCTCTTTTAACACTAAAATCACAGATGCTAGTCTAAATATAGGGACGACTAGCTTTTGGCAACCTAGGACGGCTACCATTAAAATTAACTAACAATGCAAAAGTAATCCAAACACCTATTCACAAAAGTTAAAGGAATTAAACAAAGGCTAAAGTATGTTAAATATATAATGTCATTTGATAGAATGTAGTGCTATATAACTAACAAAGAACACTATACGCTTTGTTAAGAATTTATGAAATCCATTAATCATATTACAAAATAGGAAGATTGACATATTAGAATACTCATCTGACTAATTGGAATAAATTATAATAACACAACACCATAAATGGGTGGGGATGAGCAAAAACTGTGTATGCCAGGCTCAGAGATTTCAGAAATGTATTTTTTTTGTTTATACTAAGTATAAACAAAAAAAGCACCTATAGATTACTCCATAAGTGCTTTATTATAAGGTATAATAGGTGTATTATTTTAACTCTATCATTTTATAATTTTTAGATACAATTTGACCAACTTTTACATAAATATTTTTAACAACGCCATCGAAGGGTGCTTTAACATGATTCTTCATTTTCATGGCTTCAAGTAGCATCATAATTTCACCTTGTTTTACTTGGTCACCTTTTTTCACGTTAATTTCCACAATAGTTCCCGGTATAAAAGCCAATGATTCTTTTGGGTTGGGTACTTTATATGGTTTACGCTCTTTTTGCATTTGCGAAATTTTAGTGCGGTAAATAGCATCACCTACTCTAAAATCCTCAAATTCTTGATTATCCTCTATTTTTTCTTCAGTTTTTTTAGCCATAGCTCGTTCTTTTAAGTATTAATAATATGGTGTATAATAACTCTAAAATGGAGGAACACCATGTTTTCTAGCAGGGAGAACTACTTCTTTGCTCTGAGATATCTCTAATGCGTGAAGAATAAATTTACGAGTTTCGTTTAATTCAATTACAGAATCGATATAACCGTATGCCGCAGCAATGTATGGGTTAGCATATTTCTCTTTATACTCATCAATCTTTTGCTGTCTTACAGCATCTGGATCATCAGCTTGAGCAATTTCTTTTCTGAAAATTATATTTGCAGCACCAGTAGGTCCCATTACGGCAATTTCAGCAGTAGGCCATGCAAAAACAAAATCAGCTTTAAGGTGATTTGAGCACATTGCAATATAACCACCACCATATGCCTTACGCATAATTAGTGTAATTTTTGGAACTGTGGCTTCAGAATAAGCATATAATAATTTGGCACCATGTCGAATTACTCCTGCATGCTCTTGATCTATTCCTGGAAGATATCCCGGAAGGTCGACTAGGGTAAGTAAAGGAATATTGAAAGCATCGCAATATCTAATAAATCTTGCAGCCTTATCTGAAGAATCCACATCAAGAACTCCAGCTAAAACAAGGGGTTGATTTGCAACAATACCAACGGTATCGCCATTGAGACGAGTAAACCCTATTACAATATTTGCTGCCCATAAATTCTGAACTTCAAAGAAATTAGAATCATCAGAAATAGACCTTACGATATTTCTCACATCATATGGCTCTGTTGGGTCTGCGGGGAATATTTTACTAATCTTAAATGATTTTGTTTTAGGAGGTTTAGTAGGAAAAGAATCCGCCTTTTTAGTATTATTCCATGGCACATAAGTAAAGAGCTCCTTTATTTGGTTAAAACACTCTTTTTCGCTTTCGGCAAAGAAGTGTGCATTACCAGTTTTTTCGGCATGAACCCTAGCTCCACCAAGAGCTTCCATAGAAATTTCTTCGCCAAGTACAGATTTAATTACCTCAGGTCCTGTGATAAACATCTTTGATATTTTATCAACCATAAAAACAAAGTCTGTAAGAGCAGGAGAATAAACAGCACCACCGGCACAAGGTCCTAGTATTACTGATATCTGAGGAATCACCCCAGAAGCCAATGTATTACGATAAAAAATCTCACCATATCCAGCAAGAGAGTTTACCCCTTCTTGAATACGTGCTCCACCCGAATCATTAATACCAATAATTGGCACCTTTAGTTTCATGGCGTGATCCATTATTTTGGTAATTTTACGTGCGTGCATATAGCCCAAAGAGCCACCTGCAACGGTGAAATCTTGAGCGTAAATACAAACAGGATGGCTATTTATAGTTCCTGTACCGATGATTACACCATCACCAGCAAGTTTCTTTTTGTCCATATCAAAATCCTTGGCAGCATGCTCTACAAATAGATCATACTCAAAAAAGGATTTTCTGTCTAATAATTCGATGATACGCTCTCTGGCGGTCATCTTTCCCATTGAAACTTGTTTTTCAATAGCTTTGTCGCCTCCACCTTTTATGGCTTCGCTCATTCTTTTGCGTAAATCGCTGGTCTTTGATCGTAATGACATATCGATTTAATAAGTTTAGTTAAAGAATAATTTTGTTACAATCTAATAAAACAATTTTGTAAGCACCAAATACTAAGTGAAATACTCCTTTATAAATACTTCAGTTAATATCCTGTTTTATACCGTGCTTATATAAATGTTTGTTATAAATTTTAATAGTTACCATGTTTCGTAAAAAACATAGAAGCAAATTAATATGCAAACATAAGATTAATGTTGATACAATAAGGTATATTAATAATAATTTTGTGTTATTGTCCATAATTTCTTTATTAATTAAGGTATTTTAAGTAATCTGAAATAATAGTTGTGGGCCTCTTATATTAATAAACCATTACATAGCGTTAATAAAAAAACATTAAATAATTTTCATTACTTTTGGTACACTTAATTTAAAGTTACTCGATATGGATAATGTATATAAATTAATAATTTTTCCAATGATAATGCTATTATCATTGGGTACTTTTTCACAGGACACATCGAGTGTGTTAATTCAAGAATTAAAAGGAGAGTATCGTGGCAAAACGCGTAAGGGCCTTGCCAATGGAAATGGTTTTGCAAAAGGTGTAGACAGCTATAAAGGTAAGTTTAAAAAGGGTCTACCGCATGGTGATGGAAAGTATGTTTGGGCAGACGGAAGTATGTATATAGGGAAATGGTATAATGGCGAACAGTCTGGCGAAGGAACGTATATCTATACTGTTGAGGGTAAAGATTCTGTTTTAACGGGTATTTGGAAAAAAGGTTTGTATACAGGTCCAGTTAGCAAGTCTCCTGTGGTAAAGAGATATTATAATATTGATAGTTTTAGATTCACAAAAGGTATTGGAACCCTGGATAGGGTTTTGTTAGACTTTATGCAAAACGGAACTACAAATAATAAAATAGAGAATCTTATGCTCTCGGCCTCCAGTGGCTCCCGTACAAGTATTGGTAGTTTAGTGGGATTTGATAATATAGTTTTTCCGGTAACTATAACCGCTCGATACGATACTTACAATAAATTAGGAACTAAGCAAGTAAATGCCTTTGTGGAGTTTATAATTTATGAAAAAGGAGATTGGGAAGTTGAAATAAAGAATTGATTTGTATAATTTTGTATTAGGATAATTAATTTATAGAATTAGTAATAATACGATAAGATATTTTGTATATCTTTGATTTACAAAAAAATAAGATAACTAACACAATCATTTAACTAATACAATCACTATGAAAAATCTTTTAACTATTGTTTTATTACTAGCATTAATTCCAATGCTAATGGCTCAAACTGTTGTTACCCGTATCGACCATGGATTTATCAATAAGCAAATAGATATCAATAATCAGAATAATGCCATAAAGAAGTCTAATAATAAATATTCTGTAGGAGATTATGGTGCTACTCCAGCCTTAAATTGGAAATCTGGTTTTGGAGGCTCTGCTGCCGATAATATTAATTCTGTAGTTTATGATAATGCAGGAAATGTATATATAACAGGTGATTTTTATGATGAAATGTCAGTTGCTGGAAACACATATAATTCCACAGGAGATAGAGAAGCTTTTGTTGCTAAATTTAGCAATACCGGTAGCTTTATATGGCTAACTCAGATCCCTTCAAGTGCAAATCAAAACACTTATTGTAATGATATAAGCATAGGTGTAAATGGAGATGTTTACGTTACTGGCTATTATACAGGAACCCTAACTGTAGGAACAAGTACACTTCCTAATAATAATAACTTTTCAATGTTTTATGCAAAACTGAATACACTAGGTCAGTTGCAGAGTGGAGGTTACCATAGTCAATCATTAAATGAAATAGGCTTGTATATTGATACCGATGCCAATGGAAATATTTATGTTAGTTGCACCGAGTCTACCAGCACTAATTCACGTCATGATTCGTGGTTTGTAAAATTTAATAGTTCAAATACTCAAGTTTATGCAAATCATTATTATGTGGGTTTCAACGATTTTAAAATTGTAGGAAACAGCATTTACTATTCGGGAGTTATTATGCAAGGACATGATGGTACTCTTGATGCCAATGTTACTATTCCACAGCCATCACTTTATAATGATGTTTTTATTACCAAATCGGATTTAAACGGAGTATTTGTTTGGGGATTATTGGCAGGTCATAATGGAAGTGGTGGTGACAGTATGAACGATCGCATTAGTTATAGTGATAATAGTTTATTTGTGGTGGGTTCGTTTCGTTCTTCAATAAGCTTTGGAAGCGAAAGTTATACTGTATCAGACGGCAATTTTTTAACAAAAATAGACACTCTTGGCAATGCATTATGGCTAAGAATACAAAATCCTGGAAATGTAGCATTTGATGCTGATGGTTTGGGAAATACATATGTACTAAGTGCCGATTCTATGAATATATATACTTCCAATGGTATGGCGATGCCCGCTATGTTTACGGTAGATAATGATGTTATGGATATTAGTGTAGGGAATTCAAACTACAGCATTGCCGTGGTTGGTACTAAAAATGGACTTAATAAGGTTATTCAATATTCATCGGCTTTTACAAAAGACTGGGAAACTCAGTTTGGCGGCACTAGTGCTGCGGCATATCAAATAGGAATGGTAACGGATACTTTGGGTAATGTGTACTCATATAATTACACCTCTGGCAGTATCGATTATTTTGGACATACTGTGAATGCGGGGATATTTGTATGCAAGCAAAATGGTATGGGTAGCGTTTTATGGTTAAGGCAATTCAATAATGTTTATGTTAATTATGGAATGGGAAGTTATATTGAAATAGACCCTTCAAATCAAAATATTTATTTCACAGGATTTTTCACCGACTCCTTGCATATTCAAAATCAACCATCATTAGTCCCAGCTGCCGATGGCAGTGTTTTTATTCTTAAGTATGATGTTAATGGTAATTTTGAGTGGTCAAAGAAAGAAGATTTTGAAGGTTTTGGGTTATG
>Ga0164315_10004095_pt1 | contig 11309 bp, 10 predicted proteins | sample GuaBasSedimGuay6_FD_113737 | JGI IMG/M metagenome (GOLD analysis project Ga0164315, IMG submission 113737) | Subseafloor sediment microbial communities from Guaymas Basin, Gulf of California, Mexico - Guay6, Core 4569-2, 0-3 cm | ecosystem: Environmental > Aquatic > Marine > Hydrothermal vents...
ATTCGTGGTGATATTGAAGGTGGTGATAAAATCAATGATTATAAAGATGCTGTTACAGGACTTCCTGTATATTCATTATACGGTAAAAACAGAAAACCAAACGAAGAGGTTTTTGAGAAAATTGATGTAATTGTATATGATATTCAAGATGTTGGATGCCGTTCTTATACTTTTATAAGTACACTAGGAAAAATAATGGAAGCAGCCTCTGAATTTGATAAAGAGGTTGTTGTACTTGACAGACCAAATCCACTTACCGGAAATAAAATTGAAGGAAATATTGTTGAAGAAGGATACTTCTCTTTTATTGGTCAATTCGAAATTCCTTATGTCTATGGTTTAACGGTTGGTGAGTTGGCCCTTCTCCTAAATAATGAAGGGATGCTTGAGGATAGCGTGAAATGTAAATTGCATGTTGTAAAAATGGATGGATGGGAAAGAAATTTTACCTTTGAAGATACTGGATTAAATTGGGTTCCAACTTCACCTCATATTCCACATAAATTGTCTTCAGCTTTTTATGTTATGTCAGGAATTGTTGGTGAACTTCGTGATGTAATCTCAATTGGAGTTGGGTATACACTCCCCTTTCAAACTTTTGCTTATAAAGATGTTAATGGAATTACTCTATCAAATAAATTAAACAATCTTAAACTTCCTGGACTTTTGTTCATGCCAATCTCTTACAAACCGTATTATGCGTTTGGCGAGGGTGATCATATTTCTGGAGTTGAAGTCTTTATTACTGATTTTCAAAAAGCTGAATTAATGAAAACTCAATTATATGTTTTGCAAGAATTAAAAATAATGTATCCCGATTACAATATTTTTGAAGAGACAAATCAAAGACATTTGAACGCCTTTGACAGAGCTATGGGAACTAATAAAGTTAGAGAAATATTTTCAAAAAGTTTTAAAGTATCTGATGTAGATGAATATTTAGATAAAGATATTGAAGCATTTAAAAAAATATCTATGAAATATTATTTATATGAATAATACTTATTGATTAATTAATAGATCACCAACCGGCCAACGTGCTCTCAAATTAAGTGTGTCTGGAAAGATAAAAAACTTTTCTGATAATTCGAATGGAGCAACTGTTCCATAATTATATTGTCCACTTGTATCATCATCTGAAAATGTATGGATTATATATTTGCCTGGCAGGATTCTTTCAAAATCAAATTCGTTGGTTTCCGTCACTTTTGTGTAATATCTGAGATCTTTAATATCGAGATTATCTATTACAACTACACAATTAGATAAGCATTCTGGGATATTAACATTTCCAGAGAGTCCTGTAAACTCACGGCCACTTAGTGTCTCCAACTCAATAGTCTGAACTGAATCTAAGCTATTCCCGGCTGCATCACTAATTTTATTATGATCAATTTCGAACTTAATTTTCTCATTAGTATCGAACTCATTTAAAAATATAACTTCGAATAGAGCATCATTAATTCTAAATATTTCCCAATTAAACTGATCAAGTTGTAAAGCAAACTCTAATTGATCAAAGTCAATTCCATCATTAAAATTTAAAGTAAATCTTGGGTCTAAAAAATCAATTTTATTTTTATCATATTCTGTAGATACACTCTTTATTGCTGGTGCGACTGTATCTGGCTTATCATTGACAACAAATTGATAATTATCATAATTCATGATATTTCCATACATATCAATAATTTTTTCAGCTATTAAATAATTATCACCTTCACTATTCAGAGTATCTTTATTTACAATAAAATATTCATATTTATTTTTATTCCCCTGATATACAAATCTAGCATCTACTCTCTTTTGAGATGTAGAATCATAAATGTAAAAATTTGAAGAACCAAGCTCAGAGGAATCCAAGACTTCAGAATATTCAACCAAGATGTGGTGTTGATCGGTCATTGTTACATTTGAAATAAAAGGTGGAATTGTATCATCCCTAGTTAATTTAAAATCAATTCCACTAATTGAGTTTACAGAGTCACTAAGATTTAGGAGAGAGGATGATACTCCATATGAATCATTTCCGATATCATAAATCCGGTTACCCCCTTCATCCTTAATCGCAAATACTCTATATTCTCCATTTTTCAATCCAAGTAATTGATATTCTCCATTCTCACCAACTTGGGTAATGTTTTTTGCTTTCTCCAATAGTGGGTTAGCGAAAGTATCAATTTTATTATAAGCGAAAATCATTGTTCCTGTTAAATCTTTATCATAAACTTTCCCAGTAATTGAGCCCACGTCAATTTTATCTCCTGTTGAAAACGAAAAATTTACTGCCTCTAACATTGGATTCTGATTATTTAGATCTTTTATACCCGACCCAACTGAAACTGTATAAGTAGTGTTCTCTTCCAATGTATCCTCAAATGTTATTTCAACGGAAGTTCCAGTCCAATTATATTCTAAATTATTAATCTCTGGTGAGATAAAAAGCGCCTCAAGTAAAGATAGCTTTTCAATATATTCCGAAAAGGTAATTTCAAAAGAGTCTTGATGATAGTTTAAGGTACCATTCGTAGGATAAACATCGAGTATTTTAGGAGGTTCAGTATCTTTTGGTCCACCTGGAGGTGGTTGTTGATTAGCACATTTTGCAATTAATAGAACTGATATAATGAATGAGAAATATTTTAAATGCCTTTTCATTGAGCATTTCTCCATCGTCTATAAGCAGAAACATTTCTATTATGATCCCTGAGTTTTGTTGCAAACTTATGACCCCCAGTTCCATCTGCAACAAAGAAAATATAATCGGTCTTTTCAGGAAATAATGCCGCAAGTACAGCGTTCTTACCCGGATTATTTATAGGTGAAGGTGGTAAACCTCTTCGCTTATATGTGTTGTATGGAGAATCAATTTCAAGATCTTTATAATAAACCTTATTGTTGCTTCTTCTGTGACGTTTAAGATATTGTACCGTTGGATCAGCCTGGAGTCTGATTCCCCTTTTCAAACGGTTATGATATACTCCGGAAATTAGTTTTAATTCACTATCTTTATTTGTTTCACCATCAACTATTGATGCTAAAGTAAGAATCTCATTTTTTGAAAAGCCTAATGCTGACATCTGTTCAATCACAGAATCTGCTTCAAAGATTTTATCCATTTCATATTTTAATTTTTCAATAATATCGGCTGCAGAACTTCCCTCATAAAAATAATATGTGTTTGGTAATAAATATCCCTCTAGACTATTTGCTTCAATATCTAATGAGTTTAAATATAATTTGTTGTTGCTATATTCCATGAAATCATCACCGTTGATACCAATATTTTCTACAAGTAATTCAGATAATTTATGCTGCCAGATTCCTTCAGGAATTGTCACGAGTATTTGCCTAGCTGGAGTCCCTTTTACAAAAAATTCTACTAGCTCAAAATAATTTAATCCATTCGGTATCGAATAATGTCCCGACTTAAGATCTGTATCAGCTCCAGAAAGAAATATCGTAATATTCATATTTGTTGGGCTAGAAATTATTTTTTCATCGTAGAGACTTTGGACAACCTTTCTAAAGGTATCCCCTGGTTTAACTTCAAAGCTTTTTGGGGCAGGAGTGTCAAAATTATTGGCTCCTAAAAAAGTATAGAGTAAAATGACTATAATTACACTCCAAAAACCAATGAATATCGATATTCTATTTTTCGTTAAATTATATTGCTTAATTTTATTTTTTAGTAAATTAAATTCTTTTAAATATTTATTATAATCTATCAATGAAATGCTTCCCTATTATTCAAATTATTTAGCATAGAAATATAAAAAATTCTAAGCATTCATGATTATAATATTGTCTCTGTAGAGTCTATCTCAATATAATATTACTGTTTCATCTAATTTCTAAATAATTTTATTAACTACATCAAATATAACATCACTTGTGAAACCTCTCCCTTTCAGAAAATTAAAAAGTTTCGATTTAATTTTGTTCTTATCTGTATCCCCTCTTTTTTGAATTTTTTCATATTTATTTTTCCCTAGCTGAAAAGCATTTTCAAAATTCTTAGGATTTTCATTTATCGAGGATGTTACTTCTTCTATTATCTCGCGGGAAATTCCCTTTTTGTAAAGTTCTGAGGTGATTTTGACTACCCCCTCTTTTCTTCTCTCAACTCTGTTACGTACAAAATTCTCCGCGAAAACAAAATCATCAAGATATTTTTTATCTTTCAATTCAACAATTATTTTTTGGATAATTTCTGAGTCAAATCCCTTTTTTTTAAGTTTTGTTCTAAGTTCTAGTGCTGAATGATTACGGTTGGATAGATAACGAAATGCAGAGTTTTTAACTTCAAACTCTGCATTCATTAATTTAATTTCAACTATTTTTTTTTGAGTTACTTCATCACCCTTGAATAAAGAAATAGTTAAATAAACATCATAGTAAATTTCAAGTTTTTCTGATTGATCAAAAATTAAAATTATTTTATTTCTTCTTTTCTCTATACTTTGGAGAATCATTTTTCTTTTTTAACTTTCTTCTCTTCAACAACCTTTTCACTAATCATCCCAAGAGCAATTTTTACATCTTTTTCAAGAGAAGCATATAATTCTTTATCTTCATTTAAACGCACTCTGAATTTTTCTCTTCCGTTGAATCTCTCTTCTCCATATGTGAACCATGCTCCACCTTTTTGCACAATTTCTTTTTCAACAGCAAGATCGATTAAATCACCTTCCTTACTAATTCCAATATTATATAGAATATCAAATTCAACAATTTTAAATGGAGGGGCGACCTTACTCTTTACAATTTTAACTTTTGTTCTGTTTCCAACAATGTCTTGACCATTTTTTATTGCAGCTATTCTTCTGATATCCATTCTTACAGAGGCATAGAATTTAAGTGCATTTCCACCGGTTGTGGTTTCTGGTGAGCCAAACATTACGCCAATTTTACTCCGAAGCTGATTGGTGAATATTACTGTTGTGCGTGAACGAGAAACAGCACCGGTAATTTTACGGAGTGCCTGGGACATTAAACGCGCTTGAACACCCATTTGAGCATCTCCCATTTCACCTTCAATTTCTGAACGTGGTACAAGAGCCGCAACTGAATCAATTACTATTACATCAAGTGCATTACTACGAACAAGAGTGTCAACTATTTCAAGCGCTTGCTCGCCATAATCTGGTTGTGAGAGGAGTAAATTTTGGACATCAACATTTAATTTTTTTGCATAATTTGTATCCAACGCGTGCTCTGCATCAATAAATGCTACAATTCCTCCAGCCTTCTGAGCTTCTGCAATTATGTGAAGACATAGTGTTGTTTTACCGGAAGATTCTGGCCCATAAATTTCAACTATTCTACCACGTGGCACACCACCAATTCCGAGTGCGTGATCTAACGAAAGAGAACCAGTTGATATTGATTCTATCTTGTTTATAACACCATCACCCAATTTCATGATTGCACCCTTACCATAGGTTTTTTCAATAGCACTAATTGTATCTTCTATAATTTTCTTTTTAGCTTCTTTTTCATCAGCCATAATATCTCCTATTATTTTAACTTTATATATTTAATCTCAGTGTAAACAGATCCACTATTTTTCAACTCACTTTTGAAAAATGAAATACCATTAATTTTGAATTTTATGTCCGAAATGTTTTTCTCAAGTTTACTTTCAAAATTATAATTCTGAATATTTTTCTTAAATCTAATTAAAGTTAGATGTGGTCTGTAATTTCTGCTCTCTTTTACAAAACCAATGTTACTTAAGATAGAATCAATTTCAAAATGTAAATTAGATAATGTTTCATTTTCCTCAATCCCAGCCCAAAGAATTGAAGGAATACCCTTTCTTTTGAATAATCCAAACTTAGAGAAATTTAGAACAAATGGCGAATAGTTATTTGCAACTTTTTTTAACCTAGTAATTAAGTTTGGAATTACTTCTTCATCAACCTCCCCAATAAAATTCAGCGTGATATGAAGTTTATCCTTAGGTTCCCAGTTAAGCTCTCTATTTTGAAATAACTCATTCTTAATTTTAATTAGTTTTTCTAATGCTAAATCTTCAATTTTAATAGCAATAAAAATCCTAATCTTCATATTCAATGCCAAGTACTTTTCTTCTTAGCAGATCAAGTGCTGCTTGAGATGTTCTATCTTTGTTCTGTATTCTTTCATCACCAAAAATAAATTCTCGTGAAGTGCAAATATTTGCATCACAATATCCAACATAAACTAATCCAACTGGTTTAGTTGCTGTTGCTCCTCCAGGGCCCATAATTCCTGTAACGGCTAATCCAATGTCAGTTCCACTAACAGCTCTAACACCTTCAGCCATTAAGCGTGCAACTTCCATACTTACAGCACCATATTTTTCGACCATATCTTCATCAATCTTTAACAACTCAACTTTTGCACCATTACTATATGAGACTATTCCTCTTTCAAAATAATTACTACTTCCGGCAACATTTGTAATACGTGAACTTATCAAGCCTCCTGTACAAGATTCAGCTACAGCAATTGTTAAATCTCTATCTGTTAATAATTTACCTACTACTTCTTCTAATAGATCATTTTCTTTCCCATAAATATATTGCCCAACTTTAGCTCTTATCTTCTGCTCAATATGCAACATTTTATTTTGTGCATCTTCAGCGTCATCACCATCAACAGTAATTCTAAGTCTAACTCCAAATATGCTAGGAAGAAAAGCCAACACGTTGCCATCTAATAGTTCATCAATATCTCCTAATCTTTCAAATATAAATGATTCTGGAATCCCCGTTGTTAGTAATGATTTTGTTATTCTACTATCTTTTGCTTCAATTTTCTCTTCTGTTAACCTTGGGATTACATATCCTGTCATCATCTTTTTCATTTCAAACGGGACACCAGGCATAGAGATAAATATTTTACCATCTTTTTCAATCCACACTCCAGGCGCTGTGCCATGGGAATTTCTGATAACATCTGATTCCTTGGGTACCATAGCTTGAGCTTCATTGGAAGGTGTAATTTCTCTATTCCTTTTTTCAAATATTTGGGTTATATCTTTTAAAACCTCTTCAGATTTCACTAATTCTGTATTAAAATATTTGACTATACAATCGAGAGTTATATCATCATGTGTTGGGCCTAATCCACCGGTAACCAGGACTAAATCGTTGCGTGCAAAAGCTTTTCTGAATGAATCTAGTATTGGTTCCTCTTTGTCACCAACAACAACAGCTCTATTTACATCCACATTAATTTCAGATAAAACTTCACCAATATAGGCGGCATTAGTATTGAGTGTCTGTCCTGATAAAATTTCATCACCAATCGTAATAATTTCAGCTTTCATTTAATTTTCTCTTAATTAATTATATTTATAATAATATGAGATATAGTTAAAGCATAAATTGCTGCAATCACATCATCTAAAATGATTCCAACACCACCATTTAATTTTTCAGCTATATTTGCTGGAAATGGTTTAACTATATCAAGAACTCTCCAAATAATAAATGCCATTAATATTAGCCATATATTTTTTGGAATGAATAGAAGTGTAATCCACATTCCAACCATTTCATCTATAGTACATTGTTTCGGATCTTTTCCATAAATAGCTTCAAACTTTGTCCCAATTGGAATTCCAACTACAAAAAATAGTGAAATTAATACTAAAAGTATTGTTGGATTTTCCATTCCAGGTATTAAGTATATCGAAAGTGCTACTAAACTTCCAAAAGTACCTTGAGCAAATGGCATATATCCAGAATAGAATCCGGAACCAATAAATTTTTCTACAATATTAATCTTCAAGCTTGAACATCCTTCTAATGAGAATCCAATTTTTATAAATGTATTCAATTCCAGTATAAAGTGTTACCAAGGTTACAAATAGCATTGAGTAATAAATAAACGTCTCATTCATCAGCACATCAAAAATATATTCATTTCCAACATAAATTTGCTCAGTGATACTAAATGCATAGATAAATATGAGATAATTTGTAAAAACCATTTGTAGAACTGTCTTCAACTTTGCAGATTTTCTAGTTACAAACGAGACATTTTGATAATCGGCAACACCTCGTAAGCCGGTAATTGCAAAATCCCGAATAACAATTATTTTAACCATCCAGATTTCGAGCATATCTAAATAAACAAATGCAAAAAATGCTGCAGAGTTAAGTATTTTATCAGCCAATGGATCTAGGAATTTACCCCACTCTGTTATGTAATTAAACTTGCGAGCAAGCCATCCATCGTACCAGTCCGTGAATCCGGCTACAATATAAACCCCCATCGATATATGCACAAGCAATGGGTCTCCAGTTCTAAATAAAAAATAGAAAACTGGAGTTAGAATAATTCTTAACACTGTTAATTGATTTGGATAGATCATACTTTTGTCGAACCCAAATTATGTATTAGAAAAGCACTAACGCATAATCGACTAACTCGCTCTAAGCGTTTATACAATTTCTCGATTAAACCTACTACTTTAACAAAACTCAGCAATACATTGTGTTTAAATGCTAAGACCGAGTATGTCGGGGCAAGTAAGCCTATATTTTTTTTATTATCTATTTTGCATCTCTTCATTATTATTCTATTGCCTATCTCAGGTTCAATATCCTTTCTCAGCTAAATCTGTAAGATATTGAAATTCATACATACCAGCATTATGTCCATCTTTCCATGTGATTTTTATTGCATGTTGACCAACTACGGAAATATCACTGATTTCTGTTTTATTACCTCTAAATAAATTATAGTCGTGATGATTTTTATCTCGTTCAACTTTACAAAGTGCACATGGACAAGATTTGCGTAATAAATATTTATTTATTTTTGAAACTTCTCCATCACTCCATTCAATAACTAAATCATCAGACTCAGAGATTGATATTTTTTTTGGCAGCATCAGGCTAATTCTTTTCCAGTTAACTCAAATAGTGCTTGTTTATATTTTTTGGATGTATTTTCAATTACATCTTCTGGTAATGTTGGTGCAGGAGGCTGCTTATTAAAATTAATTGACAATAAATAATCGCGTACATATTGCTTATCAAAACTTGATTGTGCTCTTCCCTTTTCAAAATCATTCAAAGGCCAGAATCTTGATGAATCTGGTGTTAACACTTCATCAATTAAAATTATTTTTCCTTCGTAAAAACCAAATTCCATTTTTGTATCAGCGAGAATAATTCCTTTTGAATATGCATAGTCGTAAGCTTTTTTATAAATTTTTAGAGATGTTTCTTTAATAACTTTATATGTCTCTTCGCCAACTATTTCAATTGCTTTCTCTTCAGAAATATTTTCATCGTGCAATCCAATTTCTGCTTTTGTTGATGGAGTAAATATTGGCTCATCCAATTTTTCCGATTCAACTAATCCTTTACGTAATTCAATTCCACAGATTGTTCCGGATTGTTGGTATTCCTTCCAACCAGAACCAGAAATGTAACCACGCACAATACACTCAATAGGAATTAACTTAGCTTTTTTAACAAGCATTGAACGCCCTTCCAATTCATCTTTGTACTTATGGAGGACTTCTGGAAATTCTTCAACTTCTGTTGCGAGTAAGTGGTTTTCAACTTCATCTTTAATTAATTCGAACCAAAATTTTGATATCTCAGTTAAAATTATTCCCTTGCTCGGAATTCCTTCGTTCATAATTACATCAAAAGCAGAAATTCTATCGCTTGAAACTAAAAGGTACTTGCCATCAATTTCGTAAATATCTCTAACTTTGCCTCTATTGGCAAGTTTTACATCTTCAAAATTTGTTTGTAAAACAACCTTTTCCATCTCTTCTCCTTTTGGAATTAAATTTATTATCTTAGTGTTCGCTTGAAATTAAACAATTTTAAAATTGTATATTTCAAAATATAATTAGAGCATTTTTGGAACACAAATTTACAAATATTTTATTGATTTATTAAGAGGATTTATGAGCACGAATATTAAATTGAAAGATTTTCCGCAAACCTTCTGGATTGCCAATACAATGGAAATATTTGAACGTATGGCATGGTACGGATTCTTTGCGGTTTCATCCTTATACATTACAGGCGCTGTGAGTGAGGGTGGATTAGGTTTTACTGACGAGGATAGAGGTGTATTGCAAGGTGTTGTAACTTTCTTTTTATATCTATTCCCAGTTGTATCGGGAGCATTGGCTGATAGATACGGATTTAAGAAAATGCTATTTGCCTCTTTTGTGGTACTTGTTCCTGCATATTATTTTCTTGGAGTATTTAAAACTTTCCCTACTTTCTTTCTTGCTTTCATGATGGTTGCAATTGGTGCATCAATGTTTAAGCCCGTTATTATTGGAACAATTGCCAAAGTTACGAATGAACGAAGTTCATCAATGGCTTTTGGAATATTTTACATGATGGTAAATATTGGTGGTTTTCTTGGACCTATTGTTGCGGGTATTGTTCGTGCGATTAGTTGGGATTATGTTTTTATTGCTTCGGCTGGATGGATTGCAGTCAATTTTATTTTTGTAACTATTTTTTACAAAGAGCCAACTTCTGAAGCTGCCTCTTCAAATCCACGCTCTCTTAAAAAAGTAATGTCCGATATGGTTGAAGTACTTGGTAATGGTCGCTTTTTCCTATTTGTTTCTGGATTGCTCGTAATTCTTGTAATGGGTTCAAAGTTCACTTCTGATAACACCATAACATGGAATCAAATAATATTAATCTCAGTTGGATGGACAATTATAAATGTTATATATGATTTGATTTTGAGAAGGAAGAATAATGACAGCAACTCTAGTTGGTTTACCTCACCAATGAAACTTGGCGATTGGAAATTTGGATTGTTCCTACTTTTAATGTCTGGCTTCTGGACTTCTTTCAATCAGATATTCTATACGCTTCCCCTTTACATACGTGACTTCGTGGATACTTCCGATATAATGATGGGGACTAAATCACTCTTTACTTTCTTTGGACTTTCAAATGAGTTGTTCACTTCATTCTCAAATTCAATGGCTGTACCTGGTCAAGTGAATCCAGAATATTTAATAAACCTAAATGCTGGCGCAATAATTTTCTTTCAAGTTGCAATCTCATATTTTGTAACCAGACTTAAACCATTTACCACAATATTTTGGGGAACAATTATCACTGTTGTTTCATTCGCAGTTTTAATTTTTGGAACTGCCGGTTGGATCACTGTTGCCGGAATTGTTGTCTTCTCATTTGGTGAAATGATGGCTTCACCAAAATCTAAAGAATATACTGGACGCATTGCACCTCCAGAAAAAGTGGCACTTTATATGGGATATTTCTATTGGTGTGTGGCACTTGGTAATCTATTTG